>Ga0310694_10001844_pt1 | contig 23051 bp, 18 predicted proteins | sample 174DNAGHGhighgp2_FD_203884 | JGI IMG/M metagenome (GOLD analysis project Ga0310694, IMG submission 203884) | Sheep rumen microbial communities from Palmerston North, Manawatu-Wanganui, New Zealand - 1742 DNA GHGhigh gp2 (v2) (version 2) | ecosystem: Host-associated > Mammals > Digestive system... | reverse complement strand
GCTGCCATATTTCTCACCAATTGTTTGTTGAAGTAAGCGATCGCAAAAATAGGTGAAAAATACGAGAATAGCAAGTCATTGCTAATTTATTTATTAACAATGACTTGCTTGTTTATCAACAGCTAAATTTGAAAGAAATTTACGGAATTAAAGTTATTTTTAACAGCATCATTATTTGGTTGTTGTAGCCTACACGCACAGCAGCAGGGTTTATTCTATTATTACAAAGGAAATCCTGTTTCATTGAATCTCAACAGTCAGCATTTCCTTGTGTATGCGGATGCTGAGAAGACAACTTTGGAGGAGCTGGAGCAAGAGTACAAGGTGACGGAATGGATAGAGAATGGGGAAAATGGGATATTGGAGGCACAGGTGAATATTCCTAACAATAATTACGACAGTATTCTTAATGTTTTAAAGGCAAAGGAACATATTGTTGACGTAGAGCCGGTTATTGGTGACAGCGAGATGATTAACACGTCCAGATTGTTTTATGTGAAGTTGTACAATGCTCAAGACTATACTCTGTTAAATAATATGGCATTAAGAACAGGCTCGAATATCAGAGGAGAAGTTTCCTACTGTGAAAACTGGTATGAGATGAGTGTGAACAAGAATTCAACAGGCAACAGTATCGAAACGGCAAACCAGTTTTGGGAGACAGGATATTTTGCGAACATTGATCCGGGATTTATTCTTCGGTTTGAACCGACATCGGCCTCTTTTTGTGTGTCTGACCCTCGTTTTAATGAGCAATGGGGAATGCATGCCATTAAAGCATGTTCTGCTTGGAAAATAACTAAGGGTGATAACAATGTGAGAATTGCGGTGATTGATAAAGGAATCGATGAGCATCACAGAGAGTTTGACAGTACACATGTGGTTTTTTCTTACGACATGAACACTAAGACATCACCTGCGCATACGTATTGCGAAGAAATACATCTAGAAGAACCCGATCGAGGACCAGACCATCCTGATGAACCTTCTGTTTGTTTTTACCACGGCATTCATGTCGGAGGCATTATTTATGCCAATCATAATCGTGATTCCATAGCGGGGGTTTGTCCTTATGCAGGGCTAATTAATATTAGTAATTCTTTCAAATTAGGGGCGGATACTGGTACTTCAAGGTTAGCACAAGCCATCAAGCTGTCTGTTATGAATGGTGCACGGATAATAAACAATTCTTGGAGAGTAATAAAAAACCATGTAAGTCCTGCTGTTTCTATTCTTTTAGAAAGTGCTATTGACACAGCTCTTGCCCATGATTGTATTGTGGTTTTTTCTGCAGGAAATCAGAGTGATAGTTCCGTATGTTATCCTGCCAATTATAGGCCAGAATTATTGACAGTTGGTGCAGTCTCTACCTCTTTAGAAAAATCATCCTGTTCGAATTATGGATCTGGTTTGGATGTTGTAGCACCAGGTGTTGACATACTATCCACCCATAACAATAATGGATACTATTATATGCAAGGTACTTCTATGGCCGCACCCCACGTCTCAGGTGTTGCTGGTCTTATGTTTTCTATCAATCCGGGGTTAACAGGACAGGAGGTACGAAACATCATTGAACAAACAGCCATAAAAAATCCCGACTACAATACGGATACGATATTGGCAAATGGGAGTTGGTGTTCGTTTTATGGTTACGGCCTCGTCGACGCCCACCGCGCCGTGCTGAAGGCCGCCTACCACAAGGTCTATGGGGATACCGCGCTCACGCTCTGTGACACGAACCACCACATCTATACAGTGCATACCCCATATAATGCCAATATTGATAGTGTCACATTCCTCTGGAACTGCTCCGGAAATTTGCATATAAGCGCAGGCCAGAACTCGGATAGTGTCTGGGTGAAGACTTCCAACGGCGGCATTGGCCAGCTCCAGTGCCACATTATCCACGACGGGGATACGGTTGTCAGCACGCTGGATATCCCCATCGTCTCGGGCAGGACCGTCTATGACAACATGTCGCTCAACAGCGGCATCTCTTTCCCCGACACGTTCGTCCTGAGCCGGGAGATCGTCATTGACAGTCTGGCCGGATTGACCTGGCAGGACAAGACCGTCCTCTGCACGCCCGACTGCCGGATTATCATCCGTCCCGGCGGCTCCGTGTCATTCGACCACACAAAGCTGACCTCCGCCTGTCCCAACAGGATGTGGCAGGGTGTCGAGGTTATGGGTGACCGCACAAAGCCTCAAATCCGACAAAATCAGGGGTTGCTATACATCGAGAACGGCAGCGTCATCGAAAACGCGTACACCGCGGTGCGGAACGGCCTCTCCTCCGACAATGGGCATCTCACCACAGGAGGTATCATTCATGCGATATCCTCGACTTTCCGCAACAATTGCCGTGCCTTGGAAATTAATCCATACGACTATTCTTCACTGCCAGGCCAGATATCCAATTACATCGCCTCTTTCAAGCAGTGCACCTTCACCTTGAACGACCAGAACCTTTTCGCGGCCAATGACACCGCTTTCACCGAGCATGTGAGACTGTGGGGTGTGAAAGGGCTGACGTTCAAAGGATGCGGTTTCTTCGACAGTACCAGTGCCCCAATTCTCGGCAGACGGGGCATCTACACCGAGGATGCGGGATTGATATTGGACACTTACTGTGACATGGCGACAACGGAATGTGTTTGCCCCGAAAACCACGCGACCTATTGTTCTTTCTCGGGCTTCACTACTGCCGTGGAGGTGAACACCACTGGAGACCAGTATCCGGTGACCGTGAACCAGGTGCGGTTCCGCAACAACTTGAAAGGGGTAAGGATCAACGGAAACCAGTTTGCCAACGTGACACGCTGTGATTTTGATCTTCAGACAGCGCCGTCGCCTTCGGGCAATCGGTGCGGCTTACTCTTAGACAACAGCACAGGATATTGGGTGGAGGAGAACAACTTCCACAAACAATCCACACCTACAATCTATGATAGGGACAGGGTTGATGGAATTGTGGTCGGCAACTCTGGCGGAGGTGCAAACGAGCTGTACCGCAACACGTTCTCCAATCTTTCGAATGGCATTTATGTCATGGGAAGCAACAGTTCCTCTCACAGCGGGCTGGTGATGACCTGCGGTTCTTTCTCCAGAAATAACTACGATATTTATATCGCTTCTGGGGCATCCGTAGGGCAATATCAGGGAAACAGTGTCGGAGCGGACAATTTGTTCAGGAATACCATTACCAGCAGCTTTTACAATGCTGGAAATCAGAGTATTTATTACGCTTACAGCAATGGAGATAATTTGCATGTGCCTTATAGTCCGTATAATATAAATACGACCAATTTGGCTTCTGCAAATGATTGCGACCAGACGCTATGTAATAACGGCGGTTTTTCAAAATCACTGTCGGGCTTCACCTCGCAGATGGATGCCTACGCCACGGCGGCGGGCGACGCGGACACTGACGGGGCGAATGGCGATGATGTGGGTGTATTCGATACACCTCTGCAGGCCATGCACCAGTCCCTGTCGGAGACCTATTACACCGCCGTGCGCGTTCTGATGGCCGACAGCGTGCTGGATATCAACACGTTGGAGCAGTGGCACACCGCCGCGCAACCCATCGCAGACCCCTACTCCCTGACCGAGACGCGGTTCATGGAAGGATATGCGGAAACGTTCGCGACCGACGCGGAAGACGCGGAAATGTCCAATTATGCGGAGTTCCACGCGATGAAACTGGCCCTGCGCGGTCAATACGACAACCAGGACAACCATAATTTGCAATATTCGCCGACAATCAACTGGTACGCGCTGACAGACGCGCAAATCGCGCAATTGCAGACGATTGCGGAACGGAACACCGGGCGCACCTCGGTGATGGCCAAGGGAGTGCTCTGCTTCTTCTTCGGAATTTGTTACGATGACGATTTGTTGGTGGACGACAACTTGGACAACCAGGACAACGCGGGCAACCAGGGCAACCAGGGCGACGCGGAAACCCGCAGCGCAAAGGCGGTGCAACAAGACGGGGAAACCAATCTAACCGTCTATCCCAACCCAACCGACGACATCCTTTACGTGGAATTGTCTGGCGCGGGCGTCCAATCCGCGGGGTTGTATGACCTGCAGGGGCGGGTCGTAAAGACGTTGCGTGCAACGTCTCTACAGGGCACAACCGCAACCCTCTCCTTGAAATCCGTTCCCGCCGGCGTGTACCTGTTGCGCGTGATGGACACGGAGGGGCGCGAATATCAGCGGAAAATCGTGAAAAAATAACGGTTAAAGGTTAATGGTTAATGGTTAACGGGGGTGTAGAGACGCAAAATTTTGCGTCTCTACAACGTTCCCGATTCGTAAATCGTAAACCAAAAACAAAAAAAAATTTTTCGCCCAACCAATCGATTTATTTCATAATTTCGCCGTTCAGTGTAAACTAAACAAATAAATTAATTCTTAGTATATGACAAAAATTTCAGTCGGGCGTAAGTATTTGATTAACAATTGCTGAGAAGTCAAAAATCGGTGTTTTGTATTCATTTCTGCCTTTCAACAGGAACTCCGTCACAATGTCGAGGCCGTAGCGGAAGATGCTCTTGGCCTTTCTGCCGTGTTTGAGGATGCGGATGGGGTTGTACTTCAGCCGCACAAGCTCGCCTACGTTGTAACACCACACGAAAGCGATCATCACCAGCAGGAGCAGCTTTTCAATCCTGTTCAAATCAGTCAGATGCGTATCTTCGATATTGAAGCCTGCGCTCTTCATCGCCTTGAACATTGTCTCAATCTGCCAACGATTCTTGTAAGAGTCGAGGATTTCTTCCGGCCGGTTGTATGAGATGAGGATTTGCAGCTCCGGCCTGCCGTCGCGCCCTTTGACCCTGCTGGCGGACAGGTAGCAGGCCTGCCCGTTCACATAGTAGATCTTGTGCAGGCACTTGGCCTCCCCCACACGCAGGTCGGTGAACAGCCAGGAGGCCTTGGCGCGCCCTCCCGACGATGGAATGAAAACCCAAAAGTTCTCCCTGATGCGGATATGGTAGCGGATGCCGTTGTCGTTGAGCCACTTCACCCAGTGCTCACCCACGAACTCGCGATCCGCCAGCAGGCAGTCGATGCTCTCCGCGCCGAAGAGCCGGACATAGCGTTGTACCAGCTCTATCCGCTCCTTCGTGTTGGAGGTGCCCTTCTTAGGCAATATGCTGAACAGCAGCGGGTAGGCCACCCCATCGTGCACCACGGCCAGCATAAAGATGTTGATGTCGGTGCTGCCGAACTGCCAGTTGGTCCTGTCTATGGCCAGACAAAACGGGCCTTTTATGGGCAGCAGGCGGAAGATGACGCGCGCGATGAGGTCGCGGTCAAGGTCGAATTCGGCGAAAAAGCGTTGGATTCTCCGCAAACACGACGATGACTTCGCGGGCGAGTCAAAAACGGTTGACAAGAGGCTGAAGCACACTGTTTTGGCCTTGCACAGGGCTACGATAAACAGCGATATGAGCTTGATGTGTGCCAAGTTGATGTTTTTTTTCAAAAAAGTGCTCAACGTGTCGGATAATTGATTATTTTTGCAATCGTGATTGATTTTCATAGAGCCTAAAATGTGGTAGTTTTTTGCTTCTAAAATACTGAATATCAATCACTTTATCAAGAATAAAACAAAAAAGTCACCAACAAAATCTGTTGATAACTCGCTAAATATAAACAAGTTAGACTAGAATTTCAATTTTTTGTCATATACTAAAAAATTAATTATGAAAAACCACACAGCCCAATCCAGCAATTGTCGCGGGCGATTCGCCGCTTCGACGGTCCTTGTAGTGATCATATTGGCCATCTCTCCAGCGCAAGCCCAGTATGAGTCGTTTTTCGGACAGGAATCATGGGAATATGCCGCCGTCTATCATGTGACATGCTACACGGATGAATACGATCCAAATGCTTTAGGAGCCTGTACTGAAACATTTAATTTTTCTTTTAACATAGGCGATACCGTGGGCATAGGTGAGGATACTTATTTTTATCACCAAGAATATTTCTCTTTGTATTTGAGAGAAGATACGTCGTATGGTCGTCTTTATGCACGATATAGTACAGACGAGACCGAAGATGAATATCTGTTGTGTGATTTGTCACTTTCTGTTGGGGATACATTTGTACTTCCAGAAGGTTCAGTACATTGGGGATGCTATGGGAGAGATTTTTTGATGGTGGTGGACAGTATCGGATATCCTTCAGGCAGAAAAGTGATATACCTATCGTTGCAAGATTGTAACTATTCTCCTTTCTATGATGCTTATGCTGCCCCATATATGATGAGTGAATTCAACATTTCTTTACGTTTTATGGAGGGCGTGGGACCGATGTATGGTGTGTTTCCTCCTTCAACCAATTGGATGGAACATGCGGGAGCCTTGCTGTGCCTTCTGAAGGATGACGATCTATACTATATGACTCATGAGACATTGGGATGTTATCAAAGCGAGGCGGGTATCCCCCTCTATCCAGAGTCTTGTTTGCAAGTATATCCTAATCCCACAAACGATTATGTCACTCTGGAATTCCTCACCGAAGAGGAAGTGTCAGGGACAGCAATAGTACGCGACGTGGTAGGCAGAGTATGTCACCTGTTTTCAGTGAATGATAAAAAAACAACACTGGATGTATCTGTTCTGCCACAGGGCGTTTATATATTTACATTTATTGACCAACAGAATCGTAATATCACTAAGAAATTCGTAAAACATTGAAAAAGACCCTGTTTTTAATATTATTGTCATTTCCTGTTTTTCTTTATGGGCAGAAACACAGTTGGGATGGCATGGATATAACGCCAAATGCCAGAATACGTTGCCTGAACATTTTCGTGAACATTATTTACGATATCCATCCCGAATATAACGATCCTTTTACTGACACCATTTATTGGCCGCCCGTCACGAATCCTTCTTTGGAAGGAATAAACAATGCCGCCATCCCTAGATACTTGATGGATTGGATGGACACCGCCTATGTGGAAGGGCAGACTCACGGATATTGTACACGACTGTATGGGGAATCCTCGTTCGACAGCCTGCAGATCACCGGGGATTTTGTGGTGGTGAATTTGTGTGAAAGTACTGTCTGTCCACAGCCGTGGATAAGCTTTACTGCCAATACTATTGGGAAAAAAGTCGTGAACCTAATCAATGTGAACGGTCTTCAAACCATTTATGGGCATAATAAGATTTCAGATTACGACCATGATCAGGATGGAAAAATCGACTTTTTGAACCTCATCATCAGAAACATCAAGAAACCGTACAGCGATATTAATCCAGGAAGCGGATACGGAAAACCTCTCCAAGACGCTATAGTGATAGATGGTGTTTACTATACTGCAAAAGCTGGTACAATACAGTGTGTGGGAGATGGCAATTTCTATGCCAATCCGACTAACATCGTCACTCACGAGATATCTCACACCCTGTTTGGCGATAACGATTTCCATACATCAGGAGGAAACCATAGAGGGGGAGGCTGTTCAATGTCGTTTTTGAACATCCAGGGCGGCTACGGGCTGATGGGAGCTGCAGGTTCAGGGTTGGTCTCCTGCAACGGCTACGAGCGGTGGCGCATGCACTGGAAGCATCCGCAGGCTGTTGATTATATTTCCGCACGTGATGCTGACAACACTCTGTCGGTGGTCTCAGACATATCGAAGGAAGACGGAAATACGACTTTTCTGTTACGAGATTTTATAACATACGGCGACGTAATACGCATAAAACTTCCTTATAAAGATAGTATAACCTCTTCCAACCAGTACATATGGCTGGAGAACCATCAGGTTGGAAGCAATGGCAAGTTGGATTTCTTGCAATATTCCAATACTCATTCTTGCAGACCGCAAGGTAAGGCTGGGATATACGCCTATTACCAAGTCGGGAGGGATATTATAGAGGGTGATTCAAGTCAGGTTTGGGATTCATACGATCGCGACAACCTGAAAATCATTCCGGCAGAAGGGTATTATGATTACGAATGGATTGCTGACACACACTATGTGAATTGTGTCAACTATGATGAACACTACATTGCCGTGCGTAGAGGCAATACAAATCCGTTGTGTGGGGGCCAGGATCAGGAGTTCCTGCTGTTCCCGGAGGTTGCGGATACGGTGTTGTCAAGTTCTCGGGAATTTGGACCCTGGCGTAAATACATAGATACCATAAAAGATGACCATCTTCCTAAGCTCGGTGACAATTTGGATGCTTTCAGCACGCACACTGTCATCAACATGGGAACGAACCCGAGCACAAACAATGCCAAAACATACCATAGTAATTTCAGGATCATCAGAGCACAGGATTCTCAAAAGAACACGCAGACCACCTATCTGACTGGACTAAGTATAGAGATGATGCCGTTACAAGGGACAGGAAACTTTCTGGTCAACATCCGCTGGGACGACTACGACATCACCAACGACACCCGCTGGACGGGAAAGATTGCGCTGAAAGATACGGCCATCTTAACGGAAGGGAATACCATCACCCTGGCACAGAACAGGACTGTGGCGCAGCCCACACGGGATCCAGAGACGGGGCTGTTTGCCGGACGCACCCGCTGGACTTGCGAAAGCGGTTCCTATTTCCGGCAGGATTCTGCGTCCTCACTCGTGCTCACTGAAAACAGCAGTCTTTTTTTCGAGAGCGGCAGTTGCTACGACCTGTCCAAGGGCGCACGGGTGGAGGTTCATGAAGGCTGTTCGCTCACAGTGCGGGAAGGAGCCAAAATCCAGCTTCTCGGCACCATCGAGGTAGATTCGGGTGGAGTGCTGACCCTTTATGACACTGCCAAAATGGGCAATGTAGCCCGCCTCATCGTCCGCCCCGGCGGCAAACTCATCGTTGACGGCGGCACGTTGACCTCCGCCTGCGACGGTGTGATGTGGCAGGGCATTGAAGTCGTGGGCGACCGCACCAAACGGCAGCTGGCGCAATACCAGGGCACCGTGGAATTGAAGAACGGCGCACGGATAGAGAACGCGATGTGCGCCATCCGCACGGGCGGGCTCTCGGACACGGTGCATTACTTCACTACAGGCGGCATCATCTCCGCCGAGAACACCACCTTCAGGAACAACCGGCAGTCGGTGGTGATCAATTCCTACGCCTACACCGCACCGTCGGGAGGCATCGCCAATTACAACGCCACCTTCTCCCGCTGCACCTTGAAAGTGGACAATAGCAACCTGTTCGCCGTGAACAACGTCGCCTTCTCCGAACACGTGAAACTGTGGGACGTGAAGGGTGTCTTGTTTAGGGGATGCGTTTTTGAGAACAACACCAGCAATCCGCTGTCAAGCGGGCGCGGCATCTATGCGGAGGATGCGGGATTGGAAGTGGAACCTTATTGCCCCAGACCCCTCATGGTGAACGAGTGTGAGTGTCCCGCAAGCCTCGCCACATACGGCTCCTTCTCCGGGTTCACCGCCGCCGTGGAAGTCAACACTTCGGGCAACTCATACCCCGTGAGAATCGACGGAACCTCGTTTAGCAACAACGGTACGGGAGTCCGTATCAACAGCAACAACTACGTCTCGGTGACGCGCAACACCTTTAACCTTGACAGCTGGCCGTTGTCTTCAAGAAGCAACGTCGGCCTTTACCTGAACACCTGCACGGGATACTTGGTGGAGGACAATACGTTTGAGAGGACTAATTATCCTTCGGGGCAATATTTCATAGACAACTCAACAGGTATCTGTGTCGAAAATTCGGGGATTTTCTTTAACAGCTTGTATCGCAATCAATTCTCCAAGCTTACAAGTGGCATTTCCATATCAGGTACAAACGGTAATCTTAATAGAGGAGGCCTTCAGATGACCTGTAACCTTTTTGCTGGAGGAAAACGGGACATTTATTTGAACAACGGGGCGAATGTCTCTTACATCCAAGGATCCCCATCAAAAGGGGCCGACAATGTTTTTTTGAGTAATACTCTCAATATCAGTAATTTTTACAATTCAAGTGCTTTTTCTATAATATATTATTATGACAATTCCGACAATATCCTATATCCTACGAATTACACAAATCTGAATCCAATAGGTATCCATGTCAGCAACGATTGTTCCTCCACGCTATGCGACAATGGGATACCAGGAGGAGGTGGCGGGCAATACCTGACTGGTTTCCAGTCTGACATGAACGCTTTCAGTACTGCTTCGGCGAACCAGTCGCCCGCGGATGGGACGGACGGTGGTGACCAAACTTTGTCGGAAGCGATACGTGTGTTGTCGGAGACCTATTACACCGCCGTGCGCGCCCTGATGGCGGACAGCGTGCTGGACCTCAGCGCGTTGGAGCAGTGGCATACCGCCGCGCAACCCATCGCAGACCCCTACTCCCTGACCGAGACGCGGTTCATGGAAGGCTATGCGGAACCGTTTGTGGCGGAGACGGACGATGCGGAACTGGCCAATTATGCGGAGTTCCACGCGATGAAACTGGCTCTGCGGAACGGTAATTTGAACGACAACGCGGACAACCAGGACAACCATAATTTGCAATATTCGCCGACAATCAACTGGTACGCGCTGACAGACGCGCAAATCGCGCAATTGCAGACGATTGCGGAGCGGAACACCGGCCGTGCGTCGGTGATGGCGAAGGGTGTGCTGTGCTTCTTCTTTGGGATTTGTTACGATGACGATTTGTTTGTGGACGACAACTTGGACAACCAGGACAACGCGGGCAACCAGGGCAACCAGGGCGACGCGGAAACTCGTAGCGCAAAGGCAGCGCAACAGGACGGGAAATCCCACCTGAACGTCTATCCCAACCCCACCGACGATGTTCTCTACGTGGAATTGTCTGGCGCGGGCATCCAATCCGTAGGGTTGTACGACCTGCAGGGGCGGGCCGTAGGGGCGAATAATCATTCGCCCCTACAGGGCACCACCGCAACCTTGTCCCTGAAATCCGTGCCTGTAGGCGTGTATCTGTTGCGCGTGATGGACGAGAACGGACGGGAATACCATCGGAAGGTGGTGGTGAAATAACACTATACAATGGCAACAACCCTAAACCTGTAAACCTGTAAACCAAAAAGAGAGGAGGGCGTTTCGCTCTCCTCTCTGCGTATATACAACAAATACTATTGACTAAAAAAATTGGCGATTGGGATTTATTTTACTAAATCGACGATAGCCTTGAATGCCTCAGGATTATTCATCGCGAGGTCGGCGAGAGCTTTGCGGTTAAGCGCAACGTTCTTCTTTGCTAAACTACCCATCAGGACAGAATAAGACATTCCATATTCACGGGCACCGGCGTTGATACGGGTGATCCACAGGCTTCTGAAATTTCTCTTTTTCGCTTTTCTGTCGCGGTAGGCGTATTGCTGGCCTTTCTCCCACGAGTTGACCGCTACGGTCCAGACGTTTTTACGTTTTCCGAAGTAACCGCGGGTACGTTTTAAAATCTTTTTTCTTCTTGCTCTTGAAGCAACATGATTGACTGATCTTGACATAATCTTTTTCCTTTCCGTTTACGTCAGTGGCATGAAGCACTTCGGGAACTGCGCGTAAACATTTGTTTTTTAATGAATTAAACTAGCACTGCCCCAGCATTTGCTTGACGGTGCGTTCCAAATTTTGTTCGACAATAGCGCTGTAAGCCAGATTGCGTTTTCTCTTTTTGGTCTTTTTGGTGAGAATGTGGCTATGGTAAGCGTGATGTCTCTTGATTTTACCGGTGCCGGTCAGAGTGAATCTTTTCTTGGCAGCGGATTTAGTTTTAATTTTCGGCATTTCTATATTATTTTTTAAGGGTTATATATAAGTATTTGTTATATATTACTTTTTGGATTTCGGGACCATGAGGATGGTCATGTTTCTGCCTGTGAGAACGGGCATTTGATCGACTTTGCCATAGTCTTGAAGACGTTCAGCGAATTTGAGTAACTCGAGCTCCCCATTGTCTTTGTAGATGATGCTACGACCGCGGAAGGTCATGATAATCTTCACCTTGTAACCGTCTTGCAGAAAACGGATAGCATGGTTGCATTTGAACTCCACGTCGTGTTCACTGATTTGTGGACTGAGGCGAATCTCCTTGATCTCCGTCTTCGCGCTGTTCGCTTTAATCTCTTTCAGTTTCTTCTTCTGTTCGTACAAGTATTTTTGGTAGTCCATCACCTTGCACACAGGCGGATTGGCCTGCGGTGAAATTTCCACCAAATCCACCCCGTGTTCGTCAGCAATTGCCAATGCTTCACGCAGTGATACTATTTGAGGTTCTATGTTATCTCCCACCACACGCACGACTTGCGCCGTGATGTATTCATTGATTCTGTGCTGGGCGTCTTTCTTGCTTTTTGGTCCGAAAGACTTGTTGGGCCGGTTGTTTTGAGCGATGATCAAATCCTTTCTTTTTAAGTGTAATAACTTTATTTATAAAATTTTGGGCGGCAAAAATACACAATTTTTAATTGGATAAATCGTTTTAGCATTTTTTTTATTTTTGCAGCCTTATTATATGATATAGAAATGAGAAAGATATTCCTGATTATATGGGTGTTTTGCCTTGGGGCAATAGGACTACAAATGCAGCCCTTGCGCGCTCAAAATTCCGAAATTGGCGCTTGTGTGGGTACCACTTTTTACATGGGCGACCTGAATCCGTCCAAACTTTTCGCACAACCGCACCTCGCCGGAGGCCTCGTTTACCGCTACAACCTGTCGCCACGATGGGCGATAAAAGCCGACTTCTTGTTCGGAACAGTTTCTGGCAGCGACATGCAGACCAACGGCGGTTATAATCGCAACCTAAGCTTCTACTCCCCTATCACCGAATTTTCTGTTGTGGCGGAACTCAACTTCCTCAAGCTCTATAACACAGTGGGACAGAACCACTTCTCTCCCTACATCTTCGCTGGACTTTCCCTTTTCTCCTTTAATCCGATGGCCGCCTACAAGGACGGAACGGTGTATGAACTGCAAAGCCTCGGTACCGAAGGACAGGGTCTGGAAGGGATGCCTGAAAAGTACTCCCTCACCAGTTTCGCCATTCCCTTCGGCATCGGCCTGCGTGTGAACATCGGACGTTATGTCTGCATCGGCGCTGAATGGGGCTTTCGCTGCACCTTCACCGACTACCTTGACGATGTCAGCGGACGCTATTATGACAATGACTTACTGCGCGAACAACGCGGTGACATCATCGCTGACATGGCCGATAGAACACCGGAAGTGATTGTAGATGGCAACCCTCTGCCCTTGCATCAGGCAGGCGAGCAACGTGGCAATTCCACCACCCTCGACTTCTACTCCTTTGCTGGAGCTACCGTGACCGTCAAATTCGGCAACACAGACAGAACTTGCGATCTGAAAAAACCACGTAAAAAAAGAAACTAATTATGGATAACAATCACAAAATCAACCATATAGCTATTATAATGGACGGTAACGGCCGCTGGGCGCAACAGCGTGGACATGAACGTTCTTTCGGACATGAACAAGGGGTGGAGGCCGTCAGAAGCGTCACCGAGGGAGCCACTGAAATGGGCATTCCCTACTTGACCCTCTACACCTTCTCGACGGAGAACTGGAACCGCCCTAAAGAGGAGATCGATATGCTGATGCGACTGTTGACCCGTGTAATTGCCAAAGAGGTCGATACTTTCATGAAAAACGGTGTAAGACTGCTGACCACCGGGCGTATGGACACCCTACCGGAAGAGTGCCAGAAATCGATGCGTGATGCCGAGGAAATCACCGCCAACAACAAAAACACAACCCTGATTTTGGCCCTGAGCTACAGCGGAAGATCAGAATTGGTGGATGCCACCAAACAGATTGCCCACAAAGCTGCAAACGGCCAAATCAACCCTGACAACATAGACGAAAGCACCCTACAACAGCACCTCTACCATCCAGAAATACCGGATGTTGACCTGCTCATCCGTACGGGCGGAGACCTACGCATCAGCAATTTCCTGCTGTGGGAAATCGCCTACGCTGAGCTCTTCTTCTCCCCCATTATGTGGCCTGATTTCAGAAAAGACCACCTGCGCGAAATTGTGGACCAGTTTGTCTCACGCGAACGCCGTTTCGGAAAAACAGGCGAACAAGTCCGAGCACATTAAAAATTTCACTATCTTTGCCGACTTTTTTTGAAGGTATGCAGTTGACAAGAAATATGGTTTTGATATTGGCGATTTGCCTTTGTGCAGTGGCGATTCGCGCCCAAATCATTGTGGGCGGCGACACCCCCGAAGGCCCCGTCAAAATCGACTATTCTTCTCCAAAAACTTACGAAGTCGGCGGCATCACCTCCTCTGGCACAGCTCCTTTGGATCAACGCCTGCTGATGTTCCATGTGGGCGACATTATTGATATTCCTGGTGAAAAAATCTCCAAATCCATCAAAAATCTTTGGAACACTGGCCTCTATGAAGATGTAGAAATCACTGCTACACGCGTGCAAGGCGACCTTATCTTCCTCGATGTCAGACTCGAAGACCGCGCCCGTTTGATCGCTTTCGGCTTCAAAGGAACGACCAAGAGCGAGGAAAATGACCTTCGCGAAAAGTTAGGCATCTCGCAAGGCAACATTGTTAATGACAACATGAAAATCACTTGTCAGAATATTATCCGCAACTATTTCATTGACAAGGGTTTCTATAGCTGCGACGTGACCGTCCAAGAGATTCCTGACGAGAAAATCAAAAATGCCATCAATTTGCTGTTCGACATTCGTAAGTCCAAAAAGGTCAAAATTGACAAAATCACTATCAATGGCAACAAAGGGGTCACCGATGCTGTGCTGCTTCGTTCCATGAAGGAGACCAAGGAAAAGCTGCGCTTCATGCCTTTTTACAAGGCAGATACAGCAATTGCTTATCTTTTCAAGCATAAAGGATATTACCAATCCAAGGATATCAAGGATCATTTGGACAACTATTTTGCGGATCGTGTCAAGCTTAGAATCTTCAAGCCTTCCAAATTCATCAAGGAAAATTACGAGAAAGACAAAGTGAACCTCATCAACCGATACAACGAACTCGGCTACCGCGATGCTGTCATCACACACGACACTTTCTATGTGAAAAACAACAACATGTATATTGACATTGATGTCAATGAAGGCCCGAGATACTACTTCCGCAACATTACCTTTGTGGGCAATACTGTCTATCCGACAACGCTGCTCAACCAACTGTTAGGAATCAACAAGGGCGATGTTTACAACCAAACTGTTCTCACCAAGAACCTGACCATGAAAGAAGACGGCGAAGATATCGCATCTCTCTACATGAATAATGGTTTCTTGTTCTTCAGTGCCAATCCGGTGGAAACGGGTATTTATGGTGACTCCATTGACATCGAAATCCGTATTCGCGAAGGCAAAAAGGCCATCATCAACAATGTCAACGTAGTAGGCAATACCAAAACCAACGACAATGTGATTTTACGTGAGTTGACCACCATCCCCGGCCAATTGTTCAACCGTGCCGACATCATCCGTTCGCAACAGGTGCTGATGTCAATGGGATACTTCAATCAGGAGAAAATGGATGTGCAGCCTCACCCGAACGAAGCCGACGGTACGGTTGACATCACTTACGTGGTAGAAGAGACCTCCTCCGACCAATTGTCACTCTCTGCAGGTTACGGTGCCACTGGTTTTATGCTCACCGCAGGTATCGCTTTCAACAATTTCTCTACGAAAAAGCTCTTCAAAAAGGAAGCTTGGAATCCCATTCCTGGCGGTGACGGTCAACGCATCGCTCTCAACGCCTCTGTCAGTACAAAATACTATCAATACTACAGTTTCTCCTTTACGGAACCATGGCTTGGTGGCAAAAAACCCAATGCTTTGACCATAGGTGTTTATTATCAGAGACAAAACAACACATACGCTCGCAAAGACAGTCTGTATGCCTTCACCAGTATCGCCGGTGCGTCCGTCTCTTTGGCCAACAAGCTCAAATGGCCCGACGACTACTTCCGCATGTCCCACACCCTCTCATACGAATTCTACAAGGTGAAAAACTGGAGCGGCTTCATCTTTGCCAACGGTTATTCCCATAGTTTCAGCTACATTTTCACCCTGTCCAGAAACTCTGTCAATGCACCCATTTACCCGCGTGAGGGTTCCGACATCTCATTCACAATGCAGCTCACTCCCCCCTACTCGCTCTTCTCAAACAAAGACTACACCAATGCCACCGATCAAGAGAAGTACAAATTCCTGGAGTTCCACAAATGGAAGTTTAATGTATCTTGGTTCACACGCATCGTGGACAATTTGGTGTTGAATGTGCGCTTAAAAATGGGATTCATGGGTTGTTACAACCAAGAAATCGGCATCTCACCTTTCGGTCGGTTCTATCTTGGCGGCGATGGTATGTCCAACTGGTCGTATGACGGTCGTGAGGTCATCGGCATGCGCGGTTATGACGACGAGTCTTTGTCACCTCATTTTAACGGCAGGAGTATTGGTGCATCCATATATCACAAGTTCACGGCAGAATTGCGCTACCCGATTACCCTGAACCCGTCAGCCACCGTCTATGTACTGGCATTTGCCGAGGCCGGTAAGGGATGGATTGACAAGCACCGATACAATCCGTTCGACATGTACAAGTCGTTAGGTTTGGGTGTTCGCGTCTATCTTCCGATGTTCGGTCTGCTCGGATTCGACTGGGGTTACGGCTTTGACCCTGTGCCCGGACTTAACTCCAGCGCTTGGGGAAGCCACTTCCATATCTCCATTAATCAGTCCATTGATTAAACTTATCCAAAAAAACAAGTCAAACCAATGTCATTCTTAAATATAATCAAGATGAAAAAACAATTCTTATTCACAGGCTTATTCATGCTAATCATGTTTTTCGGATTCGCACAGAAATATGCGTACATCAATTCCGAATATATTCTTTCACAAATTCCTGAATATAAGGAAGCTCAAGCCGAGTTAGACCGCGTTGCCGTGCAGTGGCAGAAGGAAATCGAAGCGAAGTTCTCCACCATCGACTCCATGTACAAACGCTATCAGGTGGAAGCCATCACTCTTCCTGAACAAATCAAAAAGAGCCGTGAGGAAGCCATTATCGCTCAGGAAAAAGCTGCTAAAGAACTGCAAAAGAAACGTTTCGGTCAAAACGGTGACCTATTCAAGAAACGCGAAGAGCTGGTGAAACCTATCCAAGACCGCGTGATTAACGCCGTGAACGACTACGCAAAGGAAAGAGGCTATGCGTTTGTCTTTGACACCGCAGGCGACCTGACCATCATTTACGCAGATCCGAAATGGGACATCAACGCACAAGTGCTCCAAAAAATGGGCATCTCCGCAAGCAATAATTTAGATGATTAATAGTAAAGTACGAACATAAAGAAAGAGATTCAATGAAAAAGATTTTAATGATTCTGGCCATTGCCGGATTGTTCTCCGTCCAAGCGGCGCATGCGCAAAAATACGGACATGTCAACTCAAGTGAGATTCTGGAGGTGATGCCTGGCATCGACTCCCTGCAAATCAAATTGCAAGCTTTCCAACAGGATTTACAATCCCTGTATGAGAATATGATGGCTGAATATCAGACCAAGAAAGACAAATTCGATCGCGAAGTGGGTACTATGTCATCTGCTGTGCGTCAAGTGCGTGAAAAAGAACTGATGGATCTCGGAAATCGTATTCAAGAGTTCCAAGCCAGCGCTCAGGAGGATTTAGAAGAAAAACAATACGAACTGGCGAAACCTTTCCAGGATGCCATTCAGGAAGCCATTAACAAAGTGGCCAAAGCCAACGGATATTCCTACATTTTCGACACAAAAACGCTGTTGTATTATGGAAGTTCCGATGACATCACCCCTTTAGTGAAGAAAGAATTGGGCATTAAATAATGGAAACGATGAAAAAGTTTTTAATGATAATTGCTGTCGCACTACTTTGTGCCGCTACGGGTTTCGCGCAAAAGGCGAAATTCGGACATGTGGACTATGGTGCCATTATGAAAGAGATGCCCGGCATTGACACTGCCCAGCAGGCCTTGGTCGAATATCAGCAGGAATTGGAAGCTGTTGGCAAACAAATGGCTGATGAATTTAAGCTCAAACAATCTGAATACGCCAATTTAGCCAATAGCTCCACCTCTTCTGCCATTCTTAAGGTGAAAGAGGATGAGCTGATGAAACTCTACAAACGTCTGCAAGATTTTGTAAGCTCCAGCGAAATGGATATACAGAGAAAGCAGGTCGAATTGATTCAACCGTTCCAAGACAAATTGATGGCGGCCATCAAAAAAGTGGCTGAAACCAATAAATATTCTTACATCTTTGATATCACGATGTGCGCCTTCCGTTCTGATGCTGATGATTTGACTAACGCCGTGCGCACCGAACTGGGAATTAAATAAAAGCTCTTATATTATATATGGAAGAGGCGGTCTGTTGTCCGTCTCTTTTTTTTGACTCTTACCTCCTGAACTTCTAATCCCATAAAACCTAAATCTTAAACCTATGAACCCCTTTGTAGAAAAATGGACCACCCCGCGGGAAACCCCGCCGTTCAATGATATTAAAACCGAGCATTATTTGCCGGCATTTGAGCAGGCTATTGCCGCTGCGAAAAAGGATATAGAAAACATTGTCAATCATAAAGATACACCTGATTTTGAAAACACCATTGTGGCACTCGACCGGTCGGGCGAACAGCTGAGCACCGTCGCCGACATCTTCTTCAACATCCTCGAATGCAACGGCGATGACGAGATGCAGGCCACGGCAGAGAAGGTGCAGCCGCTGTTGGTGGAATATGAGAACGAGGTCTATCAGCACCCCGGACTCTTCGCCCGCGTGAAGGCCGTCTATGAGCAACAACAAATCGACCACGCACTGCAAGGTGCCGAACAAATCCTGCTGAAGAAAACTTACGATGCTTTTGTTTCGGGCGGCGCCAACTTGCCGGAACAGGATAAACAACGCTATCGCGAGCTAACCATGAATCTGGCAAACCGCCAGCTCGATTTCGGACAGCGCGCGCTGAAGGCCACGAACGCCTGGTATGTGCACCTTGAAAAAGATTCCCCGCGCATAGCGGGCCTGCCGGAAAGCGCTCTCGCCATTGCCGCCCAAAAGGCCGCCGAAAAAGGGTTGGACGGCTATGTCTTCGGGCTTTCTGCTCCCGATGTGAATGCGGTGTTGACCTACGCTGACGACCAATCCCTTCGGGAAGAGGTCTATATGCACTCCAGCAAGAAAGCCTACCATGATGAATTCGACAACTGCGAAAATATCAAAGAGATACTGAAATGCCGGGAAGAGATTGCTCATTTGCTGGGCTACGAACATTACGCCAATTACGCCCTGCGCAACCGCATGGCCAAAGACCTGCCGCATGTCTATCAACTGCTCGACGAGTTGAAGGCTGCTGCACTGCCCGCCGCCAAACGGGAAATAACGGAGCTCAAGCAATTTGCTAAGAATCAAGGCTTTGAAGGCGAGTTTCAACGCTGGGACCTCAGCTACTACATGGAAAAACTGCGTCAGGAAAAGTTCAGCTTGGACATGGAGAAACTAAAGGTCTATTTTCCATTGAATCAAGTAATTGACGGTGTCTTTGGCTTGGCTTCCACGCTGTACGACTTGCGGTTCGTCCCTTCCGACGACATTCAGAAATATCACCCTGAAGTGCTGGTCTATGAGGTCTTTCGAGGCGACAAGTTCATGTCGGTGCTCTATCTGGACTTCCACCCGCGCAGCACCAAACGGAGCGGCGCGTGGATGACCGAGTTCCGTGACCAACACTATGACGCTGACGGCAATGACGTGCGCCCATGGGTGAGCCTGGTGATGAACTTCACCCCGCCAACGCCCGAACAGCCATCGTTGCTCACGGTGGACGAGGTCAACACCTTCCTGCACGAGTTCGGCCACGCGCTGAACGGAATGCTATCGGAGGTGAAATATGCCACGCTGTCGGGCACCCACTCTCCCCGCGATTTCGTGGAACTGCCGTCGCAACTGAACGAGAACTGGCTTACAGAACCCGAATTCCTGAAGACCTTCGCCCGCCACTACCAGACCGGCGAACTGATTCCCGAAAAGTATGTCGAGCAGCTGAAAAACCTCAACCGCTTCATGGCAGGCTATCTCTGCGTGCGACAGCTCTCATTCGGCTATTTGGACATGATGTGGCATACCATGCCAGCGGCAAAGGTCGATGATATTCGTGCGCTTGAACGTTCGGTTTTCGACACGGTGGAGGTTCTGCCTGTGGTACCTGGAACTTGTATGAGCCCCACCTTCGGACACCTGTTCTCCGGCGGATATGCAGCGGGATATTACGGTTACAAGTGGGCGGAAATGCTTGAAGCTGACGCATTTGCACTCTTCAAAGAGACCGGTGTGATGAACAAAGAGACAGCCAAACGCTACTTGGAAACGATTCTTTCCAAGGGCGGTTCCGTGGATGCTATGGAGATGTTTGTCAACTTCCGCGGCCGCGAACCCAAAATTGATGCGTTATTGGAACGCGATGGACTTACAAATTGTCGGGCGTGCTGAAAAAAAACGTACATTTGCAGCGGTTATTTGAAAACATTAACTACTTATGAATGAATTTATTAGAGGCATAAAACGCGGATTTCCCATCTGTTTGGGATACATTCCCGTATCCTTTACATTCGGGTTGATTGCCGTGAAGATGGGATTCACGCCCGCGCAGGCGACCATCATCTCCCTGACCAACATGGCATCCGCAGGTCAGTTTGCCGGCATCCGGCTGATTGAAGGCGGTGCTCCCTATATCGAGTTGATAATCACCACATTCGTTATTAACTTGCGCTATTTTTTGATGTCGCTTTCGCTTTCGCAGAAGGTGGCTCCCGACATGCCATTCTACAAACGCGCAGTCATGGCTTACTGCATCACGGACGAGGTGTTCGCACTTTCGGCCATGGAACCCGATGAAGTATCGTTCCCATTCTTCGGAGGATTGATGCTCACTCCCATATTGGGTTGGACTTCAGGCACTTTGCTCGGTGCTGTTGCCTCCGGCTTGCTCTCCCCGATGATTCAAGGCTGTATGGGCATTGCGTTGTACTGCATGTTCATCGCCATTATCATCCCACCCGCCAGAAAGAGCCGCAAAGTGGCGTTGGCAGTGGTGGTTGCCGCATTCCTCTCCTGCATGTTCAAGTATGTGCCGGGACTCAACGAGTTGTCGAAGGTGGGAGGCGGTGGCTGGGCCATCATCACGGCTGCCATCTTAGGCGCTGCTATCTGCGCCTCCATTAAGGAAGTGAAACGTCGTCGTAAAGCGGCCATGGCAGAAAGGAGGTCCGCATGAACTACGTATATATCTGCATGTTCCTGATGTTCCTGACCACCTATCTGATTCGTGTGATCCCCATCGGGTTTGTACGCAAGAAGATGGAAAACCTTTGGATTCAGGACTTTATTTACTATATCCCGTTCAGTGTCTTGTCCGCAATGACGTTCCCTGACGTGCTTTACTCCACAACAGCAACCGGTGCGGAACCGCACATATCCATTTCCGCTGTCGTAGCCACCGTGGTGGCCTTGATTTTAGCATGGTGCAAACGCGGTCTCGTGCTGGTCGCCATCGTCGCCGTGTTGGTGGCCATTGCAGTGGAGATGCTATTGCCGTACCTGTTTTAGCGGTTTATCGCTTTCGCCAAATTGTAGAATATTTTCGCGCCCGTCTCCACGATCTCGTCTGGAAAGTCGAAATCGGGATGATGCAGGGGCGGCTGCGACGTACCGGAACCGAGTCCGAACAGCGCCCCAGTGTAATGCTGCGTGAAGAGCCCGAAATCCTCGCCCCAAAAGAAGGGAATCGGTTTCTCCTGATAGGTAAAATCCAGATTGTCAGCACATTCTTTGATGACATTGACCGCCTTTTCCGCGTTGTTCGAGGCGGCGAAATATTCTAGCCATCGGATTTCGCATTGCAGGTTTTCGCAAGCCGATTCGGCTTTGGCTTTACTTTCGATTTCGGAGATAATCTGCTGGAGATGAGCGTCTTCACGGGTGCGGATGGTGAAACGAAGCACGCCGTCGCCGGCGGCTACACCGTAGGCTTGGCTGCCAACCCGGAACTCGATGAGGGTGGCCACACAGAAATCGTCGCGAAGCACATCCCGCTGGTTCAGCGAGAGCACATAGTCGGTGATGCGCTGTGCTGCCGCAAATGGGGAAACGGCATTCCAAGGTTCGGCGGCATGGGCGGTCTTGCCCGTCAGCACGATGTCACAGCTGACCACGGAGCAGGTGAAACTGCCTGGCCTGCAGATAATTGTGTTAGAAGGTTCGGCGGGAATGTTGTGCAAGGCGTAAGCGCAATCGATATTGTAAGATTGCAGAATTCCGCTTTCGAGAATCTGTTTCGCGCCCTCGCCAGTCTCTTCGGCCCCTTGGAAGAGAAGGAGCACCTTTCCCGACGGCAACGGTTTCTCGTGCAGCATCTCCGCCACGCGCAGCATAATCGTGCTGTGCCCGTCGTGCCCGCACTTGTGCGAAACACCCTCGGTATCAGACTTATACGGCAGATTCAGTGTCTCGTTGACCCGCACCGCGTCCATGTCGGCACGGAGCAGCACGGTCTTCCCGCCGCCCCCGAAATCGAACTCCGCCAGTAGGTGGTTTCCTTTCGGAAACGTGAAGATTTTGCTTGGCTGGAACTGCTCCAGTCGCTGACGGATGTATGCGGAAGTCTTCACTTCCACGTTGGAGGGTTCAGCCATGCGATGTAATTGGTGGCGTATCTCTTTGCAATCCATAATGTTACAATCTACAATTGAAGGATGCAAAGGTACAAAAAATAGTTTCAGGTTTCAAGATTCAAGATTCAAGTGTAGCAGCGTATCGCATACGCCATGGTTTTAGGTTAAATTTGTGGGAAATGGAATATTTTGTCAGAAAAAATTTGTGGGAAATGGAATTTTTCGCCGATGGCTAAAGCATCAATACAGCTGTTATAGGGACGAAGAGGCTTTTTCCATTTTTTCATACGATTTCACAAATCTTCCTTTTGAGAATAAGAGGAAACGATGGTGGGAAACAC
>Ga0310694_10001843_pt1 | contig 23060 bp, 23 predicted proteins | sample 174DNAGHGhighgp2_FD_203884 | JGI IMG/M metagenome (GOLD analysis project Ga0310694, IMG submission 203884) | Sheep rumen microbial communities from Palmerston North, Manawatu-Wanganui, New Zealand - 1742 DNA GHGhigh gp2 (v2) (version 2) | ecosystem: Host-associated > Mammals > Digestive system... | reverse complement strand
ACAACATGCCGCCTAAAAATTGCAGGAAGCGTACCGTCTTTGCATCGTCCTTGGTTTCCCATAATTTGGCCGCGGTAAACATCGCCGCTCCGCAGATAAAATAGGTGTATAAAATCCAATTTAAGATTTTAATTCCGCTGGCGTGATAGGATAGAATTTCCGGGTTAATTAACAGCCGTACCGCTGTGCTGATAAGTAACCACTTGCCTAACGCGGCGGCTTTGTCAAAGCGGAGTTTTGTGCTCAGCCAAATTAGCGCGCAACCTTCCAACGCAAGCGCAATCGTCAATACTTCGTTCTCCAATAGTACCGCTAGCGCATACGTCAAAAAGAAACACGCCACCGCACCAAACCAAGCCAAACGAAAACGTTGCAGTTCGCTTTGCGGGTTTTCTTGTCCGTAAATATAATAGGTGGCCATACCGTACAGTACCGCCAGTGCAAACAGACAACCGCCCTGCCCCGCAGCTTGAGTTTGCACGAGCGTTTGATACGCGCAAAAACCGCTGACAAGCCCCACCAACGCCGCCGCGGCCCAACACGGGCGCATCGTCCAAAATTTCTTTTTAATGCCTAATACCGGTAACGCAAAAACAAATAACGAAACGCAGTTCCACGTGATAAAGGGCAACGCTTGCGGCGCGTTTGTATGTCCCCCAATCAACAAGCAGAAATAGAGCAGTAGCGCCAAAGCGTGCGTACCGGCCGCGATGACAAACGGCGTCGCGTAAGACGAGAGCCACGCACAAGCGGCAAAGATGACACAAAATGCTACGCTAAAGCCAAAGAGCGTATGAATATCAGCCGCGTGTAAGTGAACAAACGAACTGAGCAAACAAATTCCGGTAAATATAGCGCAGAGTTTGAGTTGTTCTTCCCACTTGCACCACACACTCGCCGCCGAGGCCGCACACGCAATAAACGCGGTGTAAGCAAAGAAGAAAACCAAGTTCGGCTCATGCGTAGAAAACAAAAACGGCGTTAAAAAGCCGATGAGTTGTGCCAGTATGTTGATATATGGCGCTTTCTTCCACGCCGCCGTAGCAAAGGCTCCCACGGCTACCAAGGCCATGAGCCCAAAAGCGACCGGCAGTTGGAGCATATCGTAAAAATAATAGGCCGAGAAATACGCAATATAATGGATACATAACCCGCTTGCACATAACGTAACAGCGGTGGTGCGGGATTTTTTGCTGTTCATCCACGCACCCGTTCCCCACAAAATAAGCCCCAACACCAAACTGCTCACAATACGCGTGGCGGGGGAAATTAAATTATTTTCTAGGGCGTATTTAATCCAAAACGCAATTCCCAATAACAAAGTGAACCCGCCAATCCACGAAAAAATGTTTACCCAGTTAATTGGCTCCGCGGGAGTTTGCGGCGCGGCAACGGGTTGTGTTTGCGCCGCGGCGGGAACAACGGGCGTTGGGGCGGTTTCTTGCACCGGGGATTGTTGCGGGGCGGGTAAGAGCGTGTTTAGTTGTTTACGCAGTTGCTCCACTTTGTCTTGCAAATTGACTAACCAACTGACAAATACAATCAGTTGGACCAAAAACAATAAAATTACAATTTCATCCGTCATACGTTTTCCTCCTATAAAATTCCGCCCGGTCAAGGGCGGAAAATCGGTTTAGTCGGTCAGTTGGCCTAAGGCGGCGCGGTAGTCGTTGAGGCGGTCCGGCGAAAACCCGTCCCACCGGTGCGACAAGCGGTGCTTTTTATTAAACACCACCGTGTGCGGCAACCCTTGCACTTCCAACGCTTGCGCCAGTTCGCCGCCGTCATAGAGTGATTTAACCGTAAAATTGTTTTGGGCCATTGCCGCCAGTACCGGCTCGGGTTCGCCGTCAATAAATACGGCTACAATTTCGGCCTTGCCTTCAAAATCTTTCGCCGCTTGCATGACAGCCGGCATCGTGCGTTTGCACCACGGACACCACGACCCCATAAACACAATCATAACCGGTTTGCCTGTATAATCAGACGAATTCCACGTAGCCGTTTCCTCGCCGACGAGCGGCAGTTGCACTTGCGGCAAAGCCGGGCGCTCCGGCAGTTGGGACATACAGGCCGATAACCCTATTATACCTACTAATATAAACGTAATTTTTTTCATCGTTTCTCCTTGAATTGCGAAAAATCAGCCCCACCGGGGGCTTTTATTATGATAGAATACAAAAGATGGGGAAAAGAATCAACCAGTTAGGAAGATTACTGGGAGAGCGGGTGGATATCTTAATTATGCCGCGCTTCGGGTCTTCTTTTAAGTTCAAAATGCGTGTTCTGACCCTGTTGGCCTTGGTGTTTTTGTGGGGGATTGTTACCTTGGCGGGGTTGTTGTTTTTTGCCCGCGGGTACGATTACCACATTACCAAAGCCGATAACGAACTGATGCGTATGAAAATGAAACTCATCGCCGATGAGTTGGAGCGCGGGCGCAAGTACTTGGAACTCACCCGCACTACCGATACGCAGATGCGCCAAATGCTCGGTATGCCCGGCGGCAAATTTATCAACTTGCCCAAAGGGTGGGAAGCCGCTAAAGAAAAAGAAGATGCCCGCGCGCGCGAACTGTTCCAAAAAGATGTAAAAGATTTATCGGCAGAAGAATTTGAGTCGTACATTGACAATTTGGAAGAAACGGCTAAAATGCGTTTGGCCAGTTTTCAGGAAATCGCGTGGTATTTTGCTAACCGCCGCGAAGGGTTGAACTCCACGCCGTCTATCCGGCCCTCCAATGCGCCGATTAGTTCGGGCTTTGGCTACCGCTTAGACCCGTTCGGTCACCGTTCCACCAAACGCCATAACGGTATTGATTTTGCCGGCAAGCCCGATAGCCCGATTGTCGTTACCGCCGACGGGGTGGTGCGCCATGCGGGTTGGGTGCCCAGTTACGGGCAAGCCATTTTGGTGGACCACGGATTTGGCTATTCCACCTTGTATGCACATACAACGGGCATTCAGGTTAAGGCCGGAGATGTGGTTAAACGCGGTGATAAAATCGCCACGATGGGGTCTAGCGGGCGTTCCACGGGAACGCATTTGCATTACGAAGTGTGGAAAGACGGTCAAGCCGTTAATCCGCGTAACTATTTTAAGTAATTAAGTAAGGAGGATGTATGGGATTTCTAAAAAAAGATTCTGATTTTGCTTCGGGCGAACATTATTCCGTCGTTAGTGCGGAATGTTATTTCCAAGGCACGCTTAGCGTACAAGGATCGCTTCGGGTAGAAGGGACCTTAGAAGGAAATGTAGATAATGCCCGGCATGTGGTGGTCGGTAATGAAGGCAAAATTAAAGGAGACGTATCGGCCCAAGTGATTATGTGCGGCGGTGTGATTGACGGCAATATCTGTGCCGATATGTTGGAAGTGCTCGGCTCGGCCAGTATCAAAGGCAACATCCGCGCTAAAAAAATGGTGGTGGAAGAAGGGGGACGCATTGACGGACAATGCGTCATCGGCGAGCCGGAAACAAAAACCAAAACCGCGGCTCCCAAAGCAGATAAAGAATAAACGGAGAAATTATGATTTCGTTCTTAATTAAATACAAAAAAATTATTTTAATCGTTACCTTGGCGTTCTTTTTAGGAAGTATCGTCTATTTAGGATTAGATGCGTACCACCGCGGCAGTTTTAGCACGGTAGCGGCCAAAGTCGGCGCGCAAAGTATTTCGTTTCGCCAATTAGACCGTTTGGTGCAAAACCGTACGCAGGCCATCCGCGACCAAGGGGTAGATTTGGACGAGGATATGGTATCTTATATGCGCGCGTTGGCGTTGCAATCGCTCATTAGCGAGGCCGTTGCCGCACAAGCCGCTAAAGAAATGGGGCTTGGCGTGTCCGACTATGAAGTGGCGTATGATATCAAAGCGCTCGGACTGGGCGGCGATCCGTCCGGTGCGTTTGATAAAAACGTGTATGCCGCTAACGTGCGGCGGGCGGTAGGGCTTTCCCCGGCAGAATTTGAAGAACAGGTGCGCCAAAGTGTTTTAGCGAGCCGCTTTCGCACGGTATTATATTCGCTGTATAAGTTGACGCCGGCGGAAATCAAACATTCCTATCAAATCCAACACGGTAACTTGAAAGATTTTGATAAGAATAAAAACGATTTTGCCTTGCAGTTAATGGATACGAAAATGGAAACTGCCCAACGGGCTTTCTTTGACGATTTTAATCAACGTGTAAAAATCAAAACGTATTTGCAAGAAGCGCAGGACTAATATGGCAAATGAAGTGTTGGTAGTCGGTTCGGTAGCTTTTGATACCATAGATAACGCCAACGGTAGCGTTAAACGGGTGCTCGGCGGGGCAGCCAGTTATGCTTCGCTTTGTGCCAGTTATTTTGCACAGCCGTCAGTAGTGGCCGTGGTGGGAACCGATTTTACCGATGCCGACCGTGCCCCGTTTATTAAACGTGGTATTGATTTGTCCGGCTTGCAGGTTAAAGAGGGAAAAACGTTCCACTGGGGCGGCAGTTACGATAAAGATTTCAACACCGCCGTAACGAAATTTACCGAGTTAAATGTTTTCCAAAATTTTAACCCGGTGTTAACTCCCCAACAACAAAACGCCAAAGCCGTTTTTTTAGCCAACATTGACCCGGATTTGCAACTGGCCGTCTTAAAACAAGTGAAAAAACCGCGTTTGGTGGCGTGCGATACGATGAATTATTGGATTGCATCCAAAAAAGAATCGCTCTTAAAAGTCATCAAAAAAATGGACATTTTGTTTTTGAACGAGACCGAAGCGCGCCAACTGACGGGAGAATATAACCTCGTCAAAGCAGGGAAAGTATTATTGTCCAAAGGCGTCAAATACGTGATTATCAAACTGGGCTCCAACGGCTCTATGTTAGTCAGCCGCAAGGGGATTGCCCAACTGCCGCCGTATATTTTGGAACACGTCCACGACACCACGGGCGCCGGCGATACGTTCGGCGGCGGGTTTACCGGCTATTTAGCCAGTTTGAAATCGTGGGATACGCTTAAATCTATTAAGCGCGCCATGATGATTGGCAACGTGATGGCTTCGTTTACGATAGAATCGTTTAGCGTGGCGCGGTTAGCCGGGTTGACGAAACGCGATATTACCAAACGGCTCAAAGAATATACCTCTATGTTATCATTTGAGTAACGCGTTTTTTGGGCGGACAATTTTACGGTTGTGCGCGTTAGGAGTTTTATTTTTGTGTAAAATTTAGTAGAATAGTAGTAGAGATTTTAAGCCGGGGTGCTGGAATTGGTATACAGGATAGTCTCAAAAACTATTGCCCGCACGGGCTTAAGGGTTCAAGTCCCTTCCCCGGTAAAATTTAAGGAGCCACGCAACTGCGTGGCTCCTTAAATTTTGTGGGGAAGCGCACCAACTGCTTGGTGCGCGTAGGGACTTGAAGCCCGGAGCGATGTTTTTGTTTGAGCGTGCGAAGCCGCGAAAGGCAAAAACCGCGAGGGCGGGCCCGGGCGAAATTTCCGTCAGGAAATTTACGCAGGGCAAGTCTTTCCCCAGTTTAATTTTAGTCGGGGAGCAGGCAAACTGCTTTGCCTGCGTAAGGGACTTGAAAGCCGGAGCCTTATGCGAGTTTGAGTACACGCAACGCGTGGACGAAAGGCGAGCATGGCGAGGCGGGGCCGCGAGCGCCGCACGTTAGTAAGGCGACTTGTGGCCAAGTCCCTTCCCCGGTAAATTTTTCTTCGTAAAACGCTTTATTTCGTTGTTGCTTTCTTGCTCGAATACCTCGGCGCTCCGCGCCCGTTCCTACAGTATACTTCGCAAGTGCGCGCCTAGAAATAAAGCGTTTTTCTTTGAAAAATTATTTGTCCGGGTAAGAGACTTGAAATAATTTTCATAATATAAAAACCACCTGAAAAAGTGGTTTTTGTATTGTCAGCGATGCAATTTTCCACTTTTGTTTTCGTGTTTTATGGATACACATATCCTAAAGTCCCTTTACTGACACTGCCGTATGTTTTTTCTTTTGTGCCAGTTTCTTCTTGGCATATTTTAACTTGAAGATCCGTTTCACTGGATATATTGCGGGCAAAACATTGAGTTTCTCCGGCCCTGTTGGCTGAATGATTGAACATAATCTTGTAACCTAAGAATGTATTGTTATTGTTGTATAGGTCGCATTCTGTTTGAGAATTCGTTGCGTGAATACTGCAGTACCCCCACGGGAAATAACAATAATTGGGTTCTGCTTCATTATCGGTACATTCTATGGCACTTTCTAGTGAAATATCTAGCGTATCCCATTCTTTGGTATAGCAATTGTTAGCCAAATAAAAGATTTCTTCAGCATTAGCAATATTTTTTGCCAAGTGTTTAACAGTTGCAAAACGACTTTTCCAAACTGCTTTTTGATACTGCGGCAACGCCACCGCCGCCAAAATGCCGATAATGAGAACGACAACAAGTAATTCAATGAGCGTGAAACCGGAGCGAAGCGGAGTCCCGGTCCTTGCCGGACGGGCGAAAACGGGGCCTACTCCTTGCAAATTAAGTGTCATCCCGCAAGAGCCTGTCCCGCAAGGTTGTAATGCGGGATATAGTGCGGGATCTTCCGCTTCCCTTGAAAAATAAGGTTGTTTGTCATTATTTAATAACGACAACGGCGTCGGATGAGGAAGATCCCGTGCACCAACTTCACGGGATGACAGCATTTTTTTATAACAACTTTTTAACTGATTTTCTTTTTGCATAAAATTTCTCCTGGTAGTTTTTTACGGCTACAAACATTATCGTTTTTTTTTTTGATGTGTCAAGGGAAATTTTCAGGCTACAAAAAATACGGCCCGGTTTAACGGGCCGAAAAGAGGTTGTAAAGCGGGAGGTTAATTACTTCTGTTTTTGGAAAGGTTTGTTTAAGAAAATATACGCGCCGGGCAGTTTTTTCAAACAGTGTTTGAAATTATCATACGCGTTGCGGCGGTGTTTGCGGCGCAACACATCTTGTACCAAATCGCCCTGCCAATGAGTTAGCCTTGCATATTCTTCTACAAAGGCGCGTAAATCGTTGTCGTTATAAAACGGTTGAATGAGGTTGCGTCGTACTGCTTTTTCCGGTAGTGAACCGTCACAAAACCGGAAACGGTTGATATCCACCAAACAAAAGTGGTAGGTCCCGTTCTCTACGCGAAACAAAATGTTGCCCGGTGTAAAATCTTTGTGCCAAAGTCCTTTGGCGTGCATATCGGCCGTATATCGGGCAAGTGCTTTAATAAGCGCGGGGACGTCCTTTGCGTCTCGCACGGGGCGCATATTCTCCACTTGTTCGCTCACAAAATACGAAAAGTTGATAAGACCGCCGCTCCTTTCCAACCGATAACCGTAAGGCGCGGGGGTATCAAATCCGCGTTTTAAGATTTCTAGCGCATTGTGATACGTGGCCTGTGCTTTGGGCGTGCGCCATCCGAGCGAGTACAAAATACGGTTAACAATGGGCGGAATGCAAAATTTTTTCACATTGATTTTATGTCCGTTTACGTCAAACACGCGGATTTGGTTGCGTGCATTATGAATAATCGTGCCGCCGTTTTGGAAAATTTCCGGCAAATTTTGCATAAAATTTTCCGGCAGGGGGGATTTCGGATGTTGTACGTACTCACTCGTCGGTTTCATATACATATTATAGCAAAGAGCGAGGGGAAACGCCCCTTTTTCTAAAAAATGGTTGACACAAATTCTAAAAAATGATAGCATATTAACTATGAATAAATACACCATACGAACTACAAGCGAAAAAGAAGCAATTGTGAAGTATTACCGCGAACATGGTTGGCAAGCTGTGGTGGATAAATATCATGTTTCGCGCGGCACGTTTGCCCATTGGTTGGCCCGCATTAAAAATGCGAAGAAAACGGACGCTCATCCGTTGGCACGCCGCTATTTAATCCGGCCCGAAACGGTTGCGTATGTAAAGCAACTGCATAAAAAACAACCCGGGGTTTCTTTGTCGGTGTTGTTGGAGCAAGCGCGCAAAAAACAAAAAATTTCCCGTACGACTATTTGGCATATTATTAACGGCAGATAATTCGTACGCAGGGAGGATTTAAGGGCCGCGCGTAAGCGCGGCTCTTTTGTGTGGAAAAAAGTTGCTCCGGCGCGGTTGATTTTTATACGATATAAATATCCCCTATGAAAAAGTATAACGCTTGGTTCCTTCCCCTAGCGGCCGTGTTGTGTGGTGTTGGCTTGCCATGCCGCGCGGCGAATGCGTTGCCCCGTGTTCCGGTTGAAATTTCGGCGGGAGTTATTGCCTCTGATTTGCAAGTCAACGACCGTTCCGGCGAAAAAATGGTTTCCCGCGAAAACGGATTTACGGCACGCGGGTTGGTGTATCCGCTCCGGTGGTTAGGGGTCGGCGTGGAAGGTGTGCATTTTGGCCGCGAAGATTTTTTTGGTAATTCATATCAAGATAAACGCTACGGTCTGCTAACCAAATGGGTTCTCACGCCGGACACCACGCCGTCATTATATGTGTTGCTTGGGCTGGGACAACATAAACAGCACGTTTCGTATCAAGGTTTGTGGACGAGTTCTTCCGCTGTTCGTTACACCCAACTTGGGCTTGGCATAGATATTCCGCTTTACCGCTATTTGTTTGTCGGGCTGGAAGGACAAATAGTTTATCATGCCCATCAAAAAGTAGATAATTTATTACTCCTCAACCGCCGCACCGAACGGATATTTTCGCTTCATATCGGTCTGCGTTTTTAGTACCTACCAAATAAGAGTATAAGTTGGGTCCAAACCCGACGAAAAATAAAATGTAGGTCGGTGATAACCTGACGTCAAACAAAGTATGGCCCTGCCGGGCCATTGTCGGGCTCACGCCCGACCTATATGCTAACCTTCGTTGCAGCCCTTATAGGTCGGGTGTTAACCCGACATCTTTATTTGCCTGCCCCCGGCAAGGAGGTGTGGGTCTAATTAAGTGAAAGTCCGGGGACAAGTTGCCTGCCCCCGGCAAGGGCCTTTTCAGTATATATTTTTCTCTCGCTCGTCATCCCGACCCTGCGGGCGGCAAAAATGCGGGATATAGCGGGAGAAAAAATAAAACTTGACATCGTTTTTTTTTTTGCTACATTTTATTTAATGATAAATGTAGTAAAGGAGAAAGTTATGGAAAAAGAAAATACAAATAATAATCTGTCATCCCGGAAATCTGTTGTCCGGGATCTTCCTTCTGCAAAGTCGTTATTAAATAGGAAACAACAACCTTATTGTATGAAACAGGCGGAAGGTCCCGGCCAGCGGCCTGCCGGGACGACAATTAATTTGCAAGGAGTAGGCCCCGTTTTCGCCCGTCCGGCAAGGACCGGGGCTCCGCTTCGCTCCGGTTTTACGCTCATTGAACTTTTAGTCGTTGTGCTGATCATCGGTATTTTGGCGGCGGTGGCGTTGCCGCAATATCAAAAAGCGGTCGTCAAATCTCGCTTAACACAACTAAAAACATTAGCACACAGTGTGTCGCAAGCCGCGGAAACGTATTATTTGGCGAATAACACGGAGCCGACTTCGCTAGATGAATTGGCGTTAGATTTTCCCCCGCCCACGTCCGTGCAAACAAGTTATGCTTATGAAGCAAACTTTTATCCGTGGGGTTTTTGTTATTTACAATTTGGTTTTGGACAAAATATTACTTGTTACGACGAGCGCGGCCAAATCGGTTACACGCATTTTTTTAGTTTTACTTCTTCCGAATATGGACCCGAATCAAACTGGTGTGTCGGCATCCCCGGGAGTGTAGCGGAAAAAGTCTGCCAACAAGAAACCGGTAAAAAGACGCCGGAAAATACAGGCGGTATTTGGACTTTTGTAGATTCTGTAAACGTTTATTTGTATTAAATTTTACGGTCGTCATTAGTTTTTACCGTGCACGCAATTCGGGCTGCGTAGCGGGGCGTAAATACGTAGTTTTCATCGGCTTTTGTGCGTGCCGTTTGCCTGTCTTTTTAGCGGGCGTTTGTTTGGGAGCCGGTAATTTCACGCCGTAGAAATTCAAAATGCCTTCATATAATGCTTGTACGAGCATTTTACGTCCTTGCGGCGTTTTTGCCATTTCTTCTTGCTCGGGTAAAATTAAATACGCATTTTCCACCAAAATACTCGGCATTTGCGGAATGCGCGGAATGAACAAAATATCATTAGCAATCATGCCGTTATCGGGCAGTTTCACGTTTTTTGTAAACGATTGATACACCGATTCGGCTAACTTAAAACTGTGCGGATAATTGTAATACACCGAGTATCCGCGCGGGCGGGCGAGCGGATTAACCGTTTCCGGTAGTGCATTATAATGTAAACTCACAAAAATATGCGCGTTTTCTTGCAACGCCTGTTCATAACGCTCTTGCAAACTTTTGCGGTTGTTGCCTTGGCGCGTTAAAAGGACCGCCGCTCCCTGTGCTTCTAATAACGGTTTTAATTCTTCGGCCAGTGCGAGCGTGGCCTCATATTCCAAATAGCCCGTCGGGCCGATAGCACCGTCGTATGGGGCTTTGCGGCGCGGGCTGTGTCCGGCATCTAACAAAATGCGCGCGCCCGTAAGCGGTTTTTTTTCGGTGGGAGATAAAGACGGCGTGTGCATAAGGTCCAATACAAAATTTTCTTCCTCAAAATCATACGCGTGACCCCACGGCAGTTGCCCTTCCTTAAAATAAATTTTGAACAACACGGTGTTTTCTTGCGGTTGCGTCCACGTAACTTTATCTAAAACGGGGCTGGTGGTGTCAGCGGTAAAATTATCGTCAAACGTTTCGGTGTAATAAAAAGTTAATTCCAAGCGGTTGTTAAATTCGTGTATGCTGACCGGTACGGCCCGCACGCCGGAAAAGACCAAACGTGTTTTATCGGGTTGCGCGGAAATCGTCATTTCTTGCAAATGATTGTTCGGAACGGGTGTAGTGTCGGGGGCTTTGAATTTATCCATTTCCAACCATGCACTTTCCTCGTCGTTAAGCCACAGCCGGTATTGGTTATTAAGCCGTCCCGTAATGCGTGCGCGGCCGTAGGCGCGGTAGAACGGATATAAGTTGCCGCTGGCTGTGGGAATTTTGCGTATTTTTACACCGGGAGACGTAATTTCCGCCGTGCGCCACGATTCCATCCACGATAAAATTTTTACTTTTTCTTTAGCTGTAATTTTGGCACTTGTGTTATCCGGTCCGTTTTTTAAGCGGTATGTTACTTTGGCGCTTTTCGGTTTTTGTTCCGGGTCAATCACAAATTGCGCACGGTACACACCCGGCGTGGTGCTGTCCTCTTTTAAGGCGATATTTTTTCCGTTTTTCAAACCGGATAAAGTAGCCGTTACTTGCGCGCCCGGCGTGCCGCGGGCGTATAAGTCCAACGTGTCACCGGGTAGCATTTCCACGGGCGTGCGCGGGAAAATTTCTTCCGGGTCAAAGGCTGCTTTATCGGTATATTGGTTGATATCCGTGCCCGGCACGACGATGTGGCGCACGGCCTGAACGGTGGTAGTTGGGTTGGCGGCGGTTAACAAAAACGTAAATTCGCCCGGTGTAACGGGTAAAAATGCCACAAACGCGCCGTTGGTATGAACGGGTATATTTTCGCCGTTGATGTCTAACACGACCGGCGCAGAAAGATTAACTTGCCCAAAGATAAAAATAGATTTTGCCCCGCGCGAAACACGCATATTTTCATGCGGATATTGCACGGTAATGGGGGCGTCTTTCGGGGCGGTTTTTTCCTGGGTGGGCAGATAGGGCGCTACGGGAATTTCTTGAGCCACGGACGGTAGTCCTAAAAAATAAACAGTTAAAAGGAGAAAAAGTATTTTTTTCATACTTATAAAATGATAACATAATTATATGGGGAATTGTGCAGACATCATCCAATTTTTAGATACGTACCTCAACATTGCGCATATTACGGACGCTAGCCGCAACGGCTTACAGGTGTCCGGCACGCCGCGCGTGGGGAAAATTGTATTTGGTGTTTCGGCCTCGTTAGAACTTTTCCGCAAAGCCAAAGTGGCGGGGGCAGATTTAATAGTCGTTCATCACGGGCTTTTGTGGGGGCACGAACAGCCGCTAACGGGGATGTTCCGCGAGCGTGTGGCGTTTTTACTCAAACACGATATCAATTTGGCTGCCTATCATTTGCCGCTGGATATGCACCCGGTCGTCGGGCACAATGCGTGTTTGATGCGGGCCGTAGGCGGTTTGCAAGTCAAACCGTTTGGGGAATATCACGGCGAGCATATCGGTTACCAAGGCGTAGTGGAAAACCGTCCGCTAGCTGAACTCGTGCAAACATGGGAAGTATTATGCGGTACAAAAGCACAAGTGCTACCGTTTGGGCCGAGCCACATTAACACCTTGGGCATTGTCAGCGGCGGCGCGCACAGTATGTTACCGCAAGCCATTAACGAACAGTTGGACTTATACGTTACCGGCGTGTTGGACGAGCCCGTCCAAGAATGGTGTCGCGAAGGAAACATCAATTGTGTAGCGCTGGGGCATTACAATTCGGAGAAGCCCGGCGTGCTTGCCTTGCAGGAACTGGTAGCTAAACATTTCAAGGTGGAAACGGAATTTATTGATGTCGCAAACCCGATATAAGCAGTTGGAGGAAAAGGAAAGCAAATGGACATAAAGACGTTACTTAAAAAAATAGACTCATACTCACAGGAAGTAATCAACTTACAAACAAATATGATTGCCTGCCCGGCAGTTTCGCCGTCGGAAGGCGGAACGGGAGAAGGCGAGAAAGCCGCTTATTTACTCTCCGTAATTAAAAAAATGAAATTTGACGAAGTGCTTGTTATCAATATCCCCGACGAAAAAGCACCGACCGGCGTGCGCCCTAACATTATGGCGAAATATTACGGGGAAAATAAAGAAAAAACCTTGTGGGTTATGGCCCACTTGGATGTAGTACCTGCGGGGGATTTGTCGCTATGGAACACGGACCCGTTTAAGGCCGTTGTCAAAGGCGATAAAATTTACGGTCGGGGCTCGGAAGATAACCAACAGGGGATTGTGTCGGGGTTACTGGCCGTGAAAGCCATGATGGATTGCAACGTCCGCCCGCCGTGCAACTATGCGCTGCTCTTTAATGCCGACGAAGAAATGGGGAGCGAGTACGGTTTGCTGGCCATTTTGAAAAAACACGACCACTTGTTTGGCCCGCAAGACGTGTTTTTAGTGCCCGACGGCGGTAACGAAGAAGGCACGATGGTGGAAGTGGCCGAAAAGAATATGTTGTGGGCCAAAATTACCGTATGCGGTAAAGCCACCCACGCTTCTATGCCGCAATCCGGAGTCAATGCTCACCGCGCGGCGGCTCACTTGGTGGTGGCGCTGGATGAAAAATTACATAGAAAATTTAATAAAAAAGATAAATTGTTTGCGCCGGAATCTCGCAGTACGTTTGAGCCGACTAAGCACGAAGCCAATGTGCCCAATGTTAATACCATCCCCGGGCGCGAAGTGTTTTATATGGACTGCCGCATTTTGCCGCATTATTCCAATGAAAAGGTGTTGGATTACATGCGCAAAGTGGCCCGTAAAATTGAAAAAAAATACGGCGTAACGGTAACGGTAGAAGATCCCATTAACGACGGTTCTAAATCAACGGATCCGAAACATCCGGTGGTACAGTTGCTTAAAGAATCGGTCCAAACCATTTACAAAAATAATCCCCGTGTTATGGGTATAGGCGGCGGTACGGTTAGTGCTTATTTGCGTAATGCGGGCTTTCCGGCTGTGGTGTATGCCAAGTTGGACGAAACCATGCATCAACCCAATGAATACTCCAGTATCAAAAATACGTTAGGCGATGCTAAAGTATTTGCGTTGGTGGCTATGCGTTTTAATTAAAGAGGTAGCGTATGAAGAAAGGTTTTGCCGTCATGGAAATCGTTGTAGTTGCGGCGGTGTTTGTGTTTTTGTTTGTGTTTACGGTGCCGAAATTTATGTCGCTTGTCCATAAAGCGCAAGAAGGAAGTACCAAGCACCAACTTATGCGCGTACGCAGTGCTATTGCGGCGTACTATGGCGAAAATCAAGGGGTTTATCCGACGGATGACTTGTCCTGTTTAGTGCCGCGGTATTTGGAAGAAATCCCGCAGGCCCGGTTGCCCGGTCATGCGCCGTCTTCACACGTAAGTACCGGAAACTTTGAAACAGCGTTTACCAATACCGGCGGGTGGGTGTATATCAATGACCCGGCTGACCCTCGCTTTGGAGATTTTTTTGTTAACTCTACCGAAGAAGATAGTTACGGTAAAGCGTGGCATACCCATTAAATTTATTCCCGCATTTTTAATGTGCGGGAATTTTTATACGCAAGGAAAAGTATGGAAACAGTAACATTAGTAGTGGCTTTTTTGTTCGGGTTGGTGTTCGGCAGTTTTTTGAACGTATGTATTTACCGTATTCCGCGTGATAAATCGGTGGCGTGGCCGCCGTCGTTTTGTCCCCAATGCAATACGCACATCCGTTGGTACGATAATATCCCGGTGCTCAGTTATATTATATTACGGGGCAAATGCCGTCATTGTAAAAAACATATCTCGTGGCAATATCCCGTGGTGGAATTGTTGACAGGGTTGTTAACCGCCTTGTTTGTGTGGCGGTACGGTTTGAGCGTATGGACGTTTGTGGTGTTGGTGGCGGTGTATGCGTTGATTGCCTTATCCGTTATTGATTTTGAACTGATGATTATTCCGGACCGTTTTTCGTTGGGGCTGATTGTGTGGGGCTTACTTTTTGCGTGGGCCAACCCGATTTATAGCGGTGCGTGGTGGCAGAAAGAATTGGCAGCCCTGGGCGGTGCGGCAGCCGGATTTTTTGGTATTTTAGCAATTGCGCTTATCGGTACGTGGCTGTTTAAGAAAGACGCTATGGGCGGTGGCGACGTTAAATTGATGGGCGGCGTCGGCGCGTTAATCGGTTGGCAAGGTGTGATTACAACCGTAGTAATGGCGTCATTTTTCGGACTTGTCTATTCGCTTTTTTTAATGATGTTTAAGGGGAAAAAAGGAAGCGATGCTATTCCGTTTGGGCCGTTTTTAAGTTTAGGCGCGCTTGTCAATTTGTGGTATTTAATTGTGCCGTCTATGCTTGTGATTGAGTTGTAAACATTCGTTTATCAGTAAGTTAAAACCCTTGCGTAACACCGCAAGGGTTTTTTGTGGGCCCCGCGCCAGATTGCCGGACGGCTTCAAACTGATTTTGTTGTGGTTTGTCCATTTTCGGCACGATACAATTGTAAAGACCAATCGTCGTTAGAACGGTTTGCATAAGAAGTGTGCTCCATGCGGGGAGTCCCGTCCATGGAACGTCCACCCCTATATCCTCAAAATTGGTGGCGTAGGAGCCGTTAGCCAAATGATATACTTTTTGGGCTTCATATACTGCTTTTAGCAAGGCGATCCCTTGCATAGCGCGTGATTTCTCTATCGCTTTTTGGTATTGCGGGAGCGCCACCGCCGCGAGGATACCGATAATAAGTACAACGACTAGGAGTTCTATAAGCGTAAATGCTTTTACGTTTCTCTCGCTATATCCCGCATAGAAACCTTGCGGGATGACGGAGCGAGAGAAACGGTCTGCCCTGTTCGTCATCCCGGTGCTCGCCGCACGGGACCCTGCGGGCGGCAATACGGCCTAAAACCTCTGTTTGCGGTTGAAGCGACGTTTGAGCAATAGGGTTTATAGACGGTGCTTTTAGAAAGCCCGACGGGAATAAACCTCCTTTTAATGGAGAAAAACCGGGGTTAAACGGCAAGAAAAATAATAACGAACTTTTGAGGTTCGCTATTAACACGCCAGATAATTCGTTTCCTTACATTTTTGCTTTTTCAAAAATGTCGCGCGGGAGGAAAGGAAACATATCTTCCAACGTCGGGCTAACCATAGTACCGTCGGGCAGTTTGCGCGCGGAAAGTTTGGGTGAGAAAATGTAATCTTCCGTACAAATTACTTCGCACACGACAGGCCCTTGCATCTTCAGCACGCGCGCAATTTGTTTTTCCAGGTCGCGGTTTTTCGTAATTTTAATGGCGGGCAATCCAAATGCTTTGGCTACTTGTGTAAAGTCCGGCACTTCCACGCCGCTTTGGGCGTTACATCCGGTCAGGCGTCCTTTGAAAAAGTTAGTTTGAGTTTGGATGATAGATTTATACACGCCGTTTTTCAAAATGAAAATTTTAAGCGGCAAGTGATTGGTTTTTACCGTCTGTAATTCTTGCAAATTCATCATCATACTGCCGTCGCCTTCCAAACAGATGACGGGTTTTTTGCCGTCCGTACACGCGCCGATAGCCGCGGGTAAACCGTACCCCATAGACGCGCAACCGGAGTTGGAAAATGCACGCACGCGCGCCGGAAGTTTTGCCGCTTGAAAGAACGCCACAAATGCCGTAGCGTTTGCCATGACAACGGTGTCTTGTGCGCGCAGTTGGCGGCTTAATTTATCCATAAATAAATACGGGTGAACGCTATCTGTCGGGCGGAAAGTAAATTCTTGCAAGGGTAAAAATTTGCGGTGTAAGTGCTGACAATGTGCGCGCCACGCGTCCGTGCCGAGCGGTTTTTTTAGTGTGCGTATTAAAGATTCCAGTACATTTTTGACGTCGGCGCAAATGGGTAAATCGGGCTTGACGGTGGGTTTTTTTAGTTCGGCCGCGTCAATATCTACGATAATTTTTTTGGCGTGTGCGGCAAAATTTTCCCAGTTATAACTCACTTGGCGGATGTTGTTGCGCGTACCTAAAAATAAAATCACGTCGGCATTTTGGAGTGTAAAATTTCCCGCGCGCTGACCAATAGTACCAATACGCCCGGCGAAGTTCGGGCAATCGTCCGCTAGTAAATCAAACCCGTTAAATGTGGTACCGGCGGGGATTTTTGTCTGCCGTAAAAATGTATCTAATAATTTTTGCGCACCGCCCAAACGTACCCCGTGCCCGACGACAACAAGCGGCTTTTTGGCCTCTGTTAACCACGCGGCTATTTTTTTATACGTGTTTGCCGGCAGTTGTTTTTTTACTACAGGCGTGCGAAATTTTTTTAACTTTTTCTCGTTCACTTGCGCGGCTTGCACGTTCATGGGAATATCTACCCATACAGGTCCGGGCCGTCCGGACGTGGCGTGAAAAATAGCTTCCTCCAACACGGAGTCAATTTCTTGCGGGTCGGTAACGGTGCGTGCAAATTTGGTAAGCGGAGTTACCACGCGGATGATATCGGTTTCTTGGTCGCCCAGTTGGCGCAAAGCCAGTTGCGGGCAAGACGCCAGCGTGGTAGCCGTTTTTACTTGCCCTGAAATAAATAAAATGGGGGCGCTGTCCGTCCACGCACCGAACAGCCCGTTTAAGCAGTTAAGCCCGCCCGGGCCGGTGGTTACGCACACGACGGCAAGTTTTCCGCTGGCGCGCGCATAGCCCTCAGCGGCGATAGCGGCGGCTTGTTCGTGATGATTAAAAAGCAGGTTGATTTTTTTACTTTGCCCAAAACTGTCGTTTAAGTGCATAGCCCCGCCGCCCGTTACCATGAATGTTTGGCGCACGCCGAGGCGTTCTAACTTTTTAACAACATAGTCGGATAATTTCATATTTTATAAGCCGCGTTCTTCAATCAGCCGTTTCAAATCTTCGTTGTGGGCGTAGGGGCTGTCAATTTGGCCGATTTTAATCGGTTCGTCTTTTTTAATATCGGCAAGTAGCACTTCGCCGCGCATTAACTCGCGGCAGGAAATTTGGCCTTTTTGTAAAGGGATTGCCAAATAGACATCCTCGTCGGTCAGTTTGTGCCCTTTCGGTAAATCCCACCGGGCATACACGCCGCGCACGAGTGCATCTAAATACGTAATTTCTTTGCGTGCCGGCAAGTGTTTTGTTTCGGGGCTGTGCCCGCAACAAACCACCGCGCGTTGATACGCCTTAAACCAACGGTCAATGTCTTGCGGTAAGGAACAATAGGGGGAAACGGGGATGTCATCTGCCTCAATATCAATGTGGCGCTCAAACGTGCGCGCCCCTTTGGCATAGGCCATTTGGATAGATTCTTCCAACCGTTCGTTGTGTTCGTGCGTGGAAAACCCGATGACGTGGCCCGGATAGCGGTTTTTCAGAAAATCAATTTGGTTAAGTTCCAATTCTTCTTTTTCCGACGGATATACGCTGACACAATGGTTAATCGCCAGCGGAATATCGCGGTGTTCAAAGAAGGTAACTAAATCATCAATGCTTTTAAGCGAACTGCCCCCGGTGGAAACGATAACCGGTTTGCGGGTGGTGGCAATTTTTTCAATTAAAATCCAATCGTTTAGGTCGGAACTGGCAATTTTAATAATATCTACCCCCAGTTTGACACACGTATCTACCGAATATTCATCAAACGGCGTTGCCATGGGAATGCACCCGCTTTTGCGCACTCCGTCTACGAGCAGTTGGTATTGTTTGATATCCATTTTAGTCGCCATGGTTTTTTTGATGTAGCGGATGTCTTGGCGGTCTTTGAATTCTTTGTGGATAAAAGTATCTACATCACGAAATTGCAGTTTAATAGAGGCGCGGACGTTGTTAAAACGGACAATGCGGGAAAAATCTTCAATAATTTTTAGCCCGCGTTCTACGTGTCCCCAATGGTTGTTGGCCAATTCTAATACAAATAAATCTTCAAAAATTTTATTGTTCATCGTGCGTATCCTTTTCCTTATCATAACATATTGTAACGGTTTTTGCGTAGTTGTCTAACCCGAAAACAGGTGGGTAAAAAAGAAAAATTTATGGTACAACAAATGTATGAACACTTTTTTGCCCGGCCGTTTGATAACGGTGCATGACCGTATGCAAAGCGCTTACCGCTATGTACTTGCGTGCAAGCCGGGGGAGAATTTCGCGCCCGATTTCCGTCCGGAGTTGACCCCGGCGCAGATGTTGGGGCGCGGCGTATTTGAAGGGCATTATTTAACCGATTGTACGCGCGAATTCCCCGCGTCTTGGTTTGTGCGGGCGAAATTATCCCCGGAAAAGCCGGATGTTTCGCTTAATGAGTTTGGGATAAAATCTCGGCAAGGGTTGTCGGTCTGGCGGCGCAACGGGTGGATTATCGGTCCGGACGTGCGCGGGTGGTTTCAATGGTATTGCCGGTATTATTTGGGGCGGCGATTGCCGGAAGTTGACCGCATCCAAATTGCACGTTGGAAAAGTTTTTACCGCCACAAGGCGCAAATTTTGAAGAACTGTCCGCCGGGACACCCGGAATGCCGCCCACGCCAACGCCAGGCACTGCTTCAATGGGCGTATAATCCGGACTTTTGAAGAAAACGCAATTTGTTTACAGCCGGCTTCGGCCGCGGGTGAGTTGTAAGTGATATTCCCACAGATTTTCGCCGCCGCGCGGGAAAGCGCGCAGTAAGGACGATTTGCCTTTCCACGGCCACGGGTTGACACCTTTTTTGGTACTGAAATCTAATAAGTATCCGGCTTTTAATACTTGCGGACGCACGCGCTTATCAAACCCGCCCGCGCCGAACGGATAGCAAAAACTGTAAATGGGTGTGTGCAATTTTTCTTCCAAAATTTGTTTGCTTTTCACAACTTCCTGTTCGATTTCGTTATCGGGCAAACTGCGTAATCGCCGGTGCGAACACGTGTGCGAGCCAAAACTGACAAGTCCGCTTTGTTGCATTTCTTGAATTTGCGCCCACGTCAAGTAACCGGGCGTGCCGATGTTATCCGTAATCAAAAAGATGAGCGCGGGCGTATGATACTTTTGCAAGAGGGGGAAAAGGGCGGTGTAATTGTCGGCGTGGCCGTCGTCAAAGGTTAGTAAAACGGGTTTTTTTAGAAGGCTTGCGCCGGTTTGATACGCGCGCACGATATCGCTTTCGCTAACGGCGGTGTAGCCGTTTTGTTTCAAAAACAACAGTTGTTTTTCAAACAGTTGCGGCGAAATGGTAAACGGATATTGTTCGTCGTCCGGGGCGGTCAAGCCAATATGGTGGTACATCAGCGCCACCAGCCCCCGCCGAGCCGGCCAATACCACGTACGGCGAAGCGCCGGATATCTCCAAAAAAAATAAACAATGCCTAAAACGAGTAACAACCACGCGATACTCATTTAGTCCCCTGTTCCAACTGCCACAGTTTCATATATTTTACATAGACGTAATAGGTAGAAAACGAGGCCCACAACAGCCCGCGTGTTCCGTCTAAAAAGCCCAGTTTGAACACGTAGCGTTTGAGAAATTCAAACGGCAACCGGGCTAACGTGGCGCACAAACTGAAATGTTTGCCGTTTTGGTGCATCTGTGCGGCGGCTAGCGAAGTGTAAGAATTGAACTTCGTAAAATAGGACTCAATGGTATCGTACGAAAAATGGTTGACGGGATTTTTCAAGCAAGTAATTTTGCCGGAAATATCCAACCCTTCGTGTACGAGTCCTCCTATATAATGCGCGTGCTCGGTGCGGACCAAGCGCAGATGTTTTTCTTTGTTTAGCCCGCTAAAACGCATTTTTTGGCCTAAAAAATAATTGCAGAAAGGCAGTTCATAGCCGGCGATGTTTTTGTTTTGGACGGCTTGGAAAATTTCTTCTTTGAGTTTCGGGCTGAGCCGTTCGTCCGCGTCTAAATTAAGCGCCCACGGGCTGGTGACTTTAGAAAGCGCAAAGTTTTTTTGGTTGGCAAACCCGTCAAATTTGCGCTCAAAAACCTGCGCGCCCAATTCGCGGGCGACCTGGGCAGTGTTGTCGGTAGAAAAATCGTCAATCACGATGACCTCACGCACGAGCCCGCGCGCGCTTTCAATACAAGCCGCGATGCGGTGCGCCTCGTTATGCGCAATAATAAATAATGAAATCGGAGGCGTATTTTGCATACAGAAGTTATATAAAAAAATGGGGTGGATGACGAGATTTGAACCCGCGACCTCCGGTTCCACAGACCGGCGCTCTAACCAGCTGAGCTACATCCACCATAAATCTGACACTATATTTTAGCAAATTAAACCGCAGACGGGCAAATCTTATGTTTTTATTTCTGCGCGTTTTTGCGTCTGCGTTTGCGTGCAAAGGTTTTTGTTTTGCGCTTGACGTTTAGCCAATGTTTCTTGAAAAACCGCGCCAAGCCCCCGCGCGAGGTTTCGCGGTAATCGTGGTGCATATCTAAACCGGTTTGCATCATGGTGGCTAAGACGTCATCGTAAGAAACGCGGTTATCCCCGTCGGACATCAGCGCGTAGGTGGCACAATCTAACGCGCGTGACGCGGCCAGTGCGTTACGCTCAATACACGGAATTTGCACGAGTCCGTCCACGGGGTCACACGTTAAACCGAGGTGGTGTTCCAACCCCATTTCCGCCGCGTAGGCGATACGGCGGTTGTCGCCGCCTTCTAACTGGCACGAGGCCGCGGCGGCCATCGCGCACGCCACGCCCACTTCGCCTTGACACCCCACTTCCGCACCGGAAATAGACGCATTGGTTTTAGCCAAATTTCCCATAAGTCCGGCGGTAGCCAACGCGTGCAAAATCACGTTGTCGTCAAATTCGTAAATCTCTTTTAAGAGGCGGCAGACCGACGGCACTACTCCGCACGAGCCGCAGGTGGGCGCGGTTACCACTTGCCCGCCGGAAGCGTTTTCTTCGGCGCAGGCGAGCGCGTAGGAAAATAAATTGTTGATACGCCGCACATAGCGTGGCGACGTTTCTGCCTTATATAAATAGCGTTGTGCTTTGCGCTCTAAATTAAGCGAGCCGGGCAGTACCCCGCGCTTTTGCAGTCCGCGGGTCATGGTATCTTGCATGGCGGCCCATACGGTTTTCAAATAATCCCAAATTTGCGTGCCCTCGCACTCCTGCACATATTGCCACAACAGCATTTTATGTTGGGAAGTGTATTTCAAAATTTCTTCCATATTTTTGTGCGGATAAACAGATGGGCGCGGGATATCAAAATTTTCGTCGGTGCGGATTTCGCCGCCGCCTACACTATAAACCGTTTGCGCGGCTAAGACGTGGTCGGCTTGGTCTAACGCTTCCAATTTAAGGGCGTTGGGGTGGCGCGGTAAAAAGGTATTGGGCTCCCACAAAATAGTAACGGGTTTAGGATAAAACGCTTCTTTGACGGTAAAATCGGTCAAGTGCCCTTTGCCCGTAGCGGCCAGTGAGCCATACAGCGTGACGCGTAGCGACACGGCCCGCGGATAGGCGCGGTTAAAATTTTCGGCCGCTTTGCGCGGACCCATGGTGTGGCTGCTAGACGGCCCCATTCCGATTTTATACAGTTCTTTTAATGATTCCATATTAAAAATGATATCATAATTGTATGATTTTCGTATCGGTTATACTGATTGCATTAAGTTTATGTATGGATAATTTAGCCGTCACGGTGGCGGCAGGATGTGCGGCGCACGGGCATGTTCCGTGGCGCGATGAGTTGCGGGCCAGCACGGCGTTTGCCCTGGCGCATTTTGTGATGTTAAGCGCCGGGTGGTTACTGGGCGAGGGCCTGGGCCAGTTACTTCACGCGTATGCCGTGTGGGTGGCGTTTGGTATTTTGGTGTGGATAGGCGCGCACATGATGTGGCATGGACGGCCGGGAGCAACCCCGGAAGAAACAGTCCGCTCGTGGGATATCAAATCGCTTTTGTTACTGGCACTGGCTACCAGTATGGATGCGTGGCTGGTGGGTATGGGATTAGCGCTTACGCAAACGCCGTGGCTACTCATGGCCGTAACAATGGTAGTGTTTGTATTTATGACCAGTTGGATTGGTTTTTATTTCGGGGCGTGGCTTGGTAAAAAGTTCGGACAGCGTATGGAAATGTTGGGCGGGTTGGTGTTGATTATATTAGGTGTAAAATTGTTGCTTGACGGGCTGGGCATTTGGTAGAATGCAGGTATCTTAACTAGCGAGGTTACTATGGGTATTATATCGGTCATCCTTATTTTTATCTGTATCTGTGTAGATAATATGGTAAGTGCAAATATGTCCGCGATGAACATTAGCACGGACAGAAGCGTTTTCTCCATTAAACTGGCGCTCTTTTTTGCCGGATTTAATACGCTGTTTTTTG
>Ga0310694_10001842_pt1 | contig 23078 bp, 21 predicted proteins | sample 174DNAGHGhighgp2_FD_203884 | JGI IMG/M metagenome (GOLD analysis project Ga0310694, IMG submission 203884) | Sheep rumen microbial communities from Palmerston North, Manawatu-Wanganui, New Zealand - 1742 DNA GHGhigh gp2 (v2) (version 2) | ecosystem: Host-associated > Mammals > Digestive system... | reverse complement strand
ATGAACATCTTGACACCCAAGGCGTTGCCTTGGGCTATGTGCTTGCAGGCCTTTCAGGCCGCCCTTCGGATACAAGCGGATAATCATTTAAAATAAAGAATAAACAGGAAAAGCAATAGAGGATGTGAATGCTCATTTCATAAAAATAGTTTCATTATTTTGTGGGTTCGCTTAATTTCATTATTTTTGCATGATAATTCGCAAGACCATGAGAAAAGTCATCCTCACCATAGCCATCACTCTTGCCGTCGTGGGCGTTTCAGCCCAAGTGTCACGAGATGAAATCAAGGAGAACATCTATCGTTCTGGGAGCAACTACTATGCCTACCCCGGTCCCACCCAGAAGAAGTTGACTAAAGCTCCCAAAGGCTATGCACCTTATTATATCAGCCATTATGGGCGCCATGGTTCCCGCCACCTCATCAACGATAGCGACTACGACAAGGCTTGGAAACCACTGCTTCGTGCCGACTCATTGGGCAAGCTGACCTCTTTGGGCAAGGACGTGCTTCGTCGGGTGACAATCATCCGTCAGGATGCTGAGAAGCGCCATGGCGAACTGACTCTCCTTGGCGCGGAGCAGCATCAGGCCATCGGCAACAGAATGTATGAACGCTTCCCTGAAGTGTTCAAAGGCAAGACACGTGTCGATGCGAAGAGCACGGTGGTCATCCGCTGCATCCTTTCCATGGAGAACGCTCTTCAAGCCTTGCTGCGCCACAATCCTAACCTTGACATCCGCCATGATGCGAGCGAGCACGATATGTGGTATATGAACTTCAAGGACAGTGAGTTGGACAAGAAGAAGATGCCCGACGATTTGAGCAAAGTTTACGACGATTTTTGCAAGCGTCACCAACATAACGACCGTCTGATGAACGCCCTGTTCAACGACCAGAATTATTGGCAGAACGAGGTGAACGCCCAAGAACTGTCTTATCACCTCTTCAAATTGGCCTCGAACCTTCAGAGCACCGAACTTCGTCATGGAATGACCCTCTATGACATTTTCAACAACGACGAGCTATACGACCATTGGCTACAAACCAATGCGTGGTGGTACATTCATTATGGTCCGTGCCCCCTCAACGGTGGTGTCTCTCCCTATTCGCAACGCAATTTGCTACGCGTGATGCTCGAGGAAGCCGACAGCTGCCTGCAACTCCCCCACCCCGGTGCCACCCTTCGATATGGTCACGAGGTGTGCGTGATGCCGCTGGCCTGCCTGCTGGAACTCGACGACTTCGGCAAGCCGATAGCCGACCTTGAGCGTCTTGACGACGAAGGTTGGCACTGCTACAAAATCTTCCCGATGGCGTGCAACATCCAAATCATCTTCTACCACCCGAAGAAAGGCAATGGGCCCATCCTGCTGAAAGTCCTTCTCAATGAGAACGAGGCACGTCTTCCGCTCACCCCGGTCAGTGGTCCTTATTACAAATGGGACGATTTCAGGGCATATTACATGAAAAAACTAAGGAATTATGAATCGAATTGAAAACAAAGTCAACCATATCGATATGAAACGAGTAATCATTGTTTTTGCCACCTTGTTGCTGCTGGCAAGCTGCTGGAAGAAAGGCGAGAAAGCCGACCCATCCACTAACGACCCCCAGAACACGACGGAAAACACCGTCAAGGCTTTTGAGCAACCACACATCGACGGTGACCCGCAAAGCGATGAATATGTCATCGCACGTGTGAATGCCATCTACGACAACATTTTCAAGGAGAATTACCCTGTTATCGGAGAAGACGGTGAGGAAATTCTTCCAAGCGACGACACCCCTTCGCCAGACGAGAAATTCTTCACGAAGGATTGGAACGATTTGTTGTCCAAGGTATATGAGTATGAAAGCGCAAACAACCCCGACGGCCAAGGTCTCTTGGATTTCGACTATTGGGCATGGCTGGACCCCGACGAGGAAATAGGGAAGCTCTCCATTTCCGACGTCTCGGTGGTGAAGCGCGACAAAGAGCGCTCGGTCGTGGAGCTTTCCCTGAACAACAAGGGCAACAAGACCCACGTGCGCCTGGAACTGAAGTTCGAGCGTGGGGAATGGTACATCGACAATCTCATCAATTTGGATGATAATAATTACGACATGCGTAAAAAGATGAATGAATATCTCAAGAAGAATTGATGGTGGTGGCCCTTACCACCACTTGTCCTTTGAGATGTATTTTCTTAGCTTGTCCTTCCCGATGATGAAATGTGAGATGCCGTCTGCATATGCTCCAACCTGATAGGGTTGGAAACTGAACACCACACCGTCCTCATAGATGGCTGCTTGTGGCAGTTCGGCATCTCCCATCTCCAGCCCTTCCTTCTTCATCTCCTCCTGCAAGAGTTCCTTGATTGCCTCCCCTGCCTTTTGACGGAAAAGCGTCTTGTTCACCAGCCTTTCCTTCTTCTCCATATCAAACGTGACATAGTGCTCGAGAGGGAAATCGTGCGCCCCATAGGCATACAGATTGGTAGCCACGAAAAAGGTGACATATCTGTCGGAAACGTATCTGGGAGAAATGAAGATGCGCAAGTAAGTCAAAGGGAAAGAGAAATCGAGATTTTTCAAATAGTACACCTGCCTCATGTACAAGTCTCGGAAATGGTCAACAACGGCCTGCCCGTCGTTGATGTCTTCTATTTCGAATGCTTCCGGGTGATTTCTTTTCAGTACCTGAGTGGGCAGCATCGTGTTGTCGATGTTTGCCTCCAAAAACACATCGTCGAAATACATCATGTCCATATTGGTGATGCTGTCGATGAAGTTGATGGCCCAGCTTTTGAGGAAGTCCCATTGTTCACCGTCCTGCATTGGATAGTCAACGATGATCTTGTATCCGAAATTGTTGGTGTCGCATAACTTGAAATTGCAGGGTGACACCGACTCGCACCTGACGAAGAGTTTGGGATATTTGTTGGTCACCAGCATGTCGTTGTTCTTGAAACTGTCCAAAGGCAGCCTCAACTTCTCCACTCCCAAACGTCCACAAATATCGCCATCCTGATAGAGGGTGTCCTCCGGCACGGCAGGCCCGATGACGAAAGTCTCTCTCGTCTGAGATACCAGCGAAAGGAAATGCACGTTTTCATAATTCTCATAAAGCAAGTAGTACTCCAGCCCCCCCACATTCATGAGAGAGTCGGAAGTAGAGAATTTTGCCTCGTCAATGAATCCGGCATACCTCTGAGCCATGGCCTCCCCACTCGCCAGCACATAAGCCAGCAAGGAGCAAAAACAACATAAGTATCTGAAATGCATAATGTTACCTCAAAACATACAATCTCCAATCCACCTTGTCGGATTATCGGATTGCAAAAGTAGTCATTTTCTTGAAAACGGAGAAAAAAAAGAGTAACATTTTTCATCGGAAGGAGTTGACAGCCCCGGCAACCTTTTCCAAGTCCTCGTCAGTCATTTCAGGCCCCAAGGGTAGGCTGAGTTCGGTGGCGTGTATCCGTTCGGTGACGACAAGAGGTCGATGGCTCCATGCCTTGCCACATTTCTGCAAATGAGGCGGCACGGGATAATGCACCTGCGCCTCCACACCTTGTTGTGCCAAATGCTCCCGCAACCTGTCCCTTTCTTCACACAAGACAGGATAGATATGCCACACATTGGCCTCCCTCGGAGCTGGCGCAGGCAATGTTATCAACGGGTTTCGCAAGGCATCCCCATACCATTCGGCGATGTCCTGCCTTCGCTTGTTATCATCATCCAGATGCCTTAGCTTCACCCTTAGGACTGCCGCCTGCATCTCATCCATCCTTGAATTCCTCCCAGCGTAATCGAAGATGTATTTCCTGGATGAGCCATAGTTCCCCAATGCCCTTACCATATCGGCCAACTGCTTGTCATTGGTGGTGACCGCTCCGGCATCGCCTATGGCGCCAAGGTTCTTGGTGGGATAGAAACTGTGTCCTGCAGCGTCTCCCAATGCTCCGGTCCTCCTGTTTCCGAACTTGCATCCATGCGCCTGGGCATTGTCTTCCACGAGCAGCAATCCGTGCTCCCTGCAAATGTCGGCTATCTTCTCCGTAAAAGCACACCTGCCATAGAGGTGAACGATCATGACCGACCTTGTGCGCTTTGTGATGCATTCTTCAATCTTCCGTTCATCAATCTGCATGGTCAGTGGGTCTGGCTCAACGAGTACAGGCACAAGGTTGTTTTCTGTTATAGCGAGGATGGATGCGATGTAAGTGTTGGCAGGCACGATGACCTCGTCTCCACGGGCCATCACCCCCATCTCAACATATGCCCTGTAAATCAAGGTGAGCGCGTCAAGCCCGTTTCCCACACCGACGCAATGCTCCGTTCCTAAGTATCGGGCATATTCGGTTTCAAACCGCTCCAATTGACACCCCCTGAGATACCATCCAGAAGCCATCACCTCATCTACAACCGCGCCCAATTCGTGTTGATATGGCGCGTTTCGCTTGGCCAAATCCAAATAGTGAACCATAGTGCAAAGGTAACACAATGCGTTGTAAAAACAAAAAAAATAAAGCAAATCCTTTTTTATGCGCCATGATTGTATTATCTTTGCAAAAAATTTCTGCCTCACGCCGCCCAAATGGCAGCGTTCAAGGAGCAAAGAGCAAAGACATGAAAAGGATTCTATCAAGTATTTTCGCCATCATATTGGCAGCAAGCACTGTTCAAGCACAGGAATGGCGTGACGAAAACCGCTGGCACGACCCATTCGACATTTATGCTGGACCGAGGGTGGGTGTCACGGCCAGCAACCTGACCCAATATGACGGCAAATACCTTTTCAGCCCCTACATAGGCGGCTTCATCCAGACCTATTTCAACAACCATTTCGGAATGAGTTTTGAAATGGGCTACACCCGTTTGGGCACCCATGACGCATGGGACAATTTCCATAGTGACGCTGAGATCTCCCGTGAAGACGGCACCATAGACCGCCGTGGCCCTTACGAGTACAGGTTCGACTATTTGGAGACCTTGTATAAGATGAGATATTATCCAGTGCGTAATTTCAATGTCATGGCAGGTTTCCTCTTTGGCGTTCACATCAATGCAAAGAGTGAACTTGACAACGAGGATTACGACATCATCAAGCACGTGCACAAACGCTCCGCCCATGCCCTGTTTGGTGTAGGTTACGAGAAGGACAAGATTTCCATAGAGGCCATATATGGCTTTCCCTTATCAAAGCTGGCCTCCACGAGCACTGGAAAGCGCGCCTTGGGCAATGCAAAATTCAACGTATTCATGGTGACCGTGGGTTATCATATCAAAGTTTATTGATTCCAAAAGGTCTGACGGGGTCGGACTAGTCGGACAGATTGTACAAGCCAGAAAAGACAGACTTCAGCATACACGGAGAAGCCCCGATGCCGGTTCGTTACGGCATCGGGGTTTCATCATATCATTGCGCGCCATCCTATTTGAGAAATTCCTTGATTTTCTCCAGTGGGATGCCAAAATTGAAGTTGTCGCTTCCCATGAGTTTGGCGAAATTGACTGCCACGACATTTCCTTTGTCATCTATGACAGGGCTTCCGCTCGACCCTTGCACGGTGGGAATGCTATAAGTGATTCTTTCTCCGTCAGGAGTCTGGGTGACCCTTCCGCTGGTCATTTGCACGCTGATGCCCTTTTCCGTGTTGGCGAGCATGAGCCCGGCGTTGTAGCCAATCATATAGAGTTGCTGGTCGATTTTTATCTTCTCTTCGGTAGACTTTCCGTTAAAATACTTCTTGTTGCCTTCCCCGGCGAACTTGAATACATAAGCCCCCTTTGGCGTTTTCTTGCTGTTGAGTTGGATGAGTGCAAGGTCTGTACCTTCCTTGTCCGACACTTTCACCACCTTGCAAGGGTTCTTCACCAGGAAATCTGAAGGTCCTTTGACTTTTTCCCCGTCATAGGAGATGCCGATGTTCGACACCGTGCTCACCTTGATGTTGTCCAAGCTGGCTCTCTGCAACTGGCGAACCGCTGCAGACACCTCGTCGTACATCTCCTTCAATTTCCTCTGCTCCTCCACAATTTGCCTTAGCTGAGATTCATCCCCGGCAATGACATTCCCGAAGAAATCGTAATCCATGAACTGTGACTTCTGCGCCTCCAGCATATTGTATTTCGACTGTATCTGCCTTGCGGCCATGGCATATTGCATCAGCGAGGCTCTGACGATGTTTGCCAGCTGCGCTTTTAGTTGCTTGCTGTCCACATCCGTGAGGGCCACGTGCCTGTTGGTTACAAATTCCCCCTCTTCACTGACAAAAAACCCTGTGCCATTGAGCATCTGTGCATTGGCCTTTGCCTCCTCCTCATTGGTGGTGAAGCCCTGCAAGTTGCCATTCTGGTCGATGCCGTTGAAGAAGAGTTGCTGCCCTCCTGGCATCTCCACCTTATAATAGAATTTGTTGAGCACAAGCACAACCCCACTTTTTTGTTCCTCGAAAATCTCATCTGCAGTTTTCTTCCCACACGACGAGAGGACGGTGGCACACACACCGGCAGCCAATACCATCCATTGCCATTTGATAGTTTTCATTTCTTGTTGTTGATGATTTTCAAGCATTCGGGCAAAATCCGTGCCCATTACGCTTCTCATCTGCAAAAGTAGCCATTTTGGTTTGAAAATGTCAGTTTTTTGCTTTTTTTTCAGACAGATTGACACTATGCAACAAATCAAAAAATTTTATGCATCAAAAACGCAATAAAAAGGTATGTATGCAAGTTTGTATTAAAAAAATAAAAAAACCGTCAACAACAATGTGTGGAATAGTAGGATACATCGGCACCCGTGAGGCCTATCCGATGCTGATAGAAGGTCTCAAGCGTTTGGAATATCGTGGTTATGACTCCGCCGGCGTGGCACTCATCAACGCCTCCGGAGCAATGAACATATACAAGGAAAAAGGCAAGGTTTCCAACCTTGAGAACCATGCTGCAAGCCATGACACCAGTGGAAATATCGGCATCGCCCACACACGTTGGGCCACACACGGCGAGCCTTCGTCGGTGAATGCCCACCCTCACCTGTCGGAAAGCGGTCGACTGGCATTGGTTCACAACGGAATCATAGAGAATTATGCCAACATCAAGGAGTATCTCACCCATAAGGGATACCATTTCAAAAGCAGCACCGACACCGAAGTGTTGGTGCAACTGATAGAATTCGTGCAGCAGCGCTTCCACCTTGACCTCGGATTGGCAGTGCTCTATGCCCTTCGTCGCGTGGTGGGAGCCTATGCCATCGCCGTGCTCGACCGCGAGCATCCTGAAGAGTTGATCTGCGCCCGCAAGAGCAGCCCTCTGGTTGTTGGTGTCGGCGAAGACAACAAGGAGTTCTTCCTAGCCTCCGACGCCCTTCCCATCGTGGGGTACACCAAGCACATAGTCTATCTGAACGACGAGGAGGTGGCCGTCATCCACTGCGGCCAAGACATAACCATCCGCAACCTGTCCAACTCCCGTGACGTGGTGGCTGCCAACGTCCACGATGTTGACATGGATCTCGACAAGTTGGAGAAAGGTGGCTATCCTCATTACATGCTGAAGGAGATTTTCGAGCAACCACGCTGCATCTCCGACTGCATGCGCGGCCGATTGCTCCCCGAAGAGCACCGCATCGTGCTCAGCGCCATCCATTTGCACCGCGAAAAGCTCTTGGGCGCCGGCCGGTTCATCATCGTGGCATGCGGGACATCGTGGCACGCGGGCCTTATCGGCAAACAGATGCTCGAGCAATTCTGCCAAGTGCCGGTGGAAGTGGAATACGCCAGCGAGTTCCGATACCGCAACCCCGTCATAAGACCCGATGACATCGTGATAGCCATCTCACAAAGTGGTGAGACGGCCGACACGCTGGCTGCCTTCAACCTGGCAAAGGAGAACGGCGCCCTGTGCTTCGGCATAGTCAACTCCGTAGGTTCAAGCATCGCCCGCGCCTCCGACACGGGCATATACATCCATGTCGGTCCGGAAATCGGTGTAGCCTCGACGAAAGCATTCACCGGCCAGGTGACAGTGCTGACGCTCTTCGCCCTCGCCTTGGGTCACGAGAAAGGCACCATCAAGCAAGACGTTTATGAACAGCACATTGACGAGTTGGCTCGCATCCCGGAGAAAATCAACCAAATACTTGAGAACAACGACAACATCCGCGACATCGCACGCACGCTGACCTATGCCCGCAACACACTCTACATGGGTCGAGGCATGAATTACCCCGTGGCATTGGAAGGTGCCTTGAAACTAAAGGAAATCAGTTACATACATGCCGAGGGTTACCCTGCCGCCGAGATGAAGCACGGCCCCATCGCATTGGTGGACGAGAACATGCCGGTGGTGTTTGTTGCAACCCACCATCGCCTATACAAGAAAATCATCAGCAACATCCAAGAGGTGATAGCACGCAACGGGCGCATCATCGCAGTAGTGAGCGAAGGCGACCAAGATGTGAAACGCCTGGCATCATTTGTCATAGAGATTCCAGAAACATTGGAGACACTCGTCCCACTGCTTTCCGTCATCCCTCTTCAGCTGATAGCCTACCATGTGGCTGTGGTGAAAGGACTCAACGTCGACCAACCACGCAACCTGGCAAAAAGCGTCACAGTGGAATAACGGCCGATAAGGCCCATAAGGCTAATAAGACCTATCTTCTTAAGTCTTATTAGCCCCATATGGGCCTATTTTCCAATACAATAATACTCAAAGCCGTATTCTGCCAATTCCTCGGCGTCGTAGATGTTTCTTCCATCGATGACGAGGGCCTTGCGCATGGTTTTCTTCATCACGCCCCAACTGGGCAGGCGGAACTGCTTCCATTCGGTGAGCAGCAGCATGGCGTCGGCATCGAGCACCGCATCATACATGTCACGCGCGTATTCCACCGAGTCGCCCAACCTGCGTCGGCACTCGTCCATGGCGACGGGGTCGAAGACTCTCACACGACACCCTGCCTTCAAGAGCAAGTCGATGGTGACGAGCGAGGTGGCCTCGCGCATGTCGTCGGTTTCAGGTTTGAAAGCCAACCCCCACACGGCGATGGTCTTTCCCTCCAAACCTTCAGGCATATGTTTTTGCAGTTTGGCGAACACCACTCGTTTCTGGTCTTCATTCACTTCCTCCACAGCCTTGAGCACCCTCATGGAGTAACCCTTCTTCTCTGCTGTCTTGATGAGCGCCTTCACATCTTTCGGGAAGCAACTGCCTCCATATCCACAACCGGGATACAGGAATTTGCGTCCGATGCGCGTGTCGGCACCAATGCCTTGCCTCACCATCTCCACGTCGGCTCCCACAATCTCACAAAGGTTGGCGATGTCGTTCATGAAACTGATGCGTGTGGCAAGCATGGAGTTGGCTGCATACTTGATCATCTCCGCAGAAGGGATGTCTGTGAAAAGCACACGGAAGTTGTTGAGCATGAAAGGACGATACAGCCTCATCATCAACGACTTGGCCCTGTCGGATTCAACACCCACGACCACCCTGTCGGGACTCATGAAGTCTTTGACAGCCGCCCCTTCCTTGAGAAACTCCGGATTGGAAGCGACATCAAAAGGGATGTCCTCCCCTCTCTTTTTCAACTCCTCGTTGACGACCTCCTTCACTTTCGCGGCCGTACCCACGGGGACGGTCGACTTGGTGACGAGCACGGTATATCGCTTGATGTTCCTGCCGAATTCCCTTGCCACGTCAAGCACATAAGTGAGGTCGGCGGAACCATCTTCGTCGGGAGGGGTTCCCACGGCACTGAACACCAAGGAAACATCGTCGAGCACCTCTTTCAGACTGGTGGAAAAGGTGAGTCGCCCGGCATTGGCATTCCTTCTCACCATCTCATCCAAACCCGGTTCGTAGATCGGAATCTTACCATTTCTCAACGCCTCAATCTTCTTCTCGTCAATGTCGACGCATGCCACATGGACACCCATTTCAGCAAAGCAGGCGCCATTGACCAAACCTACATAACCTGTTCCTACTACCGCTACATTCATTATGGCAAATCAGTCAAGTACAATTCCAAATCAATAAAGACTCACATTGAAATCAAAAGGAGAATCGATGTCCTTGAGCAAGGGGTTGACCATGTCTTTCTGCGAGAGTATGATGTCGCTTTCAGGAATACGCCAGTCTATGGCCAGGTCGGGGTCGTCCCACGCTATGCCTCCCTCACTCTCGGGATGGTAGAACTCGTCGCATTTGTATTGGAAGACAGCCTCTTCCGAAAGGACGACAAACCCATGGGCGAAACCGCGAGGAATGAACAACTGGAGCCGGTTCTCACCAGACAGTTCCACGACGACATGCTTCCCATAAGTGGGTGAACCTTTCCTGATGTCCACTGCGACATCAAGCACCCTGCCCTTGAGCACCCTCACCAGTTTGCTCTGTGTGAAAGGCCATTTTTGGAAATGCAGCCCTCTCAACACGCCATACGCCGAACGGCTCTCATTATCCTGCACGAAAGTGATTTCCCTCACTTGCTTGTCGAAATCACGCTTGGAATAAGACTCGAAAAAATATCCTCTTCCATCCTCGAACACGCGTGGTTTCAACACCACCACGCCATTTATCTCTGTTTGTATTGTTTCCATTTTTCTGTTTTTGATGACGCACAATGCCACACGCCAACAAACAAGGTTGCGGCACCATGCCATATTACTGTAGCAAAAGGCGGTGCAAAGGTACGAAAAAAAAGGCATACGGCGAAAGAGACCAATGTTTTTCACTTGTTATTTGCATGGGAAAAGCAATATTGCTATCTTTGCATATCAATCACGTCTATATGAAGAGTATGCATCCCACATCACGGCAACGACAAACAGGGCGCAAGAGCGGCAAGCACCGTGCTTTGCTCTTCCTTGCACTTCTTGCGCTCTGTTTGTCATTCCTGTCCTGTTTTCAGGATGATGAATCGGATGACAACACGCCCGTTGTGATTCCGGAAGGGTTTGTCTGTGTGGCACACAGAGGCTATCATCCAAAGGGCGTGGCAGAAAACTCCGCATTGGCTTATCGTCATGCCAAGTTTGCCGGCTTCGACTACGGTGAGACCGACATCCAATGGACGAAAGACGACATCCCTGTGTGCTGCCATGACGAGTTTTTCATAGACAACACAACGAAAGACAGCATTCACATCAGAAGACATACCTTTGAGGAACTGAAAAGATTTGACTATCATGGCACATCCATATCCTCCTTGCAAGAAGTGATGGACACTTGCAAACGTTATGGATTAGGCTTATACCTAGACCGTTTCACCGCTTTCAGCAAAGAGCGAAGGGAAAGGATATTCGCAATGATTGATGATTTTGGGAAGGATAAAGTTTGTTACATTTTCGGCAACCGCGAGAAAGAGGGCATAAAGCAAGTGTTGGAGTTCGACTTTTGCGCCACCATCGCCCTTCTCCATTTCCAACGCATCGACCAGGAATTGATTGATTTTGCCAATTCCATCAGCACCTCCACCAACAAAATCATCTTGGACGTGGACCACACCACCAACCCCGTCACGGTGCTGCAGCAGTATGGACAAGCGCTCAAACCCAATGTCAATTATAGTGTGTTCACCGTCAACAACAAAAGAACTTTCAAGGAATACCTCCCGCACGTCGTTTCCATCACATCAGACCTATTGTCAACAGGAAATCTGAAATGAACCGATGAAGATTGTTAGGTCATAGAAAAAACCAGGAATACCAGGAAAAACAGCCCCCCAAGAAGCCATCATTGTCCCGTTGTTGTTTCGAAGGGTTTTTCTGCAGCCCAGAATGCACATTGCTTGCAAATTCTCTCATTTGAAGAGTCAACGGCCATCGCTCCTCTTGCATCAGCCTCTTCGGGAGTCAGCTCATAAATGACAGGATTGTCAAGGATGCTCCTTTTGGCAAATGTAGAGAGAAGTCCCTCGTACAAAGCACACGTGGCAACGAATTTTCCCACGCCATTACACATATGCCAGTTGTCTCTTGTGAGATACATCCCATTGTCAAGGCCCTGATTTCTTGCATTTTGAACGGCAGTCCCCACAGGCAGCACCTTAACGCCATAGTCACTTGCAATCTTTTTGGCACACGAAATGTTGCCTTTCCACTCGGTTTCCGTGGCCTTGGCTGTATGGGTCCATGGCAGCATGTATGCCAATTGCAACTGAGGATTGGGGCAATTGCTTCTAATGGCTTCAATCAATTTTGGCAGATTGTTTTCAAAACCATACCACTTGTAGGAAGCATCACTGTTTTGCAGGATCACACACACATCCCAAGGCTGGTTCAACACATCTTTAAGAGGACCTGCAACGTTCATCTTAATGGCTCCTGCCATCCGGTAAATAGACCTTTCAGTGCCACTTTCCAACGTCTCAAGCCATTCTGCCAGACCACCGCCACTTATCATGCCATTGTAAACACAAAAACGATTGCGATCCAGTTCCGCACCATCCGCAACCTCCTTCAAGTAAGCCGTGGCATCGCCAGAAAAACTATTGCCGAGTATGAGGACACGCAAGGTGTCTCCCTCAAAATTCAAACGTCCCTTGTAACCTTCGAAAAAATCTTCTTTTTCAGAATCTTCCACCATTTCATCAGATTTGGAAGAACTGCATGCACCAATCGTCATCACAACAAAGGCGACGACCATCCACCCAAAGAAAAATTTGGGATAATAAACAGGACTCTTTTTCATAGCTGCAAAGGTAATACATTTTGGCTTCAATCCAAAAGAACTTGATTAATATTTGTCTGTCCTACACCTTTCTGCCAATCTCTCTCTTTTGTTGCCACCTTCGTTTTTAAAGCAATAATTTGTGTATTTCCCATAGTTTTTGTACTTTTGCATTCGCAAAAATACGAAAATCTGCGGGACGGCTATCCATAACCATCCTAAATGTGGCTTTTTCCGTATGATATGCAAAAAACGCCATTCCTCCTTTCATCCTTTTTGCTTCTGCAAAGAGGAGGGATTTTTGTATGCATACGGCAAAGGCCAACCATCATCAAGATTGACAGAAATGGCATTCAATACGGGTGAGACCCCAGAGGAATTGCGGGCGACCTACAATCCTGACGGCTCTGTCCTAAGAAAAGTCCAAGAGCGTCTTTTGGAAATGTTGCTCTATCTCGATGAAGTCTGCAAGGCCATTGATGTTCCCTACAGGCTTGATGGCGGCAATGTCTTGGGGGCCATCCGCCATCAAGGCTTCATCCCTTGGGACGACGACATGGATGTCGTGGTGGAGTACAAATACTACGACAAGTTATGCAATTATCTGGCCACGCACCCCCACCCCCGATTCGCTTTTCAAAGCCCTGAGACCGACAAGGGCTATTTCCGTTTTTGGAACACGCTTCGTGACACGAAAAGTGAATACATCCACAAGAAGAAGAACGCCCTGAATGATGCTTTCGAATACCGGGGCCTTCAAGTGGACATTTTCTGCTATCATCCGGGAATGATACCTTTCCTTCATCGCATCGGCTCGCTTTTTTACCAATATGCCATCATGAAGGGCATCAACCATTCCTTTTCTTTCGCCAAGTCCATGTTTTGGCTGCAACGCCGCATCATCAACCCCGTGTTCTATTTCATTTCCCGGCATTTTGGCAACAAGAGCCGCTACATGCATGGCTACGGGGTCACTTTCCCCTATCAATATCCCAAGACTGCGTTGTTGCCCCACGGCGAATTGGAATTTGAAGGCCATGTATTTCCCGGCCCGGCAGACCCGGCGGCGTTTTGCAGGATACAGTATGGCAATTTCATGGACTTGCCTCCAAAAGACAAGCGTAAGCACCATGATGTAGATTATGTGTTTTATTGAGGCTTGCCCGAAACGTCTCGCATACCAAATTCTCCTTTAATGTCCACACTGAAGCGAAACCTGGTCTGGAACACCCTTCTCACCATCTCCGGGTATGTCTTCCCCCTGCTGACCTTTCCCTATGTCACGAGGGTGCTAGGAGCGGAGAATTTCGGAATGGCGAATTTCGCGCTTAGCGTGGTGGATTACGCCATCCTGTTCTCCATGTTGGGCATCACCGCCATCGGTGCGCGATACATCCCCCAATGCAACGAGGACAAGGCGAAGCGTGACGACGTGTTCAGCCATTTGGTCACCATCCACATCCTTTTGTCGGTTGCCATCCTTCTTGTCTACACCGCTTGTGTGTTCCTCGTCCCCCAGTTGGCAGCACACAAGATGCTCTACTTCGTTGGCGCCTCGAAAATCGTGGTGAACATCTTTTTGGTGGAGTGGCTGTTCCAGGGGATGCAGGATTTTCGTTACATCACATTGCGCACGCTGGTCATCCGCACACTGTATGTAGCAAGTGTTTTCATTTTTGTAAGGGAGAGCGACGATTACGACAACTATTTCTACGTCACCATCGCCCAGGTGGCGCTGAACGCTGTCATCAATTGGAAATACGCCCGCAAATACGTGAGATTCAAGTTTTCACTCAAAGGCTGCAAGGAATATGTATTTCCCGTTTTCTCCATGGGCATCAACAGGATACTCTTGTCATTCTACGTCACTTTCAATCCCATCTTCTTAGGTTTGTTGTGTGGGAATGAGGCGGTAGGCCATTTTTCGGTAGCCACTCGCCTTTATGGCATTTTCCTGTCGTTCCTGGGTGCCTACAACGGGGTCTTCGTCCCTCACCTCAACTCGTTGTTGGGGAAGAACGACCTCAAGCAGTTTCGCAAGATGGTGGGTCTCTCCTTCGAGATTGTCAGTTTCGTAGCCATACCCATCATCGTCTTGGGTTCATGCCTTGCACCGGAGATCATCAGGTTGCTGGCTGGCGCAGGTTACGAGCGCGCCGTATTACCCTTCCAAATCGTCCTATGGCAGGTGTTGTTCGTAGGGCTGGCTCAAATCTTGGAGAATCAAATACTGTTGTCACTGAAGAAATTCAAGGAGGTGCTGGCCTGCACGGCCATCTGCACCACCCTGTCCGTTTTCATCCTGTTGTTCTTCACCAGGCGCTATGCCGAGGTGGCTTCTGCCTACGCCGTTGCCATACCTCATTTCCAGGAAGCCTTCCTGCTGTATTATTATGCACAGAAAGCCATCCCCATGGACTTCCCCGTAAAACGGTACGTTGTCACCACGTTGGTTTGTCTTCCGATGGTGGGAATGTGTTACGCATCAAGGTTGTTCTTGACAGACTATCGCTTGATACTTGGCGTATGCCTCACCATCTCCGCCATCTATTACCTGACGGTGATGTGCTGGGTGGTGAAAGACCAGTTTCTCATCAGCCAACTCAAGCGTATTCCTCTCCCACATGTGAAATCTACATAGCCATGCGATGATGAACAGGATACTCTCAATTATCATATATCAAATCCACAGGGTGTGGTTCGCCTTGTTGAGAAAAAGCAAGAACTACTTCCATCAAAGGGTGTCCGTAGGATATTGCCTAGCCCATCAAGTCAAGTTCAACCCTGAAAAGATACATTTCTACGGAAAGACTGACATGTTTTTCCATCCTGGTAGCAAAGTAACCATTGGCGACGGGTTCATCTGCAGGAGCGGAAGAACCAGCGGAACGATTGACCATCACGTCATGTCGGTCATTGAAGTGCGCCCGGGAGCGGCGCTTTCCATCGGCAGTCATTCGGGGATTTCCAACACCTGCATCCATTGCCACCAATCCATCACCATCGGTGAATATGTCAACATCGGGGCTGGAACCATGATATTCGACACCGACTTCCATAGCTTGGACTGGAAAGACCGTAAAGAAGGAACGGACATCGCCAACCGCAAATGCAAGCCTGTTGTCATCAAAGATTACGCTTTCATTGGTGCCAATTGCCTTATACTGAAAGGCTCCAGCATAGGTATTCATTCTGTTGTCGGTGCCGGCAGCGTGGTATGTTGCGACATTCCCGACAATGAGATATGGGCGGGGAACCCCGCAGTTTTCATCAAAAAGGCTGACATCAACACAAAACAGCCATAAGCAAGCAAACGCATGATAGGATATATCCTCTTAGGCATTGCCATCTTCACGTATATCATCGAACTTCGCAAGATCAGCTTGGTGATTTTCTTCTCGTTCATGTTGAACGGTTGGTGCGTACTGACAGATGACATATTAGGTTCAAAGAACTATGATTTGGCTTTGGTCTATATCATCTTCACCTTGGTCTATTCGAACCTGTTCGAGAAGAAGCCCCCACGCATCCCCGACGGAAAGCTCCGATTCTGGCTCTTTCTTTTCTTCTTATTCATGGTGATTGACATCATTTTTTCTCTCAAGCACTATCAATTTACGGGATATCAAGTACTTCAAGGTTGCAGGGCCTCCTTTCTTTTCCTTTCCTATTTCATCCTTAAGAATTTTGACAAGGAAGACTTTGTCTGGGTTCACAAATTGTTTTTCTACATCACCCTTGTCACCTCCATCCTGTATATATTCGAAGTGTTGTTCGACTGGCAGCTTTTGCCCTACGACTATGAGCATGTGAAGATTGATGACTTCACAGGCATCAAGCGTTATTACAACTCTCCACCCCTTCTCTATTGGTACATCTTTGTCACCATCCTTGCACCGAAACAACTCAAATCCTATTTCAGTTTCCCTGGCATCTTCATCTTGGTCATTGCGCTGATTGCCACCTTGGGACGCACGCAGATTGCCATGACCGGCATCGTGCTGGCATTGGGACTAATCGTCCAGCACAAGGCGAAATCCCTGTTGATGGTGGCGTTTGTAACCATGGTGCTCTACGCCCCCTTTGCAGGAATCATCGGCTTGCGTTTTGCCGGAAAATATGAGAAATCAACAGGAAGTGAAATCAAGTCCATCTTCTCAGGCGGCATCCAGGAAACGGCATATATCGGCAACACGAACGACGTGGGTACATTGACCTATAGGTTTGCTTGGATTTACGAGCGAGGAGCCTATCTTGCCACCCGGCCTCTTTCCGAGAACCTGATGGGTTTGGGATTGATCAGCGACAGCCAGACCATCACGGTTCATCAAAGATATGCGTTCCTGTTAGGTTTGCCCGACCAAGATGGTGAAACGACACAAATGACCACGCCCGACATCTCGTATGGCAACCTGTTTTCCAAATATGGCTATTTGGGAAGCATCATCTATTTATGCATCTGGATATACTTGTTGTTCTTCTTCATACACCATAAGCGAGACAACGACTATTCGTTCCTTGGTCTGCTGATTGTTCTTGAAATGATATTGTTGTCTTTCTCGGGAACTTCAACTTCAGACCAAGGCAACCTCATCTATCCATTCATGGTGTATCTGCTTGTCCATTACAAGAATCGGGAAAAGGCCAAACGGCAAGTCATTAAAGCCAAGCGGCAACCTCTTGTAGCCAATCTACAAAGCGTATGAAAGTCATCCACATCGAGTCGGGCTTGGGCAATCAGATGCTTAGTTTCTGTGAATACCTCGCCATCAAATCTGTCAATCCTGGCGACGATTGCCTGATTGAGACCATTGTGTATGACATCCCCGAATGCAATGAGGTCATCTGCCAATGGAACGGTTATGAGTTGGACACGATTTTCCATCTCCATGCGCCCAACGTCAAGTCGATGTTTTCCGACAAACAATGGGAAGCATTGATATCCCACATACGCCAATCCCGTTTTTGGGAAAGAAATTGGAACTACCCGGTGCATTTCACCCAGGCATTCGAGAAGGTTGGCGTCAAGCTGAGGAACGTGCGCGGTGACTTCGAAGCGCCCGGCTCTCCCTACATGACCCCTTTGAGCAAGCCTGGGTATAAGAAGACCTTCATTTTCCAATATCTGAATTACATCCGTAAGAAATACATCAAGCATCCCTCTCCCCCTCCCTCACCCGAACTCTTCATTCAGTCCGAGGACAATGTCTTTACCGGGCAACAGTTGACATTCAAGAACAAAGGCGCCGGCATTGAAAGAATAGACAAGGAGGTCAGAGAGTGTTTCACATTTCCCGCCCTGTGCTCAAAAGCCGACCTGTCGCTTGCAGAAGAGGTGCAATCCTGCCAGTCCGTCGCCATCCATGCCCGACGTGGCGACATGCTGAGTTACAACTTCGACTGCTATTATGGCGGCTATTTCAAACGTGCGGTGAAATACCTGAAGCAATCGATTCCCAACCCCCATTTCTATATCTTCTGCGACCCGGGGAGCGTGGAGTGGGCGAAACACAACAGCAAGGTGTTTGGTTTGGACTTCAGAAAAGACCACATCACCTTTGTCGATTGGAACAAGGGCGAGACCAGTTGGCGTGACATGCAATTGATTTCACTCTGCAAGCACCAAGTCATCACACGCAGTTCGTTTGGTTGGTGGGGGGCCTATTTGAACTCCTACAAGGACAAAATCACATGTTCGCCCGACGACATCACCAACACCACCCATCATTTCTGACATTGACATGATACCCAAGGTCATACATTATTGCTGGTTCGGCCACGGGGAACTTCCCGAGTTGGCGGTGAAATGCATCGACTCATGGAAGAAATACCTTCCCGACTATGAAATCAAGCGATGGGACGAGAGCAACTTCGATGTGAACATGATTCCCTATACCGCAGAAGCCTATGCCTTAAGGAAATATGCTTTCGTAAGTGACTATGCCCGTTTCTGGATTCTCTATCGTGAAGGAGGCTTGTATTTCGACACCGACGTGGAGGTCATCAAACCACTTGACGACATCGTCGAGAGGGGGCCATTCCTTGGTTGTGAGCAACCGGCAAACCCAGAAAAAGCACCCGACTCCCCTGGCAAAGGCTTATGGTGCGCCCCTGGATTGGGAATGGGTGCCACCCCCGGCCTTTCCTTTTACAAGGAGATGATGGACATTTACAAGGACTTGAAATTCGAGAACAACGAGGGGGGCAAGAAAATCATGACCATAGTGAATTACACCACCAACTATCTCTGCGAGCGTGGCATGCTCAACACCTCTTCCATCCAGGAAATCGATGGCATCTTCATCTATCCCAACGACTTTTTCTGTCCCATTCACCCTGTGACAAAACGGATGCACATCACTGAAAACACCCGCACCATCCATCATTATGCCGCATCATGGATGGAACTCGGTGCAAAGGATAAAATCAAGAAGGCCATCCGTTCGGTGATGCCCGAATTCTTACTTCTGTGGTTCAACAAGCTGAAAAAAACACTGAAGTCCTCTGGTTCTAAATAGAATACGGAAACAGTTGATTGTTTCTCATCAGGGATGAATAAAGGAGCAACCGAGAATATTGAAAACACAAGAATACTCTAATCCAGGATAGACAAAGGGACAATAAGAATCCTCTGTTTCGTGACAAAAGGAACATATGATAAAGACGAAATCCGACCTGCAAGAATGGCTGGCTCTCGACCTTGGCCGCTACGGTGATGAAAAGCCCACGTTGACCGACAGGCTCCTTCACAACGAGAAATGGTATCTCTGGCAATATGTCAAGGCCTTGCGCCATGTGGAATACCATATGAACAAAGGTCGCCGCGGCTTGCTGTTTTATTGGTGGTGGTATCGCTACAAGCACCTTGGTGCCCGCACACGTTGCAAGGTGAGCCCCAACACCACGGGACCTGGACTGGTGATTTTCCATATCGGTGACTACACGGGAGTCAAGCCCTCCGCACGTATCGGCAAGAACTGCACCCTGCGTGCCGGCGTGGTCATCGGGCGACGGTTCGACGAGACGGGCGACGGTCTGCCGGTCATCATTGGCGACAACGTCAATTTCGGATTGGGCGTCAAGGTGTTTGGACAAATCACCATCGGCAGCAACGTGTCGATTGGCGCCAACTCCGTCGTGACCCACGACATCCCCGACAATGCCGTGGTGGGCGGCATTCCAGCCAGGATTATCAAGATTTTCTAGTTTTCCTAGTGATCCTAGAAACTCCTAAAACTTCCTATAAATCATCTTTGGATGGCTCGCAAACTATTCGTATTCGGCAACATCGGCGACCTTCATGAATTACCGAAAGGCGGAGGAGGCCAGACCTCTTGTCGCCGTGTGATGCAAGGTTTCCAAGACGCGGGCCTGGAAATAGCCCACGTGTCGAGGCATTTTGCTGAATGGGAAGGTAAGTTGCTGCATGTGATAGAAGTGCTCTTTTTCGGTGTGACCGACCTTTTCAAGATATTCTTCCACCTTCGCAAGGAAGACCCACAGAGCACGGTCTTTTTCCATATGACATTCTCCGGTCCTCTCCTGCCCTATGAATACATCGTAACAAAGATGGTCAGGATGATGGGCTTCAAAAGCGTGATGTATCTCCAAGGAGGACAGTTCCTGCATTACTACAACAAGGGTGGGAAAAGATACAGGGCATTGTTTGCCAAAGTGCTGAACATACAAGCCACGGTGATGTTCGAAGGCAAGGAAGGCATCGACCTCGTCCGCCCTTTCACCACCGTACCTCTGTCACATTTCCCCAGCTACACCTTCAACAAAGACATCCCCTCCACACTCCCCAAGCGTCCCACCGACACCGTCCGACTGTTGTTTTTCGGACGCATTGACGCCAACAAGAACATCGACGTGGTCATCAAGTGCTTCGAAGCGCTTTGCGAACGCCACGACAACATCCACCTCACCATCATCGGCGGTCCGGGCAACAGCAAGGCGTATGTCTCGCAAATCGACCAAATGATAGCGCAATCCCCTTATCGCGACCGTATCGAGCGCCACGGACTGTCGCCATTCTCTTTCATCAAGGAGAAGATGCAATCCCATCATTTCTTCATCTTCCCCACCAGCGAGCCATGCGAGGGGCACAGCAACGCACTCAGCGAGGCCATGAGCCAAGGCCTCATCCCCATTGTCAGCGACCATAACTTCAACCGTTCCATCGTTGGCGACGACCGCCTGGTGGTGAAAGGCCTTTCGCCCTCAGCCTTTGCAGAAAAAGTGGAAACCATCCTTGATGAAGGTTCTTACGAAACCATTGCCAACCAGATGTTGGAACGGGAACGTGCGCTATATTCTTATGAGGCGGTGAATCCCCGCATCACCCAAGAACTGGAAGCATTATGAAACTCTCCACCCTCCATATCGTGCCATCCAAGGCGGCGGCTGCAGCCATCCCCGCTGGCAAGGTGCTCATCAACACCATCAACGCGCACTCCTTCAACGTGGCACAAAAAGATGCTGCCTTTGCTGAAGCATTGACCCACGGCGACTACCTGCTTCCCGACGGTGCGAGCATCGTGATGGCTTGCAAATGGCTGAAACACGCCGTGTCGCATCCTGTGGAGCGTGTGGCGGGTTGGGACCTCTTCGAAATGGAGATGCAACGCCTCAACGAGCGTGGCGGCCGATGCATGTTCATGGGCAGCAGCGAGGCGGTGTTGGCGAAAATCAAGGAACGCGCCGCAAACGTGTATCCCAACATCGAGGTGACGACCTATTCGCCTCCCTACAAGGCGGAATTTTCGGCTGATGACAACGCTGCCATCATCAGCGCCATCAACGAAACCGCACCCGACCTGCTGTGGATAGGGATGACCGCTCCGAAACAAGAGAAATGGGCCTATCGGCACTGGGAGGAACTGCACATCAACTGCCACGTGGGCACCATCGGCGCAGTGTTCGACTTCTTTGCGGGTACGGCACGTCGCGCCCCCCTCTGGTGGCAGAAACATTCCTTGGAATGGCTTTACAGGCTATGCATGGAACCGGGACGCATGTGGCGCCGCTACGTGGTGGGCAACCCACTCTTCCTCTTGCACATTCTACGGGAGAAACTATATGGTAATATAAATCAATAAGGTATAAGAAAATGAAGAATATCATCATAGCGGCAGGATATGCCACACGACTCTACCCCTTGACTGAGAATTTCCCGAAGCCACTGTTGAAAATAGGCAAACGCTCCATCCTGGACCGGATGCTCGACGACATCGACGGCATCGACGACATCGACGAGCACATCATTGTGACCAACCACAAGTTTGCTCCCATCTTCGAGCAATGGCTCTCCACCACGTCATACAAGAAACCCATCCGCATCATCGACGATGGAACGACGAACAACGACAACCGCCTTGGTGCGGTGCGCGACCTGCTGTTGGCCATGGAGCGTTGCTCCGTTGACGATGACATCATGGTGCTGGCAGCCGACAATTTGCTGTCCTTCTCCTTCCAAGGGTTTGTCGACTTTTTCAAAACTTGCCAGACCTCGGTGATCATGTGTTACCACGAGCCTGAGTTGCGACGGTTACAACGCACTGGCGTTATTGCTGTGGACGACAACATGCGGGTGCTTGAAATGCAGGAAAAGCCCGAAAATCCCGTGTCGGAATTGGCGGTGCCACCTTTTTATATCTATCGCCGTGCCGACCTGCCCCTCATCCGCGATTGTTTGTCACACGGCTGTGGCTACGACGCTCCTGGCAACCTCGCCCACTACCTGGTGGACGTGACGACGATACACGCGTGGACGATGCCAGGTGAGCGTTACGATATCGGCTCGCTCGACAGTTACGAGGAAGCGCAACGATTGTTTGGCTAAAATGGCGTGGAAAATCAAGTTCCGATGCGTGGATTGCAGTTACGAAGCTGCCATTTATGAGGGAAGAGGGCTGTTCCGTCAGGAAATCACGGCAGTAAGCTGTCCCGATTGCAAAACCATCCAACATCTCGTAGTGGGCGGCATCATCTCCGATGTCGCCCCTTCTTTTCGCAGCGAGGTGGGGCGGCTATGCCTGCGTTGCGGAAGCGAGAACATCCGCATATGGGACAAAAAGACATGTCCCAAATGCGGAGGAAGAATGGAGGAGACCGGTGAGAAGGAGTTCTGGACATGAGCATATGATCTGTTCTGTCACCCCTTCGGGTAGGGTGTTCAAAATTTGTTTTTCTTCTTTTAAAATACGTAATATGTATGACCTAAATAATTTAGGTCACTTTTTTATGGTATTATTTGGAAAATTCAAATAATTGTTATACTTTTGCATTACGTATAGACGTAATAATAATCAATTTAAAAATCACATAGAGATGGCACATCCTGATTGGGCATTGAAATTCCGCAGGCCGGGCACTGAACTGCGGAGGAAGACAGAAAGCCTGTATTGCTTATAT
>Ga0310694_10001841_pt1 | contig 23082 bp, 32 predicted proteins | sample 174DNAGHGhighgp2_FD_203884 | JGI IMG/M metagenome (GOLD analysis project Ga0310694, IMG submission 203884) | Sheep rumen microbial communities from Palmerston North, Manawatu-Wanganui, New Zealand - 1742 DNA GHGhigh gp2 (v2) (version 2) | ecosystem: Host-associated > Mammals > Digestive system... | reverse complement strand
GATCACCCCATTGAGATCTCGCCTCTTACCAAGAAGAAGCCCACAGATCCCACCAAGGTAGAGCGTTTCGAGCTCTTCATCAATACCTGGGAAATGTGCAACGCATATTCCGAGCTCAACGATCCCATCGATCAGAGAGAAAGATTTGCAGCTCAGGATGCGCTTGCAGAGGCAGGTGACGACGAGGCACAGCACACCGATGAGGATTTCCTCAACGCCCTCGAGATAGGAATGCCTCCCACCGGAGGAATCGGATATGGAATCGACAGACTCGTTATGCTCCTTACCGATTCACCGTCAATACGTGATGTCCTGCTCTTCCCGACGCTCCGCTCGACGACTTGACGTAGCAGGACGCATTAAGACGCTACGTGTCGTGGTACAACGGTTACAGTCGTATCAGGACGGAACGATGCAAAACGTTTCGATTTCTGAGGACTAAAGTGGACGAGAGCGGAACGGGATGTCAGAGTGAGAAAATGCATCGAGGAATATCACGGAACGCAGTGTAAACCTCGAATTTAGCTGAAAACAGAACAACTAACCAATCAATAGGAACAGCTTTTGAATGGTTTAACAGGCACTTACTTTAGTGAAAACTAGGGTAGGTGCCTTTTTTGTGCTTGGGTGTAACTGCTAACCATTGGTTTTATTGGAAAGGAGATCAAAATGCCAAAGAGAACCAAAGAAGAAATTGCTGCTGAAAAAGAGAAAGAGAAGCTTCGGGCATTACGTAAGGGGCCGGATCTTGATCGTTTTCTCGAAGGGAAAAAGCGGACTTTTGTTTCTTATGCCGAGGGAGCACGAATCTATTCAATGAACTATTACTCATTCGTTACTCTTGCAAAGGCGGCAAAAGCCAATATCCGTATTAAGAAAAATGTGGTCATCGATTTAGATGCTATTGAAGAATATTTAGAAAAACAGTGTATGGAAGAAAACGGAGGTATCTGAAATGTATAGCAGAGGAAAATCAATTAATCCCGAGAAACAGGAAAAGCTGGATAACATGGCGAAGCAGTTTGCTGCAGGTGGAAAGAAGAAATGGGTGCGCTATGACGAGGGTGCGCTTCTCTATTCTATGGGAATTCATTCTTTTATGGAATTGGCGAAGGAAGCCAAGGCAGTCTACCACATCAAAAGGATTGTTTTGGTAAACACAGAGAAACTGGATGAGTACATCGAAGTGATGTATAGCGATGATCCGGAATAGGAGGGCATAGATCATGTGTAAGATTATTGCGATTGCGAATCAAAAAGGTGGTGTCGGAAAAACAACGACAACGGTTAATCTCGGTATCGGCTTAGCATCTGAAGGGAATAGGGTTTTATTGATCGATGGAGATCCTCAGGGCTCTCTGACGATCAGTCTTGGTTACAGAGAACCGGATAGACTCGATCATACTCTGGCATCTTTACTTTCCGAAGTCATGGAAGAGCAGAAACCATCGGTTAGTGAGACGATCATCCATCATGAGGAAGGTGTGGATCTCATTCCGGCAAATATCGAGTTGTCAGCTCTTGAAATCAATCTTGTAAATGTTATGAGCAGAGAAGTGATGCTTCGTAGTTTAGTTGAAATCATTAAGTCTGAGTATGACTACATTATCATCGATTGCATGCCCTCGCTTGGGATGCTTACGATAAATGCTCTGGCTTGTGCAGACAGCGTGCTGATTCCGGTTCAGGCGGCCTATCTTCCGGTAAAAGGATTAGAACAGTTGATTAAGACCATTGGACGTGTTCAGAGGAGACTCAATAAGAAACTCCGGGTTGAAGGAATTCTTCTCACAATGGTTGATGCCAGGACAAATTATGCCAAGGATATTTCTAAGCTTGTTGTTGATACTTACTCAGATCAGATTGGAGTGTTTGAAACATTGATCCCTTTGTCTGTCAGAGCTGCAGAAATCAGTGCGGAAGGTTCCAGTATTTATCAGTATGATCCGAAGGGCAAAGCCGCCTCTGCGTACAGGACACTCACAGAGGAGGTGATCAGTCATGGCTAAGAGAGTGGGTCAGAAAATCAAGATGACATCCATCGATGAATTGTTGGGGGTTCCCGCAGTTGCAGGATGTGATGAGATTGAAGTTGCAAAGATTCGTCCGTTTAAGGATCATCCTTTCAAGGTCTTGGATGATGACAAGATGCATGAACTTGTGGAAAGTATCATGCTTAACGGAGTGTTGGTTCCGGTCACTGTAAGGCCGATTGAAGATGGAGAGTATGAAATGATCTCCGGTCATCGACGGTTATTCGCGGTAAAAGAAATCGGTCTGGAAAAGATACCGGCCATCGTGAAAGATTATGACGATGATGAAGCTGTCCTGGCTATGGTGGACTCAAATCTGCAGAGAGAAGAGATTCTGCCAAGTGAAAAAGCATTTGCGTATAAGATGCGTTATGATGCGATGCGGAGGAGAGCGGGAAGGCCATCAAAAAATGCGTCCCAATTCGGGACGAATTTTCCAGAGGGTCGGGCAGATGATGAATTAGCCGAACAAGTCGGTGAAAGTCGCGGACAGTTGCATAGGTATCTTCGCCTGGTTGAACTCATTCCATCGATTTTGGAACTTGTAGACAAGAAAGCTTTGGCACTTGCTACTGCGGTCGAAGTTTCTTTCTTGGATCACGAAGTTCAGCAGATGCTTTATGAGTACATGATTGAAAATGATATCTGCAAGACGTTTCAGATCTTCGCTCTGAGAGATTATCTGAAGGAAAATGATACCATCACCAAGATGGAGCTCATGCGGATCCTGAACGAGAATGCTCCCAAGGATGAGAGCAATAGATTTCAGCAGCTCACGATCACCAAGAAGAAACTGCAGGAATACTTCCCGACCTTTTATACCAAGTCTCAGATGGAGAAGGTGTTGTTTTCTCTTCTTGAAGAATGGAAAAAACAAAATTCGGCTCCAAAGTGATTTGACAAAAGTGAGAAGTCATATATTATAATAGGGAGCATGAGTTAAAGAGAGGTGCGCAATGCCAAGAAGAGAAGGAGCCGGAAGACCTAAATTAGATGATCCAAAGTCAAACAAGGTCAGTATGAGATTGTCTGAAGAAGAATTGAAAAGGTTTGAGGCATATGCCAAAAGACACGGATTATCAAAGGCTGATACTCTTCGCAGGGCAGTAGATGAATTGATAAGTAAAGATGAGACAGACGGAAAGGGCACGTGAGGAACGTGCTCTTTTTTTGAATTTATGTCTTGATAAATGGCACCCATCTATTTATAATATCAATTGGGTTAGCAATGCCTAACATGGGTGAAAGGAGGCTGACACGGTGGGAAGGTTTAACGATATCGGGATAGACAGTGAATTGGACTGGGACAGAATAACCCATCTGTTTAAATTAGGGATCATAGCGGCGCTTATGGTCCTTGCCGGAGACATGATCCTTGGATGGGGTGTTACAGATGAAACGCTTACAGGTATGGATGCGTACTTTTCAAGATACATGACTGTTTCAGATACCAGAGTTTTCGCATCTGCCATACTTGGACTGATAGGTATCACGATAGAGTGCCTTTCTTATTTCGGTGTATGCGGCGATGATGTAAGAACCGGCTGAGGGTAACAGTATGCTGAAGAATTATATGAAGGAAGGCCAGAAACTCCCTATGTTCGGAGTCGGACCATATATTGTTTACGGAATGGCGATGGTGAATCTCATTGGGATCATTCTGTTCGGATATGTGTTTAAGATTGGTATCTTAGACAGCCCATGGATACTAATATTCCGTATTGTCGGGGGGCTTCTGATCGTGCTAGGGATTGCCGTCTGGTTTATCGGAGCCGTGAAATCAGATATGGACGCATCCATAACGGAGAACAAGCTTCAGACAAAGGGAATCTATGCATGGGTAAGAAACCCTATGTACAGCGGCTGGTGGATAGCGTTATCCGGGATAACTCTCATGTGGCACAATGCATGGATGCTCATTCTCCCTGTAATAGACTGGGTGATCATGACAATAGCCCTGATAAACACGGAAGAAAAATGGTTGCTTGATCTGTATGGAAATGAGTACGCAGAGTACAAAAAAAGTGTGAACCGCTGCATACCTTGGAAAAGAAGGAGATGAAAACAGTATGAAATACACTGGGATGCCTGCCTTTATGTGGCTTCTTTATAAGAAGTCTTTTAGAAATCATCTTACAATCGATCTCGGATTTGATGCTGGCAGTGCAAAGCGTATAACCGCAAATGCAAAGCCGAGGTATAAGTCGATCATTGAAAAGCTTCCCGATTTTGAAAAGGGAGACCGCTTTCAGACGAACATCGTAAATTGTGCATTACTTATTGCTTTTTTGCAGAGCATGGACAGAAGACCTTCGGTTGAAGAACTTACGAAGTATTATGCTGATGCGATGTCCACAAAGGCAACGGAAATTTTCTGCAAGAGCGCAGGGAAAAGCAAATTCTCAGCAAAAGATATCGAAGGCATGAAAAAGAGCGCAGCACTGAATGCAGCGGATCGTAATCCTTATTCTTGGAACATGGAGTACCTTCCGTACAACGATAACAGCGGATATGAAGCCAGATTTACAAAGTGCGGTATCTGCACGCTTATGAAGGAATATGGGTTCTTTGATCTGGTTCCCGCCATGTGCAATCTTGACTATGTGATGAGTAATATGGGCGGAGCTTCAACGTTTGTGAGAGAATATACGCTTGCTTCAGGTGGACCATATTGCGACTGCGGATACAAAAAGAAATCCTGAACCAAGTGGACATGAACTAATTTTTTTAACATATGGTTAGCAAAGACTAACGAAAAAAGGAAATAACGACACGAAGGGTGTGTTTTAAATGTTTGATAAACGGCTGATGGCCATGTGCCCGGAAAGCAAAAAGTATATAGCTCTTAACATCATCTGCCAATGGACAGAGTTCATGATGAACGCGGTGATGATCTTTATCATCGCAGATGCGGTAGGAAAGCTGTATCGCAAAGAAATGACCGCAAATGAGATGCTTATTTCTCTTGTGATACTTGCAGGTGTTCTCGTAGTCAGATCCTTCATGACAAAGAAAACGACAGAGATGAGCTATCTTGCATCAAAGACCGTAAAACGAGTCATGAGGGAGCAGATCTACAAGAAGATACTGAGACTGGGGAATACCTACAGAGAGCATGCAACGACTGCGGAACTTGTGCAGGAATCCGTGGAAGGGGTAGAACAGCTGGAGAGTTACTTCGGACAGTATGTGCCGCAGTTCTTCTACGCATTTATAGCTCCGGTTACTTTGTTTATACTGTTTGGTCTTGCCGGGAGTTTCAAGGTTGCAGGAGTACTGCTTGTATGCGTGCCGCTTATCCCGGGGGCCATCATGATGGTACAGAAGATCGCAAAGAAGCTTCTGTCAAAATACTGGGATCAGTATGCGAAGCTTGGAAGCACATTTCTTGAAAATCTTCAGGGTATGACGACACTCAAGACTTATAAGGCTGATGCATATAAGAACGAGCAGATGAATGAGGAGTCCGAGAACTTCAGGCGGATTACCATGAAGGTTCTTACTATGCAGCTTAACTCCATTATCATCATGGATTTCTTTGCGTATGGTGGGGCTGCGCTCGGCATCGCCCTTGCGGGAAAGACTTTTATTGATGGAAATCTCTCGCTTCAGAGCACGGTATTTATGATCCTTCTTTCAGCGGATTTCTTTCTCCCGATGAGAAAACTCGGAAGCTATTTTCATGTGGCTATGAACGGAATGGCAGCAAGCGACAGGATCTTTAAGTTCCTGAGTACTGAAGAGCCTGAAGATAAGACCATCGCACTTCCTGGGCACGGGTTAGACATTAAACTTTCGGATGTCAGCTTTTCTTATGACGATGAAAAGCAGATCCTTGACAGTGTTTCTATGGATATCAGAGAGCATACGTTTACAGGCATTGTAGGAGAAAGCGGAAGTGGAAAATCCACCGTCGCATCGCTTATTATGGGACGCAATTCCATAAAGCATGGAAGCATTACTATCGCAGGATCAAATGTATCTGATATCAATGAGGACAGTCTTTTCAGAAATATAAACTATGTAGGAATTGGAAGTACATTCTTCAAAGGAACCGTGAGGGAGAACCTCCTTCTGGCAGATCCTGCGGCTTCGGAAGAGGAACTGTGGAATGCGCTTTCAGAGTGCAATATAGACGGATTTTTCAAAGAAGAGAACGGACTGGACACTCTTCTTACGGAGAACGCGGGGAATCTTTCAGGCGGGCAGAAACAACGTCTGGCTCTTGCAAGAGCAATATTACACGATGCGAAGATTTATATCTTTGACGAGGCTACCAGCAACATCGATATCGAGAGCGAGGAACTGATCCTGTCGGAGATCAAGAAACTTGCTGAAACGAAAACTGTCATCATGATCACCCACAGGCTTATGAACGTGGTGGATGCAGACAGAATCTACTGCATGGAAAACGGCAGAGTTTCAGGAGCCGGAACACATACAGAGCTCCTTGAAACGGATATCGTATACAGGAATCTTTGGAACACGCAGAAGGAACTTGAAGAATACGGTAAGGGAGGTGCTGCGGTATGAAGAAGCAAAATAAAGCACTTATCCTTTTCAGAATGTTAAAGCTTGTAAAGCTACTTGCGGGGTTTATGCTCCTGGCTGTTTTACTCGGAACCCTTGGCTTTCTGACAGCAGAGTTTATTCCGATACTTGGCGGAGAAGCAATACTGATAGGGCTTGGGCTACAAACGAAACTGTCTTGGAGTACGCTTGTATGGCTGCTATTATCCTTTGCGGTATTAAGAGCGATATTCCGTTTCTCGGAACAGAGGACGAATCACTATATAGCATTTACACTACTTGCGATCATAAGAGACAAAGTGTTTAAGGCTTTAAGAAGACTTTGTCCTGCAAAGCTTGAAAGCAGGGACAAAGGAGATCTGATATCTCTTATCACCTCAGATGTAGAGCTTCTTGAAGTATTTTACGCACATACTGTCTCTCCGATATGCATTGCTATAGTATCGGAAACGATCATGTGCCTGTTTATCGGAAGCTTTCATCCGATCCTTGGAATAGTGGCACTTGTTGCGTTCGTTCTTGTAGGCGTGGTTCTTCCGATGATCATTTCAAAACGCAGCGGAACTACGGGAGATGAACTACGGGCACAGTCTGGACAGCTCTCTGCTCATATGCTTGAGAGCATCAGAGGAATCGATGATACACTTCAGTATTCCTTTGGAGAAAAAAGGCTTACGGAGATAAGTGATAAAACAAGGGCACTTTCGGAGCGACAGGGAGTTTTAAGCAAGCTTACCGGAACCAATATGGCGATAGCAAATATGCTGATCCTGATCTCGGACATGGTAATGCTGCTTGTCTGCACATGGCTTTATCAAAACGGGCAGGTTGGCTTTGACGGATTCCTTATCCCGATGATCGCACTCATGTCTTCCTTCGGACCTGTTACCGCACTTGCTGCACTTGGTACCACACTTCAAAGCACAGTTGCTTCCGGGGCAAGAGTCCTTGCGATCATTGACGAAGAGCCGGAGGCGGAAGACATAATAGGAAAGGCATCGATAGATTTTGACGGTGCGGAAGTAAAAGACGTTTCTTTTGCCTATTCGGGAGAAAATGTGCTGAACAATGTATCGATGCGGGTGCCGAAAGGAAAGATCATAGGTGTTGTCGGAAAGAGCGGATGCGGAAAGTCCACGCTGTTAAAGCTTCTCATGAGATTCTGGAATGTTGGTAATGGAGAAATCTCGGTATCCGGAAGGAATGTAAATGAGATAAATACAGCGGATCTTCGGGACATGGAAAGTTATATGACCCAGGAAACACAGCTTTTTAAAGATACAATCGCTAACAACATCCGTATTGGAAAACTTGATTCAACTGACGAAGAAGTCGTGGATGCTTGCAAAAAGGCTTCTATACATGACTTTATCATGACGCTTCCGAAGGGATATGAAACCGAAGTCGGAGAACTGGGAAGCACCTTATCCGGTGGTGAGAGGCAGAGGATCGGACTTGCAAGAGCATTTCTTCATAATGCACCTTTTATGCTACTTGACGAGCCTACAAGCAATCTTGACAGCCTAAACGAAGCTGTTATCTTAAAATCCCTCAAAGAAGAGGCGAAGGAAAAGACCGTCCTGCTTGTTTCACACAGAGAATCGACAATGAGGATCGCCGAGAAAACGCTGGCGATGGAAGGCGGACGGATTTCGTGAATAAGACAGAGAAAAAGCGTGAACGAGAGAAACAGACTGTCAGTGAAATGATCTGGCTCTATTGCAGAAATAATCATGGAACAAAGCGTGGTGAACTTTGCCCGGAGTGCAAAGAACTACGCGATTATGCGGTCATGCGTAGTGATAAATGCCCGTTTATGGAGAATAAGACTTTTTGCAGTAACTGTAAGGTTCATTGCTATAAGCCTGAGATGCGTGAAAAGATCCGAAGAGTGATGCGCTATTCCGGCCCGAGAATGATCTTCCATCATCCGGTGATGGCTGTCAGGCATGTAATGGAAAGTAAAAGAGAAAAACGGAGACTTGAAAGAGAAAATGGGAATTAAGAAGATTATATTTATCGTAGTTGGCTGCATATGCCTGGCTCTCGGAACTGTCGGAGTGGTACTTCCGATATTGCCGACAACACCATTTTACCTTGTTACGGCATACTGCTTTGCAAGAAGTTCGGAGAAACTCAATAACTGGTTTAAGGGAACGAAGCTTTACAAGAAGCATCTGGAATCTTTTGTGAAAAAGGAAGGAATGCTTGTCTCAACCAAAGCATGTATTCTGACAACGGTTACGATCCTTATGGGTCTTGGATTCTTTTTCATGTCACGCAAGGGAATATGGATACCCTGCATCATACTTGCAGTGGTCTGGACAGCACATATGATCTACTTTTTGTTCTTTGTAAAAACGATAAAACAGAAAACCGTAACGGAGGGTGAATGATACATATAAAAAGTAGGGAGGATGTTTGAAATGGGTCTATTCAAAAACTTTGTGAGTCAGACAAGAAAACCGGAAGGTTTTCTCGGAAAAATGATGGTAAACGGCATGAACGGCGGACATGCGCAAATGGCCGACTGGGGCATGTCGCATCTCGAAGCGATCGTTCCGACCGAAATTGTGGAAATAGGCTGCGGCGGAGGAAGAAATGCCGGGGAACTGCTGAAAAAATACCCCGGAGCGAAGGTTACCGCGATCGATTACTCCGAGGTATCGGTAGGGAAGGCGACCGCATACAACGCTGCGGAGATAAAGAGCGGCCGCTGCAAGGTGCAGCAGGGCGATGTATCCGCTCTTACGCTGCCTGAAGAGACATACGATCTGGCGACAGCTTTCGAGACCATTTACTTCTGGCCGGGTCTCGAAAAGTGCTTTGCCCAGGTGGCAAAGGTTCTCAAACCGGGCGGAACATTCATGATCGTTAACGAATCCGACGGTAAGGACGAAACAAGCCTCAAGTTTGAAAAGATCATCGAAGGCATGAAATGCCATACGATCGATGAGATCGAGGCTGCGCTCAAGAACGCAGGATTCTCTAAAGTGAAGTCGGATCATCACGACAGTAAACCCTGGATCACGGTGATCGCGAAGAAATGAGAGGGAGGAATGGTATGAAAGCGGATTACAAAAACTGGATGCCGAAGGGCATGGTACTCGCAACAGCGTGCGGAGCGGGGGTCGCGCTGATACTCTATATCGTATTCGGGATTGCGCCGGTGCTGCAGGAGGGAACCCTCAAAAAAGTGCTTGGGGTCGTATTTCTTGTGCTTACGATCATCCTGGTGATAGTTACTTTATGGATGTTCCTGATGTACAGAGCGTTTTCCTACAACGGAAAGCGTCAGATGTCAAAGCAGATCATCGACGGGACAGCGGCTTACGTAAAGATCCCTGACGGCGGAAAAGGTCTTGATGTGGGATGCGGAAGCGGAGCGCTCACAATAGCCTGCGCCAAAAGGAATCCCAAAGCGGAGATGGTCGGAATCGACCGTTGGGGCAAGGAATATGCTTCTTTTTCAAAGCAGCTCTGCGAGAACAATTCGAAGGCCGAAGGAGTCAGCAACACAAGCTTTGCGCAGGGTGACGCCACTCACCTGGATTTTGCCGATGAGACCTTTGATGCCGTGACCAGCAACTACGTATATCACAACATTGTCGGTTTTAATAAGCAGGATCTGCTCCTGGAAACCCTTCGTACGCTGAAAAAAGGCGGAACTTTCGCTATTCACGACATCATGTCCAAAGCCAGATACGGAGATATGCAGGCATTTGCAAAGAAGCTTAAAGATATGGGATATGCCGATGTAAAACTCATTGATACCACTGACGGAAAGTTTATGAGCAGATTTGAAGCACTTTGGATGGAGCTTTCGGGATCGACATTGCTCGTCGGAAGGAAATAAAGAAAATGACCATACATGAATTTGGCAAAGAGAATGCTCAGGTTGTAGTGTTGGTACATCCTTCAATCGTGATGTGGGATTATTTTGAGTACGCCATCCCGCTTATGGAGAAGAAGTATCATCTCGTCATTCCGGCAATTCCGGGGTATGACCCTGAGGTGAAGGGTGATTTTTCGAGTGTTGAAGAGATATCGGCAGAATTGGAAGACTGGCTTATCAGGAATGATCTTCGGGATGTGGCATGCATCTACGGATGTTCCATGGGAGGCAGCATTGTTGTGAGGATGCTTGCGGATAACAGGCTGAATATCCGGAGTGCCGTTATCGACGGCGGGATCACGCCGTACCAACTCCCTTGGATCATCACGAGATTTATAGCGATAAAGGATTTTTTGCTGATATATACAGGCAAGATCGGTGGAGCGAAGCTTCTGGAAAAGGCATTTTCTACGGATGAGCTGTCAGAAGAGGATGTTCAATATGCCGCTAAGGTATTAAAGATGATCAGCGCGAAGACCATCTGGCGGACATTTGAGTCTTGCAACAATTATTCTATGCCGGGAGATATCAGGACAGACTGCAAACACATTGAATACTGGGTTGCGGAGAAGGAAGTTAAAGATCGCAGAGGTGATGTGGCTTACATAAAGGAAAACTTTCCGGACACAAAATTCATAAAGATCAAAGCTGTCGGACACGGAGGGCTTGCCCCTTTTAACCCGGAAAGATTTGCAAGAGGAATAGATCGGGCCGTTAAGAAAGCGACTAGTTAGGAGACATTACGATGCAGAAATATCATATCGAAAAGAATACGGTACAGGAGACGCTGATCATACCTCTTTACGGCAGGAAGGTGTGTTCCGACCGCTTTCCGAATCTCTTTAAGGATCCTGAGGCAGAGCGCATCTGCAATTTGCTGGACTATGACTTTGCCGAAAAAGGCAAGCGAATGGAATCCGGAGTGGGACTGTTCGGTGCGCTTGAGGTTGCGCAGCGGCAGTATGATATCGCTTGTGAAGTAAAAGATTATCTGAAAGCATATCCGAATGCGGCGGTGGTCAATCTGGGATGCGGTCTGGATGATACATTCCGCAAGTGTGATAACGGGACATGCCGTGGTTACAATATCGATATGCCCGATGTGATCAAAGTCAGAAACGAGCTTCTGCCTGAAAATGACAGGGAAAAGAATCTCGGCTTTGATCTGAATGACGAAAGCTGGATGGATGAGATCAACGCGGGAGAAGGCGCGATATTTTACGCCACCGGCGTGTTTTACTATTTTAAGACCGAAGATGTTAAAGCGCTCTTTTGCAAGATGGCTAAACGTTTCCCGGGAGCGGTGCTTGTATTCGATGCCTGCAATGAACGCGGAGCAAAAATGATGACTAAGACCTGGTTGAAAGAAGCGGGAATAAGCGATGTGAATGCCTTCTTTTCTTTGGAAAACCATACGGAGCTTGAAGCTTGGAGCAAGGATTTCACGAGTGTTTCGGCCAAAAGCTATATGCGCGGTTACAGGGACATTTATAAGGATGTAAGCTTTCTTCACAAGCTGATGATCAGATTCTGTGACAGGCTGGTAAAGATGATCATTGTGAAAATAGCATTTTAAGCGGAGAAATGATATGTACAAGACGATTTTGAAGATTGACGGTATGATGTGCGGAATGTGTGAGGCACATGTTAACGAAGCCATTCGGAAAGCTGTTCCGGAGGCAAAAAAGGTAAGCAGCTCTCATGGAAAGGGAGAAAGCAGTTTTCTTACGGAAAGCGAACCAAACGTGACCGGACTTAAAGATGCGATCGATAAGACCGGGTATACGGTTCTTTCTGTGAATACGGAAGTATACAAAAAGAAGTTCCTTGGTCTGTTCTGATACCGGAAAGGCATTGAATAAGAGCCTATTCTCAATATGCCCAAAGAAAAGGATTGAAACTTTATGGATACGGAAAAAGCGATCAAAAATTACGGGAAGTATTACAGAATTGCATTAAAGAAAGCCGGACTTGATGATATTGACGGGAAGATTGACGCTTTTGAAAAGAGACTTCGAGGCATGTATGCTTCCGAGAATTACAGAAAGCACAATATCTACCCTACAACAGATACAACCTATATCTACGCGGTCATGGCAATGTGTCTCGAGGTCAAGTCGTTTGGATATTCCGACAAGGAAACGATAGATCTAGTCAACAGGGGATTTGAGAAGCGGAGAAACTTTTTTAAGGTAATAATCGCGATCATAAATATTCTTCCAAACAGCTTTAATATCGCAAAAAAATGGAATCTGGGCGATCACGAAAAGCGTGTAAAGGACGGAAGCATAACGTACGATTACTTTACGGTTACGGAAGATAAGGTGGAATACAGTATCTCAAAGTGTATGTATGTCGAAATGTTCGCCGAGTACGGAATACGCCCGTTGTGTAAGATTTTCTGCAAGACGGATGAGTTCGCGTATGCCGGGCTTACCAGACATGTGAATTTTATCAGGCATTCCGATCTTTCGGACGGGCCGGCCTGTTTTGACGAGGTGATAAGGAAGTGAAAGGAATTCAGTTTGATCCGGTAAAGGATGGTTTTTACGGAACATGGTACGAGAACCCGAAAGGATCCGATTGTGCCATGATCGGATTGTTTGGGGATGATCCAAATGATTATATGGCCAAATGCGGCGCAAAATGGCTTCATAAACAGGGCGTGAACTGCATGGCGATGTCTCCCGGCAAGAAGGATTACAGTCATGTAAACTGCCCGCTTGAGAGGATAGAAACTGCCATTAACTGGTTAAAAGGACACGGAAATAAAAAGATCGGCATCATGGGAATGTCCACGGCCGGGATGCATTCTCTGGTGGCTGCGTCGTTTTTTCCCGATATTACCCTGACATTCGGTATCACGGCAAGTGATTTTGTTTGGCAGGGATTTGAACAGGGGAAAAAGGACGGATGCAAGGAGTGGCCGGTTCCGAACGCTTCAACCCTTTCGTGGAATGGCGAGCCTCTCCCGTATATGCCTTTTGTATATAAGCATCCCGAGTACTGGCAAAAAATTCAGGAAGAGACGAAGGGGTCGGGAGATTTTATCCGCTCTTCAAATCTGTTTATTGATTCGGAAAAAGCACGACCTCATACCGAAGAGGAAATGATAAAGATCGAAAAAATAAACGGGAAACTGATCCTGATCGGTGCGGACGATGACGGCTTGTGGGAAGCGGGCAAATATGTGCGGCGCATGGACGAGCGCTTAAAGAGCAGACCGCATAAATGTGAGTATGAGGCGGTTGCTTACAAATACGGTACGCACTTTGTATTGCCTGAAGGATTATTGAGAATTGCGATGCCGGTCGGGTTAAAGTTCATACTGCGTTTTATGTTTAAGTCTGCGAAGGAACACCCGAATGAGTGCGAGGAAACCAGAAAGGATATTGACAGAAGGCTTTCGAAGGCACTAAAAGAGTGGAAATCTTAAGCGAAGGAGAATCGGACCAAGGAGTAATCTAAAATGAGATTTCTGACGCGGGGAGGAAGAAGCATGAAGACTTTGGTCTTCGGAGCGGGAGTGATAGGAGCGTATCTGGCGCATGCTCTGTGCAAGGGCGGTAATAAGGTTTGCATACTCGCAAGGGAAGAGCGCGCCGAGTCTCTGAACAGGAACGGACTGGTCATATATCATCATCTGCAGCATAAGACCACAAAAGACAGTGTCGAAGCCGTGACAGACATTGCCGGACGCGAGTTTGATGCGGCCTTTGTAGTTATGCCTTATCACAAGCTGGAAAAGGCGCTGCCTCAGATCTGTGAGATAAAGACAAAAGTGCTGATCCTCGTCGGAAACGATCTGTCACCGGCAAAGATCCAGGATCATATAAAGAGAAAGGCGCCTGATATAAAGCGCATAATGTTCGGATTCCAGGTTTCGGGAGGGAAAAAAGAAGCGGACCGCTTTGTATGCGAGCGTTTTGGCGGAAGCTGGATGGATATCGGCATGCTGCACGGCGAGACTTCTCCGAAACTGAAAACGTACATCGAGAGGATGTTTAAAGGAACCGGCTATAAGATAAACTGGCAGGATGATATGGAAGATTATCTGATCTGCCATCCCGCGGCGATCCTTCCGATAGGTTATCTTTCGTATATCTGCGGCGGAGATCTGAGAACTTCAACGAGGGAACAACGTAAAATGATGTTTGACGCATCAGCCGAGGCGTATGCATTTTTAAGGGCCAAGGGCGTAACGGTCTACCCGACAGGCGATGACAGGTTTTACGGAAAAGGGCTGAAGGGCCTGTTGATGAAATTCCTGTATTTCATCATGGCAAAGTCAGCCATAGGAGATCTCGTTGCATGCGAGCATTGCAGGAACGCCGTGTCGGAAATGGAGCAGATAGACATTTTCTATGAAAAACTGATGGAAGGCTATCCCAAAGATAAACTCAAGGTCTGGAACAGGCTTCGCGCTATGATGCCGACATGGGATGAATTACACGAAAGGTACGGTAATTGACAGTATGCTTTTAACAATATTTCTGGCAATCATATTTTGTGCGGCGATAACGCTGATGCTGTTTGCTGCAGTGGCATTTATCCAGGACAAGAAGCTCTTTTCTTCGGCACCCAAAGAAGCGCAGGAAGTGCTGCTGCCAAGAGATAAAGAGCTGTTTTACGGCGCGCGGACGATCGGATGGACGCTCATGGTGTTCAGTTTTCTCATGATCATCGGCGTAGGAGTGATCTCGATCTGGGACGGCTTCAGAAGCGAGTTTACATTTTGGCAGTTCTTTTTCAGATTTGTCTTCATATTCTCGGTTTACAAGATCTACGATATGATCTGTTTTGATTACTTTCTGCTTATGAAGTTTCATTTCTTCCAGTTTTATTTTCCGGAAGTGGAGAGCGTGTATTCGAACAGGAAGTATGGATATAACATCAAGAGCCAGCTGATAAAACTGCTGGTGATCTTCCCTGCCGCATCGGTACTTGCGGCATGGATCTGCTCACAATTCTGACTTTGGAACAGAAGCATTACGGAGGTATAAAAATGCAGTTCGAAGAAATGGGAAATATGTCGGGAAAGACACTGATGCTGCTGCCCGGAACCTGCTGCGACTGGCAGACAAACTTTGGGACAGTGATCCCGGTGCTCTCGGAGAAATATCACCTGATCTGCGTAAACTATGACGGGTTTGACGGAAGTGACGCGATATTTCCGGACATGATGACCGTCACTGAGAAGATTGAAAAGTATATTCTCGAAAAACACGGCGGCAGGATCGACGGAGCGATCGGATCATCTCTGGGGTCCAGCTTTGTCGGACAGCTGATCATGAGAAAAAAGGTCCATATGGACCATGGTATATTTGGCAGTCCCGACCTTGACCAGAGCGGGAAAATCTCGGCTAAGCTTCAGTCCATGCTGGTAGTCCCGCTGCTTACAAGCTTTACGAAAGGTGAGAAGAAGCGCAACAAGACCAAGGAAAAACTGAAGAGCTTTTTCCTTATGAACGATGATACCGCGGAGAAATTCATGAACTGTTTCTCCAAATTCAGCCCCGAATCTATAAAAAATGAGTACTATACCGACCTGCTCACGCACCTGGAGGATGACATTAAGGTCGAGCACACGAAGGCTCATTTTATATACGCGAATAAGATGGGGGAGAAATATCTGAAGCGTTATAAAAAGTATTTTCATGATCCCGACATACGCGAATTTAACATGCAGCATGAGCAGTGGCTGTTCGGCGGAAAAGAATATGCCGAACCGGTGTTGAAGGCGATAGATGAGTTTATGGAAATGCCGGTGTGAAGGAAAGGGGCTGATTGCCATGATGAAATATAAAGGAGCATTTATAACGCTGTTTCCGCCCATGCTTAAGAAGTACATGATCGAGCAGTATGGGAAGGAAGTAACCCGTAAAGCCTTTAAAGGAGCCCCCGCTATATACAGGGAGATGCTTGCGGATTGCGATGACATCGGGGCGGATAATCCGATGGCCAAGAATATCTATATGTGCTTTGTTTTTCTTGCTATCTGGAAAGCTGCAGACGGAGCTGTCGATGCGGATGGCCTTCGGGTTGTGATCCGAAAATGGATGAAGAGCAAATTGGTCGGAAAGCTGATGGGCGGCAAAGATCTGAATAAGCCCGAGGATATGGAAATTGCCAAAAGAAGATTTCATGCCATGCAGGATTGGGCGGATGCACATCCTGAGTACAGGGATAAGACATGGGATTTTAATTTTGATGAGACTAAGCATAGGGATGGAAGCTACTATCACTTTACCAGATGTCCTATCGAAGCTTTTGCGAGAAAGAACGGATATCTGGAAATACTTCCCGTTTGTTGTGACATAGATTATCTGACTACGGAATTATCGCACGGAGTGCTTCACAGAGAGCAGACGCTGGCTGCCGGCGGTGAGATGTGTGATTATTGGATCGTTCCGGACAGGCTTAAAGATCCAAAGTGATGAAGGGAGAGATAAAAATATGATCTGGTATGTATTTGTGATTGAAGCGATAGTATTTGCCGCTATTTTTACGACGATCCTTTTTGTGTCGTTTCATGGCGAAAAAATGTACAGCCCTGCATGCATACATAATTACCCGCCGGACATCCAGGAGGAGTACTTCAAGACACACGAAAGAGTGGACGTTTCATATAAATCGAAAAAAGTGATCCTGGCCAAGTCCTGCGGGATAGTGATGTTTACGGTGATACTGTTTTTCTGCGCTAAGATCGCGGGAGCTCGGACTTTCTGGCAGGGATTCGTGATTGCATTTGGGCTGATGGCGTGGATCGGAGCGTATGACACATTCTTTTTGGACTGGGTTTTGTTCGCAAATCTTAAGATGTTCAGGCTGAAAGGCACGGAGCATATGGATAAGGCTTATCACCAGAAGTGGTTTCATCTGAAGGGGATGATCTTTCCGGGACTGGTGTTTGCACTGATCCCGGCATCGCTGGTTGGACTGCTTATTTACCTGTTTTAAAAGAATGGTCGAATATATGAAGAAGAGGTCCGTATAACATGATAATCACAGCTGTTGCGGTCGGAACCAGAGGCGACGTTAATCCTTTGGCTGAACTCGGTGAAGAACTGATAAGAAGGGGGCATGAGTTCAGTATACTTACATCCGAAGCTTTCCGACCGCTCATAGAGAATAAAGGTGTCAGATACATAAAGCTTGATACTGACGCGGACCACGTCATGAAGTATCTGGTCACAGACTATAAGACGAGCCTCGATTTTGCAAAGGGCATGTTCCGGCTGAAAAAAGAGAATCCCGGATTTTTGGAGCAGACGCTTAACGCAATAGACGGCTCCGATCTTGTTATGTACGGAACCTGTGCGGCTTTTGCCAGACATGTGGCGGAGTATCTGAATATACCCTGTGTACGGGTATTCTACAGTCCCATGGACCCGACAAGGCAGTATTCGCTCTACTCCGAAGAGTATGATTCGGACAGGGTTCTGAAGAGCTATAACGGATTGCCACAGGGAATGAGTCTGATGACGATGATCTCTCTTAACGGATGGAGACGCTCGGTCGGGCTTCCGAGATGGAAGATCGGCAGCCGCTATACAGAGATGCACGGCAGAAAGGTTCTTACATTTTATCCGACCAGTCAGGTCATGATGCCGCCCGACCCTGCTTGGGGCGATCATATACATGTGACGGGATACTGGTATCATCCCGAAGAAGCAGCAAATGATTACAAGGAGCCGAAGGAACTTACTGCTTTTCTGGAGGCGGGCGAAAAGCCGATATTCGTGGCTTTCGGCAAGGCGGAATCCCCTGAACTTGCCAAACTACAAGTTTTGGCACTTGAAGCACTGAAAAGAACGGGGATCAGGGCCATAGTTCAGGCGTTTCAGATACCTGAAAAAGACAGGACCAACACAGATAAGCTCTTTTTCATAGATACCGTACCATATCCGTATATCTTCGAAAAAGTTCGCGCAGTGGTGCATCACGGCGGGAATACGACAAACGGAATGGGACTGAGGGCAGGATTGCCCACGCTTGTGATCGCCCTTGCACTTGACCAGTACTTTTACGGCAGGATGGACCACAGGATCGGATGCGGGCCTGAGCCTTTATACATACGTAAAAGGTTATGCAGTACCGGGGAAATCGCTGATGCCTTGAAGGACCTGGTGAGCGGCAAGTATGACGCAAAGGCATTGGAAGTATCACAGAAGATCAGAGAAGAAAACGGCATAGTTACAGCCGCAGATGCTATAGAGAATTATTTTTCGGAGAAAGACGCAGGCGGAAGAAAATGATGCTTATTGCAAAAGTTATTATCGAAGGATTGGGGCTTGGATTTCTTTTATACCTTATCTGTGCCATAGGTATCAGAAACGGCGCGATCGGAATGGTGCACCTATACAGCGGTGAAGTTCAGAAACGCGTGACCGAAAACGGACTTACCACAGCAGAGGAGATCAAAAGAAGGAGCATTCTTTTTAAATGCTTATGCATTCCCGGATATCTCATTTATGTGCTTGTATGCGCTTATGCGATCAATGGAGCGAGAGGTTTTTTAAGCGGATTCTGGCAGATGTTTGTGATACTTTCCATCATGAACCTGATCGACAGGATTCTTGTGGACGGATACTGGGTAGGCCATACGGATGCCTGGAACATTCCGGGGACTGAGGATCTGAAGCCTTATATCTCGGCAAACGACAAGAAGAAAAAGTGGATTATGGGTACTCTAGGAATGGCAGTTGTATCTGCGGCACTTTCGGGCATCATGTGTCTGACCTTACGATAAAAATGATGTGACGGCAGGGATGAGGTACGAGGATTTCAACTTTAAAGAGCATGGAAGGGAAGAAAGTGGCAGATAAGATTCAAAACGCATATCATGCTTCAAAGAATATTTATGATGATGTGCTGACACAAGGGAATGTTTTCAGCAGGATGTATATACGCTTCTTTTGGAGCGGAACAGATGATAATGAGATTGCAAGGAAGGTATTGTCCTATGTGCCGGACGATTTTTCGGGAGAGTTAAGAAGGACAAGTACGAGCATATTGGGATGAAGCATATCAATACGAGAACCTTGGGAGAAAAGAGTTTTATGTATGATCTCGTAAAGGAAATTTAATAATCGCTCCTGTTTATGATAGAACGATAGAACTTGATGAAGAGTACACCTGTCTGAAATGTGGCAGGTGCTTTTTTATCTTGACATGTAGTCAATGACTACATATAATATAGATAGAAGTATACGCATTGACTACACCGTGGAGGTGCTTATGAAGAAGGAAATATATAACATCGAAGGAATCGAGATCGAAGTTGAAAAGTATGACAAGAGCGATAAGGATGCAGAGAAACGTCGCATTGCTTATTGCTTCAAGACAGTCAGAGAAAAGTCCGGAATGACCAGGACTGATTTTTGTGCGTGGCTTGGTGTGCCGTATCGCACCATGCAGGAATGGGAGCTTGGCCGGAGAGCGATGCCGGAATATGTTTTAAGACTAATCGCGTACAAGGTTATGAATGAACTTCGGGAAGGGAGGATCGGCTGATATGTTTATACTGAGAAAACTGTTTAAGATCATGTTGCTTCCGGTAGTCTTTGTTTTGTTTTTTGTTAAATGGCTATTGGCAACATCATTAAAACTCACAGAGTCTATCATTGGACTCTTTACCTTGATTGTGGGAGCGGGTATTGTTTATTATCTTATCTGCAAAAGATGGTCGGATGTATTTCTCATGTCACTGATCTTTGCAGCAATCATAGTTGTCTTACTGGCTGTCATCACTATACAGGACTGGTGTGATGCGCTGATTGAAAAAATTGGAGCGCTATAAAGATCGGAGGGTTGTAAGATGGTATATTTTACAGCGGATATGCATTTTGGTCACAGAGCCATAATCCATATGCAGAACCGCCCTTTTGAATCTGTCGAGGAAATGGACAGAGTTCTTCTTCAGAATTTCAATTCGGTGGTTCGTCAGAATGATACAGTTTATATTCTGGGTGATATTTGCCATCACATGAAGGTCGAGGATGCGGATGCGCTTATCAAAAAGCTGAATGGAAAAAAGTATCTGATTGTAGGAAATCATGATAAGAACTATGATCCGAGATTGTTTGAGGATATCCGTGACTTTATGAAAGTATCTGTAGACGGATGTAACTTTGTACTGATGCATTATCCGATGCTTTCCTGGCCTAAAAAGAGTAACGGTGGGTATCAGCTACACGGTCATATTCATGCACGCATGGAATATAACGAAGCAAATCGCGCGGAGGGAATCAGACGATATGATGTTGGCGTAGATGCCAATAACTTCTTTCCGGTTTCAGTGAAGCAGATAATAGATTTCTTTGGAGAGCAGGTGAACGCAGATGATCACAACATTATATGAACCGTTCCGGCATTGGTCGGAAGGCGGTAGTGTATATATTCTTTCGGATTTACATTTTGCCGACAGTGACTGTAAGTTGATGGATCCGAACTGGATCACGCCAGAGGAGCAACTTGATGTAATCAATGGTATGGTAGGCAAAGGGGATACCTTTGTTTGCCTTGGCGATGTAGGAGATCCGAAGTATGTTCCGATGATCAAGGCTCGAAAAAAGATTTTGCTGTTGGGAAATCATGATGCTCGTGGAGCATATAAAGATCTCTTTAGTGAAGTATATGCAGGACCCTTGTTTATTTCGGATAAGATACTTCTGTCACATGAGCCTGTATACGGACTTCCCTGGTGTTTGAACATACACGGACACGATCATAATAATATGGAAGCATACAAAGATGGATGTAAGCATATTAACCTTGCAGCGAATGTATGTGGCTATACGCCAATCAATCTTGGTAAGCGCATAAAGGATGGTATCCTATCAGATATTGAAAGCATTCATCGTATAACGATAGACCGTGCGGTGGAAAGGAAAATGAAACGTAATGAGTAAGGTCTTTGTAATTCCGGATGTTCATCTGAAGCCTTGGATATTTGATAAGGCAGAGGAACTCCTTTCTCGAAGTGAATATGATAAAATCGTCTGTCTTGGAGATCTCGTAGATGACTGGGATCAGGAAAAGAATCTGGGGTTGTACAGCAATACCTTTGATGCGGTTGAGAAATTTATAGAGCGGCATCCTAACTTCCTGCTCTGCTATGGAAATCATGACGTGAGTTACATCTGGGAGGCCCGCGAGTCAGGGTACTCTGATCATGCAAGACCGGTAGTGCTTGAAGGATTATCAAAACTTGAAAAACTTATCCCGGCAGGTAATATTGCCTATATCCATCGGATTGATAATGTTCTCTTCAGCCATGCAGGATTAACGGAAGTGTTTGTTTCTCATTTTCTTCCGGATTTTAGCGGTGACATAGATGAACTTCTTGAAAGGATCAATGGCTTCCGAAGAGATGAATTGTGGTGTGATGCCTCACCAATCTGGGCAAGACCGCAGGATGGCAGGATTGAAATGTATCCTGCTGGATATCTGCAGGTAGTGGGGCACACGCCGGTTAGGAAGACAGATTATTTTGGGGAAGTTGTTACCGTAGATAATTTCTCTACATATCGTAACGGAGATCCTATCGGAGACCAGCGCTTTATCTGGGTTGATACTGTCTCAAGGCAGTGGGGATTTGCAGACGGTGACGGGAAAGCGGAGAAGCTGCCGGATCCCAAACTGGATATCCGCAATTATAAGGTTGGTGATCATGTTAAGTTCAAGATCAGATATCATGGCTCTGATAAAGAAGAGATTCTCGATGGCACTGTTGAGATAATAGATCATTATTCGGGCGGTTATACTTCAATTGATGTTATGGGCGGAGATACCTTGTATAAGCATCTTCCTTTAACAGATATACTTGAACATTGTTGACAACATGGCTTTCTTGAAGTATATTTTACGCAATAAAATAAACAGGCGCCCATTGCTACCGAGTAATGGGATAAACGTCATTTCTTTACCGTTAGGTCTTAGCAGGTAAGGAAATGGCGTATTTTGTTATATGGAGGTTTTCGTATGAAATGGTTTTATTTGTTTGTAGCAGGTGCACTTGAGATTACCTGGGCTGTAGCTATGAAGAAATCAAATGGGTTCACGGTCTTAGTTCCTTCTATCGTTACCGGAGTCGGATATGTTGCCAGTGCTATATTTCTGGCCATTGCGCTGAAGCAACTTCCTTTGGGTACGGCATATGCTATGTGGACCGGTATGGGAATTGTCGGAACGACGTTACTTGGAATATTTCTTTTTAATGAAAAGTTATCTGTTCCGCAGGTGATCTGTGTTATCCTTATTGTGATTGGGATAGCCGGGCTTAAGATATTAGGAAAAGAGTGAGGTGCTTATGATGTTTAGAAAAATGCGTAGATTCAAGCAACAGATATCCGATGTGGAGTGCATCGATATTTTAAAAAGTACCAAGAGAGGTGTACTATCGCTGATCGGAGATGATGGATATCCATATGGTATTCCGATAGACCACTGGTACTGCGAAGAGGATGGTAAGATATATTTTCATGGTGCTAAGGAAGGACATAAGATTGATGCGATAAGAGCCTGTGACAAGGCAAGCTACTGTGTTTATGATGAGGGTTATCGCAAAGAAGGAGACTGGGCTCTCAATATCACCAGTGTCATCGCATTTGGCAGGATCAG
>Ga0310694_10001840_pt1 | contig 23090 bp, 16 predicted proteins | sample 174DNAGHGhighgp2_FD_203884 | JGI IMG/M metagenome (GOLD analysis project Ga0310694, IMG submission 203884) | Sheep rumen microbial communities from Palmerston North, Manawatu-Wanganui, New Zealand - 1742 DNA GHGhigh gp2 (v2) (version 2) | ecosystem: Host-associated > Mammals > Digestive system... | reverse complement strand
CATGTCGGGCAGGATGCTCACCGCATACACAGCGCACAGATCGCCAAGCAGAAACGAAAGCACCACCCCGCCAACGCCAACAAGCGAACCGGCGAACGCAAACTTCAGGAACATCTTGAGGTTCGTCTCGATGCCCGAAAGGAACAGCAGCACCACCGACGCTATCGTGCAGATGCCATACAGCTCCGGCGACACCGCAAACGGCGATGTGCCCGTCGCCTTCGCCAGCTCCGCCAGATATTCGCCGCGGAAAAGTCCGTACTTGAAAAGCCCCGAACCGAATCCTATGCCGCCCAGCGCCCACGGACCGATCACGATGCCTGCGCCGAGTTCACCGAGAACGCTCGGCAGCCGGAAAAGCGACACCAGCATCCCGCCAAGCTTCGCAGCAAAAAGAATAAGCCCTATCTGCAACGCGAGAAGCGTCATTTTCTCAGTGAGCGGGAGTTCCTCCGGCTGGAACGATGCAGCGGCAACAGGACCCGCCTCGGCAAAGGCACCCGAAACGGCCATCACCACAGCCGCAACCAATAAAAGACTTTTGCTTTTCATAGGGTGCTGGATTATATCACAAATCCGCCGCCGCAGCCACACAGAATGCGCGCCCACCTTTTTGGGTGACAAGACGGAATGAATGCAACCCCTCCGCGCACGGAGCCTCTAAGCGCCGGGTGCTCGGAGAGTTGTCTGCAAGTCGTCTCTCTTGGTTGTCAAGGAATCAGTCTCCCCAACAAGCCTTCTGCGGCTTGAAGGAAAAGCTAATTCCCATTATACCTGCCGTGCTTTCATCCTCTAGGCCGAATGACATCAAAACATGAGGGAAAACGAAACTGTCGCCGTGTTCGGAGTCTCGATTGTGACGGCAATGACGCGGCCATCGCATTCTGACGCACTTGTGGCTTTGCCGACTGAAGACTCCACCGACTTAAGCGCAAACCCATCTGGCACTGCGAACCTAAGCGTCTGCGGGAAACCGCCTACGGCTTCGGCCACAACGGCAAGCGTATTGCCGTTCCAACGCTGATCCTTAAGCCCCACCGCGCCCTGCGTCATGTGGCGGTCGGACGACAGAAACTGCGGATGCGCACATTCCGGCTGGAGCGCAACAAGTCGTACGCCTCTCGCCGGAACATCAAGCTCAAGCCGTCCATCAAGCCTGCCCAAATAACGCCCGCCCCAGAACTCCCAGCCGACAAATCGCCGCCCATCAGGTTCGCCTATCTCACTCCAGTCAAAGCCGACGCGTTGATCCGCATCGCCCCAGTTGAACAGCGCAACGACATGCCAATCACCAAATGGACGCGACACATGCAAGTCCCATATCGGCAGATGTCCAAACTGAGGGTAAAGCTTCGCCGGCTGTGTAGGGCACACAGGAAGTGCCTGCTGGATCAGCCTCACGCGGTCAGGCGCGAGTTCCGCAAGCTTATCACCTGCAAACGTCTGCTGCCCAGGCAGCGCAACAACAGTAGCCTCCACCTGAGCCTGTTCACGTTCAAGCGCGCTCTGGCTCACAAGCATGCAGTCCGGATCGGACCAAAACACGTTCGAGTGCGCAAATATCTGATTGACTGTGCAGCGCGCCTGAAGAAGGATGTTGGACCACTTCACCGGCTGGTTTGGATGCACGATATCGGCGCCTGTGCGACTTGCATCGGCATACGCCGCCTCCGCCCCGGTGAAATGCCCCTGACAGGCGAGAAAGATGCGGTCATCTCCAATTCCCTCACGAAACGCCTTAACGCACAGCTCAAACGGATTCGGGCAGGACGGATCGTGAAAGCGCGCGCGAATCTCCGGCCTTTCGTAAAGGTGGGCACAGTATCCGTGGTTGCGACCAGACATGCCATCAATCTTGAAGAACTCGTAGCCCCATTCATGGGAAGCCTTGTCGAAGATGCGCTTCAGATGTTCGCGCGCCTCAGGCACAGTAGGATCAAGCGTGAAGCGTCCGTTCCAGCATCGGATTGGCTTGCCCTGCGCATCGTGCAGGAACCAGTCGGTGTGCGCCTTGTAGAAGTTCGTGCTTCCGGTGCCGAACGGCGCCATCCAAAGCCCCGGCATGAAGCCGAGCTTCCTGATCTCGTCTGCGAGCCACTTCATGCCTTCCGGAAACTGTACGGCATACGTTTCAAGATTCATGTTGTGGAAATTGCTCACGGGTAGTCGAGGCGAATTGTCCTGCCACGACTCGATATTCCATATCTCCATGCCGAACGGCTTGAAGTGCGTGGCGGCAAAGCGCGCCTCATCAAGATTCTCCTTCGATCCGGCGGCGTCGAAATAGGTGTTCCAGCTGAGCCACCCGGTTGGAGCATGAGGAGAGCGGACGCGATCAGGCGCGCGCCAATATGGAACCCAGCGATTCCTGTACCATCCCTTCACGACCTTGAACGAGAGTACGTTCGCCGTTGCGTCGGCAACTTGCAGCTTAGCGCAGATGCGTACTTGGCAGGGTGCGCCGTCCACAGTGCGCCGCAAGCCACATCCCGCAATCTGAAACGCCTCATCTCTGGACGGCGAATAGAGCGCATCGTCGTCCAGCGATACCGCAGCGCCGCTCTTCACCGAGAGAACGCGATCATTCCTCTTCGGCGTGAGCGAGCAGGGATAGGCATCGCTGCAATAACGGATTGCCGCGTTGTAGGAGAGCGTCCCTTCATAGGCAAACGCAGTGCGGTGATATACGAGCAGCGAAATGCCTTCTCCGTCATGCTGGAGCGAAATGTATCCGTTCACATTGTCGCGCACATCGACAAGCGCAAGACGATCCCGCACTCCATCGCGCGGCGAAACGACGCGCCACTCCGCAAGCGTTGCATCCCGTCCTACGCCTGCACCTGTCACCGCGGCAGGGGCGCTGAACGCAAGCGTCCCATCGATGACGGCATTGCCGTCGGCATGAGCCAACGAAAGACGAGCTCCGTGATCAACGAAGGAAACATGCCACCTTCCGGCATCAAAAGCCACGTCAGCCACAGCAGACATGCAGAGCGCCATTCCTGCAAAAGCAACATTCTTTTTCATGCCGTTAATTGTACCACATGTCGCCACCCGCCGCGCAAATGACATGTCAAATTTATGCCACGGCCCAAATCCAGCTACTTCATGCTCGGAAGGACGATGCCGCGCAGAATGACCTTCTGGCAAAGGAGAAAGACTATTGCCGTGGGGATCGAAACAAGCACGAAACCCGCCATCACGCACCACGGCTGCCCTGCCATCTCCTGACTCATCTGATACATCCACACGGCTATGGTCCATTGCGATTCCTTCTGGCACACGAGGAACGCCCACTCCCACGAATTATATGCAGCGACAAAATGGTTGAGAGCGTTCACGGCGAGGATCGGCGTGGTCATGGGCAGCGTAATCTTGGAAAACACGGTCCACTCCCCTGCACCATCAATGGCAGCCGCCTCGTAGAGTTCGCGCGGCAGCGCATCGAAGAAACCCTTGAGGATGAATATGCTCATGCCACTGGCGACCGTGGGCAGCACGAGCGCGGCCAACGTGTTCAGAAGCCCGAGATCGCGTATGAGGATGAAACCCGGTATCGCAGTCACGGCAGCCGGAAACGCCATTGTCGCAAGCAGAAACAGTATGACGCGTTCCGTGCCTTTCATCTTGAATCGTGACATTGCATATGCCGCAAGAGGATTGACGATGAGTGCGGCAAGCACCGAAAGGAGGACGAGCAGCACGGTATTCACGAACGCGCGCCCGCGCACAAACAGGTACTGCCCTACGAGCCGGTAGTTGTCAATCACACCGAGAAAGAAATCTCGCCGGCCATGCTCGATGAACTGCACTGCAAGGGCCTTGCGCAAGCTTTCGTTCAATGACGGCGCAACAGGAACGGTTCGGCACACGTAGTCACCACGCTCGACCATGCGTTTGCGGTAGGAATCCTTAAACCGGCACCACAGGTCATATTTCCCGTCGCCAACCGGCGGCATCCAATCCGCACGCGCTACGGGCAAGTGCATCTCGGCAAGGAAGGATGTGAGGAAAGACCCTGTAAACGGCTGCACATCACGCGGATCGTAGTTGCACACCGTGCGGTGGATATCCCATTTCGCCGCCGCATCGCGGTAGCGCTCTGCGGTCTGGCGCCATTCAGCGTAAAGCGCACGGTTGGTAAGCGGATCGAGTATCGCATCGGCAATGCGGTCCACTCCTGCCTTGTCCTGCGAAACGGACTGCCATGTGGTCCAGCTCTCCGGTGCCTCCGGAAACACGTCATGCGGGAACCGCTGGAAGCATGTGGCCACCGAACGCATGAACCGGTCGTTCCTGTTCCATAGAGCGCGGAGCACCGGCTCATGGCGGGCATAGTCGTAGCTTGACGAAAAGCTCGACGCGAGCATCACCATGAACGGCAACACCATCGTGATGCCGCCGAGCACAAGCAGCGAATAGATGGCGGCGAGGAACAGCCGCCCCTTCCATGTGCCGCGTTCAGCTGGCAAAAGCGCCGCCATCGCCGTACCTGATGATGCTTAGAGCATCCGAAGCCTGACGGGATTCTCCGAGACTACGCCAGACGCCTTGATTTCGTCGAGCGCGGCCTCAAGGTCTGCGGTGCGTGACCGATGCGTGAGCACGACTACTGGAACAGGCGCGTTGCCTTCTCCGCTCGACTTCTGCGAAGCGGCGGAGATAGATACTCCATGCCTGCCAAGGGCGGTGGCCACAGCTCCGAACGCGCCAGGCTTATCGGCGAGCATGAACCGCAGATAGAAGCGCGATGTGATGTCTCCGGCGGCGCGAAGCTTGGCCCTGCCTTCGCCATATGTAGGCACGGCGCGCGCATAGCGTGTTTCGCCATGGGCGAGGTTGCGCGCAATGTCGCCGATATCGGCGACCACGGTTGACGCCGTAGGGGCACGGCCCGCTCCGCGTCCATAATACATCGTGTAGTCGCTCATGTCGCCGTTCACCATGGCAGCGTTGAACACGCCGTTTACGTTCGCGAGCATGTGCGAGAACGGAACAAGCGTAGGATGCACGCCCACCTCCACTTCGCCGCCGTCGCGCGCAACGCATGCAAGAAGCTTGATGCGGTAGCCGAAGTCTGCGGCGTACTTCACATCTTCGCCTGAAAGATTGCGTATGCCTTCCACCTGCACCTGGTCAAGCGTAGGCTGGAACCCATATGCGAGCGCAGCGAGGATGCATGCCTTGTGAGCGGTATCGAACCCGTCAATGTCGAGCGACGGATTCGCCTCGGCATAGCCAAGCTTCTGCGCATCCTTAAGGATTTCGTCGAACGGCCTGCCTTCGTTCTCCATGCGCGTGAGGATATAGTTGCACGTGCCGTTGAGGATGCCGTGGATGGTATTGATTTCATTCCCCGCAAGACCTTCGCGGAGAACGCGGATGATCGGGATGCCGCCGCCTACAGAGGCTCCAAAATATATGTCCACCCCGTTTGCTGCCGCCGTATCGAAAATCTCCTTGCCGTACTCCGCCAGCAGCTTCTTGTTGGCAGTGACCACACACTTCTTCGCGGCGAGAGCTTCAAGCACGAACTTCCTTGCCACACCTGTTCCGCCAATCGTCTCAACGATGATTCCGATCTCGGCGTCCGCAACGACAGAAGCAGCGTCCGTAGTAAGGACACCATCAGGGACCTTCACGCCGCGATCTGTCGTGATGTCAAGATCGGCGATCTTCTTAAGGACGATATCCACGCCCAGTCTCTCCGCCATCACGGCACGATGTTCAAGGAGGCCCTGCGCAACGCCTGCACCGACCGTACCGAAACCAAGAATTCCAACACCAACTTGCTTCATTCCTATAAACTCCTCTTAAAAAATTTCTGCGTATGATACCATGATTTCCCTCTTGCGGCAAATTGCATTTCATATTATAATACGCGCCAACAAATCTTTAGGGAGAAATCGGACATGAAAACTTTGATTAAAATTGTCGTCGTTGTGGTGATACTCGCTGCCATTGCCGCAGGCACAGGCCGCTGGCTCTGGAACAATCGCACAACAAAGGAACAGGAGCGAGAAACATGCAAGACGGTGCGCCGCGAGTTCCGTCAGGCGCCTCTTGACGAGGCCGCGCCAAGGCTCCGCAAGCTTTACACCGACCGCTCCTTCACCGTCACGTTCAGCGAAGAGTATCCGTATGTTGGCAAGGAATTCAGCATTGGGTTCAAGCCGCGCGTATCCTACGATTTCATCGGGCTGCTCACTGAAGAGGCGTTCATCCGTCTTGCCGGTGACGTCAAATCGCCAAAGGCTGACACAGACCGCCGCATACAAGAGCTGATCGACTTCTCGGGCGAGCTTATCGACAGCGGCAAACTCACGGACAACGCCCGCGACTCACTTCGCGAGCGGCGTCTTGACGGTTATTTCCTCATTGACAATTTCGATGCCGCAATCGCCGAGCTGAGCGATGGCCTGCCGGGGCATTCGCCTGAATGGTGCACGAGCACGGTCGCAAAGCTGAAGGCGCACAAAGCCATGAACGCCAACCAGTACAAGGAGGCGATCAAGCAGTTCCTCATCTTCGTTGACTACATGCTCTCCGACTCGATGAAGGATTTCGAGGATTCAGACCCTGCAAACGGCGTGGTGTATTCCCGCGAATGGGTTGCAGCCAAGAACTACATGCGTTGCGCCGTTCTCTCCGGCAAGGATGGTGACGAGAAGGCAAAGGCCGAATTCACGGAAAAGGCAAAGCCGCTCTACAAGGTGGCGCGCGAAAAGGCCAAGGACGACGAAGTATCCCTGAAAGAACTCCAGAGAGAGATGACGTCGTACGGCTTGTGAAGTTCGTATTTCTTTTCATCGATGGTGTTGGGGTAAGGGTTCCTGCGCCCGACAATCCTGTCAATCCCGAGGTATGCCCTGCGCTATGCCGTCTGATTCAGCGCCACAGTGTCGCCATTGACGCAAATCTCGGCGTTGATGGGCTTCCTCAATCCGCAACAGGCCAAGCAACCATGTTCACGGGCGTGAACGCGCCACAGTACATGGGACGGCACTGCGAGGGATTCCCTGGGCCGGGGCTTAGAGATCTGATCGGTAAGGACAACCTGTTCCTCCAGCTCAAGGCTCGTGGCAAGAAGGTCAAGTTTGCCGATGCATATCTCGTGGAATCCGCCGACGAACTGATGTCGCGCCGGTTCAAGTCCGTCACAACCGTTATGGCGCTAACCGCGCCTGAAACCGTCTCTACGGTTGCAGACCTTGCCGATGACGGAGCAGTGCTTCAGGACCTCACGCGCGAAACGATCCACGACCGCTATCCCGACATACCCATGATAGATCCGGAAGATGCAGCCAACCATCTTTTCGACATCGCACGGGCCCACGATTTCACCCTGTTCGAATACTTTCAGACCGACGTGGCGGGGCATTCAATGGACTATGACCGAGCCTGTGCGGTTCTGCGAGAGTATGATGCTTTCCTTTCCACGCTTACGCGGTTCACGGAAGCGGCGGGGATAACGCTTCTGATGACTGCCGACCATGGCAATGTGGAGGCGATGAACGAACGCGGACACACCCGCAATCCGGTTCCATTCATCGCACTTGGCCCCAAAGAAAACGAAATCCGCGCCCGCGTAAAATCGCTTGTGGATGTAACCCCAACGATTCTCGCCTTCATCTGACAGGCTCGGCGGCGATCAGCGTATGCGCTTTATCGCGCCGAACTTGCAAACCTGAGAGCACTGCTTGCATCCAGCGCATAGCGAAGCATCTATCTTCATCTTGAACCGGCCTGGCGCAGTTTCCGCGCCACGCGTTATCGCCGGGCATCCAAGCTTGAAGCAGGCGCCGCACGACTTGCACTTCTCTGGATCGACCTCGCAAAGCCCTTCCTTGGTAAGCTTCGCGGCAATGCGGCATGGCGCATAGGCGACAATCAGCGCGCCTTCATCGCCATCCATCGCATCGGTCAACACGCGCTCCAGCCCCACGAGATCATCCGCCGAAACGGTGACGACCTTTTTGAGTCCGCACGCCTTGGCGATTTCGGTGATCTCCGTGACCGGAGCCGGATCGCCAGCGAGAGTCTTGCCGGAGCCAGGGTTGTCCTGATGCCCAGTCATGCCGGTAATTCGGTTGTCAAGCACAACCGTCGTGACAGGCGTACCGTTGTATTGCGCGGAGAGAATGCCCGTAATGCCGGAATGGAAGAACGTGGAGTCTCCGAGAATCGCGCAGATTCGCCCCTTGTAGCCGGCCTTCTTCATGCCGGCGGCGTTGCCGATGGATGCACCCATGCAGATTGTTGTATCCATCGCGTTAAGAGGAGGGAACGCACCAAGCGTATAGCATCCGATATCACCGGTAACAGTCGCCTTGAGCTTGTTCAGCACATAGAACACACCGCGATGCCCGCAGCCAGCGCACAGCACGGGAGGCCGCGTCGGCAGCTGTTCGGCAGGTGTCTCCGCCGTTTTTGGAGCAGGAACATCCCCCAGAATCTCATGTCGCAGGGCCTGCACACGGTCAGGGTTCAGCTCAAACATGTTCATCTCAGTCTCATGCTCAACAACCTTAATGCCCATCGCGCGAATCTGCTCCTCAAGGAAAGGATCAAGCTCCTCGACCACGAGCAGCCGATCAACGCCCTTTGCAAATTCGGCGACAAGATCACGCGGCAACGGATTTGTCCAGCCGAGCTTAAGGATTGAGAACTCAGGGAATATCTCTTTGACGTACTGGTATGACACGCCAGATGTGACGATGCCAAGCGAAGCATCACCCTTCTCTATGCGGTTGAAAGTCGATTCCGACGCCGCCTTAACCATCTCCGCCGTGCGCTTCTGGGCATTTAGACGGTGCCCGCGCGCAAACATCGGGACAGGGATGGTCTTGGCTATGTTCTTCTTGTACGGAATGAGCGGATGCGGAGCCGGCTTGAAATCTCCGAGCTCTACGAGCGACGACGAATGCGAAGTGCGCGTCGTTAAGCGCAGGAAGCACGGCACCTCATACTTCTCCGAAATCTCAAACGCCGCCTGGGCCATGTCGTACGCCTCCTGCGAATCGGAGGGCTCCAGCATCGGCGCGCGGGCGAATTTGGCGATGTTGCGGTTATCCTGCTCGTTCTGGGATGAATGCATGCCGGGATCATCCGCCACGCACACCACCATGCCGCCAGTCGCGCCAACATAGGTGAACGTCATCAGCGGATCCATCGCCACATTCAGGCCCACATGCTTCATCGCGGTAAGCGAGCGCGCTCCGGCGATTGATGCGCCAACCGCAGTTTCCATGGCCACCTTCTCGTTCACCGCCCATTCGCATTTCACAGTGTCCTTGAACTTCGCGATATTCTCAAGGATCTCCGTAGAAGGCGTACCGGGATAGGCACTCGCCACCACACAACCCGCCTGGGCGGCGCCACACGCCACCGCCTCGTTTGCCGAAAGCATCTTCTTCATGTCTTTTCTCTCCAAAATTAAAACCTCTATATTATACCACGACAAGGGATATTCCGCCAACGCACAAAAAACTCATTGCGCCTCTCAACTTTGCCATTTCCTCGCTCTTCACTCTGCCGCATTCAACACAAAGACGGCAGAGTCATAGTCGCCACTCGGCGGGGTCTGGGAAATGAACCGTACCGCAAGCCCGGCATCGGATAGGGCGTCTCCATGCACTGTCTTGCCGTTTGCGCGGGAATGGATGAAGCCCTTCTCGGGCACATTGATCTCGCGAATGCTATAGCGACGCGCGGGATCAAGTCCCTGAAGCCGGAACGGAGCAGGATAGTCCTGGTTTACGCCACGCGCAAGGCTCCATACAAACACGACTGCGCGCGCACGGTCTGCGCTTACGTACATGAGCGAAGCGAACGTATGCTCGTATGGAGATGCCAGACGGTAGAGATCGCCCTGCTGAACAACTTCACGGATATCCTTGTAGTCCGCCACACACTTCTTGGCAAATGCAATTTCCTCTGCGGTGAGGTCTTTAGGGTGCAGCTCGAATCCGAGCCGCCCTGCCATTGCTACATCGAAACGGAACTTAAGCGGCACCGTGCGACCCGTCTGGTGATTCGGCGTTTTGGTGACGTGCGACCCGATTACGCAGGCTGGATAGAACTGCGACGCTCCCCACTGGATAAACACTCGCTCACGGGCGTCTGAATCATCCGACGCCCAGCACTCGTCGGCATAGTGCAGAAAACCATAGTCGAGGTGCCCACCGCCCGAGGAACATGCCTGAATATCGACCTGCGGATACTTTGCGCGGAACTTGGCCAAAAGATCGTAGAGCCCTTCTGTGTAATCAAACCAGAGATTCGCCTGACGGTCACGCGGCAGGTATGCCGATCCTGCATTCATGATTTCGGCGTTGGCGTCCCACTTGATGTAGGCGAGATCGGGAATCTCGCTGTAGAGCGCATCGAGCTGGCTGTAGATGTGGTCACGCACTGCTGGATTCGTGTAGTCAAGCACCGTTTGGCTATGCCCGCGCCCGCAATATACAGGGCGCTTCGGTTCGTGCAACGCCCAGTCGGGATGCGCTTCGTAGAGCCAGCTGTTTGTGTTAACCATCTCAGGCTCAACCCAAAAGCCAAACTTCAGGCCGCGCTTGCGGGCTTCGGCGTAGAGTCCTTTCAATCCATTCGGCAACTTCTCAGGATTCACCACCCAGTCGCCAAGCCCCACCTTGGCCTTATGAACATCGTCACGCGCATACTTGCCGGTGCCAAACCAGCCGTCATCGAGCACAAACAGTTCGCCGCCCATCTCCTTCACGCCATCCATCATGTCATGAAGCACCTTCTCCGTAAACGAGAAATAGCTGCCCTCCCAACTGTTCAGCAGCACAGGACGGAGTTTGTGACCGGCGGGCAGCTGCCAATCGCGCGCCCATCTATGCATGTTGCGCGAAATCTGCCCCTTGCCGCTCGCCGAGAACGTCAGCATGCACTTTGGCGTGATGAGCGTCCGCCCAGGATCGAGAGTGTACGCGCCGGATGATGTGTCGGAACCGGCACGTATCTCCACAAAATCGCACTGGTCCCGATATATGGACATCGCCCATGCGCCGCTCCATGCGAGGCAGCATCCAATCACGCGTCCCGATGTCTCCGTTGCTCGCGGACCTATGGAGAGCATGAACGAGGCGTTGTTCTCCCACGCATCGCGCACTCCAGAGCGGGAACCGAGCATAATCGTGCTACCCTTGGCAAGCGCCGCCTCGGTGAGCTGGTTCTCCGCCGCCCATTGCCCAGTCATCGACTGCACGTAGAACTCGTTTGCGGCAAGCGGCAAGCAGAACGCCGCCGAATCCATGCGAGTGAGCTTAACCGGCGCAGACTCGTCATGGCTCAGTTCAACCCACGTCTCGATAACGTCACAGGTGTGCATGGCTCGGAAATGCTGGACGATGGCGAATGGATAGACCTTGTCCTTCGAATGGAGCGCCACATGCTTAACTCCATCCGCATCAGGCACCACCTCGCTCTTGACGGCCACTGGATCGGTCGTCAGCGTCCCATCGGCATGCTGCACGGCAAGGCCGCCATACTTGTTCACGCCATGCGACAAGGTCTTCGCACCATACACCGAATACGCAGCGGCCGGGCGCTGCCCTACGGCATTCCACCCCAGCCAAGGCTCCCACGCCAACGCAACTGCATCCTCGGCTGCAATTCTGCCGCCGTAGTGAACAATGCGCCATGCGCCATTCTGCCGGTCAATGACGAGCGAGGTCGATTTCGTCTCAAGCACGACAGGTGCAACCCCTTCTCCCTGCGCCAGCACCGATCCCACAACGCCGACCAAACATATCACCAACATCTCAACAGTCGCTTTTCTTGCGTAACTACTGCTCATCTTTATGCTTTCTCCTTTAAATAGGCGACATTATGCACAATGCCACTGTCAATGTCAAGCCCTGTTCACAGCCCTGTTCACGCGCAGCGGACAATTGCCGACGACATGGAAATGGCGAGGACATTATGATATAATGCACATTATGTTTTAATGGAGACATGCAATGAACAGACGTGAATTCTTGGGTTTGGCAAGCACTACGCTGGCGGCAGGCTGCGCAAGCATATGCGCAAACAGTGCTTTTGACGATAATCTTGCTGTGTTCATATCCGATCCGCATGTCAACGCAGATCCGAAAATATCACGCTACATGTATCCGCGCGAATGGCTGATCAAAACCGTATCGGAGATTCTCGCCCTTCGCCCGCTCCCGCGATATGTCTTCTGCTTTGGGGATCTCGTGTTCGATCACGGCGTGGAGGGCGATTACAAGGAGGCTCGGAAAATACTTAAACCGCTGATGGATGCGAAAATCAAGATTGTGCATGCAATGGGCAACCATGACCGGCGTCTCAACTTCGCCAAGCACTTCCCAGAAGCGGCGGCGCATACGGTGGTGCCGGGAAGATACGTTACCGTTACGCACCTGCCTTACTGCGACTTCATCATGCTCGACTCGCTCAAAGGCGACAATGACGGGAAGGTCAAAGGTCCTGTAGATGGCGAACTGAACCAGGCGGAATGCGATTGGCTCAAGGCAAACCTGCCAACCTGGAAACGCCCCGTATTCCTCGGTGCCCACCATCCCATACATGAACTGCGCGTCGGCAATATCTCGCTGGCAGAGTTTCTTGGCTCTTGTCCAAACTTCGCAGGCTGGATACACGGCCATGACCATAAGTGGCTTCCAAGCTGGGCTACTGCATGGAGCACCAAACGGCGCACCTTGCGCATCCTTACATTGCCGTCAAACGGTCTGTGGGGCGACATAGGCTACACCATCTTCCGTATGAATCCGACTGGCGCTGTAGCAACGTTGGTGTCAAAAGATTTCTGGAACCCCGTTCCAGACCGCCCTTCAGCGGCCGTCCGCGAGTCGATTCTGTGCAGCCGCAAAAATCAATCCTGCGTATTCGCCTTCGAAAACGTCAACGCTTGACCGCAAGGCGCACCCACTTGCCGGTCTTGGCGCTCTTGCGCTCAGCATCTACGATGGCGACAGAATCGCGTGCGCTTTGCGCCCGCACAGGCTCGGCGTTTGCGCCGCCCATGATCCACGAGACAAACGCCTTGATCTCGGTTTCATAGCCTGACGCATTAGGCAACTTCGGCGAGAACGGCTTCCCCTTCTCGGGATAGACCACGAGCGGCGCTGGCGCATGGGAGTTGGCCACGGCCACAGCTTTGTCGAACACAACGCGAAAACCTGCCTCCCACACAAAACTTGGCACCATCGCCCAGCTCGAAGAGGACGTCACCACCTTGTTGGAGTAGCCGTATGTCGTTGTAATGAAATCAGTCCATCCGTCCCTATGCTGATGCGACCGCGACACAACCGACTCCGGCATCCCAAAGAGATAGTGCACTACATCGGTATCATGAAGATGCATGTCAAGCGCAACTCCGCCGGATTTGGTCTCGTCAAGGAACCAGCATTTGCCGCCGCGGTTCCATGTTGGAGCCGGAGCGAAGCGCGTAAAATCGGCGGCAATCACATTCCCGTATCGCCCTGATTCAATAAAGCCTTTCAGCACCCGATACTCTGGCCAATAGCGCACGCACTGGGCGACCATGAGCCTGCCCTTCGATTTCCGCTCAGCGGCGATCATCGTATCGCATATCTTTGCATTCACCGCCATTGGCTTTTCGCAAAGGACGTTGATGTCGCGCGCCAAAGCCTTGATCGCCATCGGCGCATGGAGTGGCGTAGGCAATGTGACATCCACTATGTCCAGCCTCTCATCTTTCAGCATCCTGTCGAAATCATCATAAATGCGGATATCTTTCGGCAGCGCGGAATTGTCCGCCACATCAAGATTCCCCTTTACCTTGGCTGTAATCTTGTCGAGATTTGAGTCGCAGATGCACACTACGCGAACATTGCGCAATTTCTTCCACACTCCGTAATGTGTGCGCCCCATGAAACCGAAACCGACAATGGCTACGTTCAATTTACCCATGGCGGACCCCTGCTCGCTCATTGCGCATCAAAAAGCACTCCCAGACACACTACTGACCTATCTGCGACTTCAGGTAGTCCGTGAACATCTGGGTGTACTCCACAAGACTGCTGATTGAGACACGTTCATCCTTTGCATGAGCGCCATATCCGTTGGCGCCAAAGATGACCATTGGCAGATTGAGGTGCACATAGCGCGTTGCATCTGTAGCGCAGGACATTTTCGTGTACCTTATGTTGCGATCCGGCCATTTGCGGCACATCGCCTCAAACAGCGCCTTTATGTATGGATTGTTCGGATCGGAGATCACCGGCGGGCGCCATGAGTCGGGCAGCACCACTTCGAGCCCCGTAAGTTTTTCGATGAAAGCCTTCATCTTCTGGGGTCCGTCAGGCTCGATGAAACGGTAGGAGAACATCATTTCTGCCGTGTCTGGAATAATGTTGTTCGCCTTTGAACCGAACATGCGAGTGGCGGTAAGATAGTCGCGCCAGTGATCCTCCGTGGCGGAAGGTTTCGGAAACGCCGCAAGTATCTTTGCATAGCCTTCGTTCAATTTCGGTATGGGGTTGTCCGACATCCACGGAATAGACGAGTGACCGCCTTTGCCGTGGGCCACAAGCTTTAGATGTGCATGCCCCTTCTCTGCGATTGTGAGCGAATCCATATGTTCGCCGTTGGTATCGCCAACGATGAGGAACCTCTGCGGCACGAAGCCGTGGTTGAGCAGCACGGTCGGCGTGTTAAGCCCAGGCGAACGGCCTTCCTCGTCCGTTGCGAACACGGCTCCGACTGAACCTTTGCCGGCAAGATTTGCGATGGTCTGCGCAATCACCGCAACGTTACCCTTGGTGTCGCAGGCGCCTCGACCGTAAATATAGCCATCCTTGATTGCAGGCGAGAACTGGTCTTCGGACGATGGCGGCACCACATCAACGTGCGTAACGAAAACAATGTCATGGTTCTTGCCTGGCGTTGTGGCCGCATATAGAACGGTTCTCCCCACTTCATTCGTCCGCACGGCCGTAAACACGCCATTGCGGTCAAACCATTCCTTCATGTAGGAGATTGCATGATTGTTTTCCGCGATGTTGGACGTCACCGAAGGTATCCGCATCAATCCGAGAAGCATATCGAGATCGAAGCCTTGTGTGTCTGGCTGATTCGCGAAAAGCCGCATGGCAAGAGCCACCACGGCGACAGAGCTGACTATTCTATTTTTCATGCTGCAATTATACCATAAAAAAGGGTTCTGCATCGCAGAACCCTTTCTCATTGCATTGGTGCGACTGACTGGGATCGAACCAGCAACCTTCGGCTTCGGAGGCCAACGCTCTATCCAATTGAGCTACAGTCGCATGGCCTATCAAGCCGAAATCAAACTCAGAAATATCCGTTTACGATCGGGAGGAACGGAATCTGGTTATCCATTATCACGTTTACAAGACCGATCTGGAAGCCATGATCGCAAGCGAACGCCATGTTCACGATGGCAAGCTGGCAGCCCCAAAGAAGGTCTGTCTGGTTATAGACCAGCGCAAGCTGAAGCCCATGAACGCGACGGGTGAAGTTCCCGACAACCGCTGCCTGCACACCGTACATATCGCCATCGACGAGGTTTGCCAGGCACGAAATCTGCACGCCGCCCATCGTCTTGTCCACCATCGATCCGAGGACGTTCAACTCAACACCATAAACGTTTCGGTTATACCCGAAAGCATCAACTGAAAGTCCGTTGAACTCACGGTTGTTCATGTTGAACAGCGCCAACGCCAGACCATACGAATCTTCATTCGAGAAGTTGAAGCCGACCGCCGTCTGGAGACCGATGAAAGTCTTGCGCGCCGTATTCGCGCCGATAGCAAGCTCCCAGCCATACATCTCCATCGCATCAGAGTAGCCAAGATTCAGGTCAAGCCCGAAAATATCCCACTTCTCAATGCCCCACGGAAGCTGCACTGGCGTAGCAACACCAATCGCAATCGCCGACCAGCCATATGACTTGGGGGCCGTGTAGTGTTCCTCCGCTGGCTCGGAGGGAACCACTTCCTTTTCATCTGCCGCCTGAAGATCCGGATTTGACTTCGCGGCATAAGAAGTCGACATTACCGTTGCAAACGCAACAGCGGACAACATAACTTTCTTGACATTCATTTTAAGAGACTCCTTCTGTTTGAAAAAAACAGTCGTATAATACAATTTTCCGGCTTCCGCGTCAAGCAAACTTTCGGCGAAAACTTTGGGCCGCCACGACCGCACAAAACGGCGGTGCGGTCGCGGCCGCTGAGCATCAGATGTTGAACTTCGGTTTCTGCGCCGTGCCGTAGTCGGAAACAATGCGCAGGTTCTTGTGATAGCGCGCGTGCGTGACTGGATAATCATCGCCAGGCTTGCCGAGCGCCGCAATTCGCAGGATCGTGTTCGCCCAGAGATATGCCGTGGTCTCGTTGCGCGTCATAAGAAGCATCTTGCGCGCCTCAAGGCACTGCTTCATGCCCATCGTGATGGCACGACGCGGGAAGTTCTCAAGATTGCCGCCTACGCCGCAGTGACGCGTGGAGTCGATCGTGCGTGTGAACTCGTTGATCTCCAGAATGCGCGGATTGCTCTCGGCGACGCCAGGAGCCGGTTCGTTGAACGCCACATGCCCATGTATGCCTATGCCTCCATAGCACACCTCGATGCCGCCGGCATCCTCGATCATCTTCGGCAGATCCTTGATGTTCTCAGGGCTTGGGAAGATGATCTGCTCCTTCGGCATCATCAGGTCGGGTCTTATGCGGTTGAAGAGAAGCGGACCTATCTGGCCTCGGAACGAAAGCGGGCTTGTCATCGGAATCAACTCATCCTTCTCGTCGTCCACATACTCGTCCATGAAGAAGAACCTCACGTTCTTCAGGTTCAACTGACGGTAGTTGATCTTCTCGGCCATCAGGCGATATGGCTGCGTGGGGCCGACCGGCATGATGAAGCTGACGATGTGGTCGCCGTTCGCGGCCTTCTCGAACTCGTTCACCATCTCCTCGGCAAGATAGTCGTACACCTCGTCCAGAGTGGGAAACAGCACCAGCTGCCCATTCGCGCGCTTCACGAGCTCATCTGTGTCCAGCGCGAGAATCTCGCGCACTTCCTCTTTACGTTCTTTATTGGTCATGTCAATATAATCCTTCCTTAATGACCTGCTATTATACGACATAACGCACAGCTAAATCAACTGGACTTTTTTACGCCTGCAGAAAACGTCGCGCGAGCCATCGGCATGTCTGGGGGTTTCAGAGCAGGCGCATGGTCATCTGACGAATCCGGCAAGGATGAGATCGGCGAGGCGGCGCATGCCCAGGTCGCCAGGATGCCGCGCCACGCCATTGTGCTCGAAGAGACCAAGCGCCATGTTCTCCTCCCTGTCGCCAAGCGGCCCGGCATCCACATAGATCGCCCCGACTTCCTTCGCCGCCTTGGCCGTGCAGTCCGCCTTCACCGCATTCTTCCAGAACGGCGAACGCATCACCACCGGCGGGTGCCGGGCGCTCTCCACAAGCGGCTTGGCGAGCGAAACGAGGAACTTCGTGTAGTCGGCCTCATCCGCCTTGCCAAGAGACGGCACGTTCTCGCCGATGGCGATCACCACATAGTCTGGCGCATAGGCGACGTCGCAAGCAAGATCGGCAAAATCAGTCAGGTCTGCCCTGTAGTTGCGTTCCAGCACGGCGAGATTGCGGATGCGGAAATCGGCACGTTCGCCGCGTCTCTCCTCAAGAGCGGAAACGATCAGGTGCGCAAAGTCCTTCTCCCGCGCGCTTGCCGCCATGCCCCATTCCGCGTTCCAGCCGATCTTTGGGGCGCGTCCGTGAAGTGCGATGGAGTTTCCGTAGATCAGCACCCTGAACTTGCCGCCCGCCGCGCGCTCACGGCAACCAAGCTTCGAGCCGGGGTTCATCTCCTCCGCACCCATCCGTTTCGCGTCACTCACCCTGAACTGCGGCGCAACCGCGTTCTCGCCGACCTCCACCAGAACGTCATCCGGCATGGCGCGCTCGCCTCCGAGACCGCCGCCTACCGGCTTCCCGCCCACCGTCAAATCCTCGAAGACGACATTCTCCGGTCGGTGCTTCGCGTCAATCGCTCTGAGCCTGATCAGTGGTTCGCGCCCATCCGTCACAACGCTGACGTTGCGCACCGTCACGCCGTCGATGAATCCGCCGCCGCTCCATTTGCCGCCGTTCTCCCTGCTGTACTCGTGGTGGAAGTGGACGGATCCCTGGAAGAGGCGCGGCGGCGCGCCGAGCCCATTCTTCGGGTCGAATGGAGCGTCGTCGGTCGCCTGATGCTGCATGGCCGGCATGGGCTCGTCGCTCTCGATGCGGAGGTTCTCGAAGGTCACGTCGGAAACGCGCCCGTAGTCAACGTTCGACACGTCCATCGCCCACGAGACCGCGTGGATGCAGTCGCAGTCGCGGAACGCGAGGCGGCGCAGATGCTCGGCACGGCACTCCACGCCCACCTCGAACACCTTGCCCCAGTCGTTCCACGCCACGCACCGCTCGAACACGCAGTCCTCGCTATTGCCGTAGCCTTCGTGCGCCTTGAAGCAGAACGTGTCGTCGAACGTGCGCGCGAAGCAGTCCGTCACCCGCGCACGGCGGCAGTTGTGCAAGTCGATGCCGTCCGTGTTGAACCGCCATTGCCCGATGATCTTCACGCCGCTGATGGCGACATCCTCGCATCCCCACATGGCGATGTTGTACAGAAGCGAATCGCGGATGACGATGCCGTCTATCTTCACGTTGCGGCAGTTCTTGAAGTCGATCGTGTGCCACCGCTTGGCGTTCTTCACGGCCTCATGTCCATCGCCCGTCGCCGCGAAGAGAATCTTCTCCTTCAGCCTGCCGCCATCGAGAATGCCGCGCCCAAGGATCGCAATGTCCGTTGCGTTCGAGGCGCAGAAGCCACCATACACCACGGCGCCGGAATCGATATGCACCGTATCGCCGCTCTTGAGCTGTCGGATGCCGATATCATGGAAGCCCGGCCCGAACACAATTGAGCGTTCGGGGGGTTGAGCGCTTGTGGCAGCATCAGCAAATACATGGAGGTTGTTGTGGTAGCCGTCGAACTCCACCGAATAGCCGCCGGGCTGGATGAGATCGAACGTGACCGTGCGTCCCTTCCGGTGGAAGGCGACGTTGCGCGAGAGCGGACGAATCTTCACCGTCTTGAAGTCCTTCGCCGCCGTCACCGTGACCGTCGCCGCCGGTAGGGCGCGCTCGCCGCGAGCCGCCGCATCGAACGCAAACCGCACCATGCCGCACAGCTCCGTCTGCTCAATCTGCCGCTGATGGCCCGGCCACCGCCGGTTGAACGGCATCGCCGAACACCGCACCTCGGAAACGGGCGCAACCGCGCCGTCCACCGTCACCGTGTAGCCGGGATAGATGCGCTCCCCTTCCGGCACAGAATAGATTTGCGCGGCATGGAGCGAAAGCGCCAATCCCGCACTCGCCAACAACATCAATCTTTTCATGATACTGCCGCAGATGTCAGACGCTCTTTTTGATCACACGCTTCGCCTTGCCCTCGCTGCGCGGAAGCGCACCGACGGGGAACACATCGCCTTTCGGCAGGAAGCCAAGACGTTCGCGGAGATGCTTCGCCACGGTATGTCCTGTCACGCCCGGCTCGGCCTCCACGTTGATCGTCACGTCCGTCATGCCGTTGTGCTCCTCAAGGATGATCTGGAACTCGTCCTTCACACCGGGAATCTCCATGAGCGCCTGTTCGACCTGGCGCGGATAGAAGTTCACGCCCTTTACGATAAGCATGTCGTCGGTGCGGCCCGTGATGCGGTCAATGCGCAGCGACGTGCGGCCACATGCACACTTCTCTCGCGAAACGATGCGCGATATGTCGTGCGTACGGTAACGGATGATCGGCATCGCCTCGCGAGTGATCGACGTGAACACCACTTCGCCATATTCGCCGTCAGGCACCGGCGCGCCAGTCTTGGGATCGACAATCTCCGTGATGTACTGGTCCTCCCACACATGAATGCCCTCGTGCGCCTTGCAGTCCTGACCAGTGGTGCCGATTCCGCCAGTCTCCGTCATGCCATATATGTCGAAGCACTCGATGTGCAGACGCTTCTCGATCTTCCTGCGCATCTCGTCCGAGAACGTCTCCGACCCAAAGATGCCAACGCGGATGGAGGGGATGTCGTGATCGCCGGAAGTCTCTGCGTCAAGCTTCTCGATGAGGCGCGGCACATAGGAGACCACCGAGCAGAAGCCCTTGACGCGGAAGTCGCGCATGAGCTTGATCTGGCGCTCGGTGTTGCCACTTGACGCCGGCACGCAGAAAAGTCCCGCCTTGCGGCAGCCGTGGTAGCACCCGAAGCCGCCATTGAAGAGGCCGAACGTAGGCATGATCTGAAACGCATCGCCCTTCTGGAGACCCGCCATCGTGAAACATCTCGCCATGCACTCCGCCCACTGGGTGAGGTCGTTCTTCGTGTAGGCCATCACCACGGGAGTGCCGGTTGAACCCGACGACATGTGGAACTCCAGCAGATCGCTGCGATCCACGCAGTTCATCTTGAGCGGATAGGCTTCGCGGAAATCCTCCTTTGTGAAGAACGGCAGCCGCGTGAGATCGTCAAGCGACTTGATATCTTCGGGGTTTGCAACGCCGCCCTTCTTCAGGCGGTCACGGTAGAATTCGTTCTGCCACACACGGCGGAGACTTTTTTGCAGCCCTTCGAGCTGCACCTTGGCGTATTCGTCGCGGCTCATCGTCTCTGCCGCGCGGTTCCAGAAGATGTCTTGCGTTTTCATGGGCGATAATTATAGCATAAAACTTCAACCCCATGTGAAGCATTTGATTTTGTGGTTTGAAAAGGTAGCTGCATTTGATTTTAACGGTGGTGCGAGTGCACCTTCGTATTGCACACAAATCTCAGTTGTCACAATTGCCACAAATGCAAGCGGGATGGCCGCAATTCATTGCGGCCGAAATCGGTCGCAGCAGAACTGCAACGAAGGAGCTTTGCTCCGGAGGGGACCTTGCCGAAGGCAACGCGAAGCGCTCGCAAGCGGGTGCTCCCGCATGATCGCCCCCCGCGCTCCTTCCAGTATGCCGCCCCGCTCATGCCGCACCTCCTTCCGTCCGGGCGGGACTCCCAGAGTTTACTTATAAACTCTGAGAGTAGCTTAAATCCTATCCGTGAGACGCTTCAGCTCCTCGCGCAGGCGTTCGGCTTCGGCGGTGTCGTTGTGCTGGACGGCGTACTCCAAAAGCGCGTCCAGCCGCTTGATCTCCTCAATCGCATTGTCTCTCTGTGGCATCGCCATTTCACAACTCCTATCGGCTGTTGCCGTCTCCTCGAATTCCTCTTTATCCGCAAGCCGACATTGACCGTATCACATCGACCGTATCACAAGGGTCTGACCCTCTGCGTCCCCATTCCCCTTGTGATTTCTGCCGTGTATTATACCATGGCGGGTTGTTTTCATGGGCGCGCATTATACCAACCCTCCGCCGATTCGGGGTCGATTAATTTCCACAAAAACCACAAAAAACGAGCACGGCTTTCGTGGTAGCGCGCCAGCTCAGAACAATGAGACGTGCGGATAGTATGGGAAGGTTGCGCCTAGGGCATACTGCGGCGCGAGGGCGGGCAGATGCACCCAGCAGATTATGGTATAATATGTGCATGATTTTTGATGATATTGTGACGGTTCTGAAGCGCGCTTTCAAGCTGGAGCTGAATGTCGTGGAGGATGCGACGGCATTCGAGGTTGCAAGCGAGGATGGCGGCACGCGGGTCAAGGTACTCGTCCAGAATGCGGACGAGCGGCGCAAGGTGCTGCTTTCGGCAGATATTGGCGAGCCTCCTCCAGAGGGCTGCGAAAAGCTGCTGCGTACGATGATGGAGGCGAACAACCTATTTTCACGGACGGCGGGCGCGACACTTGCGCTGGATGCGGTGGCCGGACGCTTTCGCCTTCAGAAGTACGAGTCGCCGGACGAACTCGCGAACGACGCCGAGCCGAAGCTCGTCTCGTTCATCGAAACGGCGCTGTTCTGGAGCCGTTCGATAGCCGATTTCAAGCCCTCGATCGACGAAGACGAAGCGGAAGAGACCAGATCCGGCGGTTTTGGCATGATCCAGGTGTAACCTTCCGCCGCTTCGCGTGTATACCCGGCAGAAAAACAACATCAAGGAGTCGCAATGGGTTTAGATCTCGGCAATTTGTCCATATCGCTGGACCGCTTCAACGAAGTTGCAAGCGGCAAGTACAACATCGGCCAGCTGAAGCTCAGCAAGGACGGCACAAGCGTCTATCGCACGAACAACCACAAGACGTGGACGATCTTCAACAACACGAAGATCAGCTCAGCCGAATCGCTGGCGATAAAGACCGCATTCTGCAGGGCTCTCGCGAACGAGGGGCTTTCGACGGACGACATCATCGACATCAAGGAGAAGCTTGGCATCGCGGGGCCCGAGGTCGATCTGTTTAGACCCGGCGGAATGAAGCCGCTTTCGGCGGTGGAGGTTCGCGAGATCATCGATGAATACGCCGGCAAGATAAACGAGAAGAGGGCGGCGAAGGCGGACGGCGTGGCGCTGAAGACAAGCGCCGAAATCTACAGCGGCGTGAGCGACGAGACGCTGCAGAGCCGTGCCGAAACGCGCGACAGCATAAACGAGAGCACCCTGGAGAAAGGCATAGAGACAGATTCCGGCAAGATGCTCGACACGGTGATGGACATCACGAGGTCTCTTGAGCCCGGCAGAGGCGAAAACCCCACGAAAGACATGATCAACCTCGCGAAGGATATCCGCTCTGCGATGAGACGCACCCGCGACATCCTTACCAAGGCAGGCTCGTCCATCATGCTGAAGGATTTGCCGATTTCGCTGGTGCGCGGCAATGACGACAAGATCTCGATCAAGGTGACGCTCGATGACGGGAACACGATCTCCTTATGCACGAACCTCGACAAGTATGAACTGCATACCGCGATGGGCAACATCGAGGCGATTGGGTATGCGGGCAAAGACGACAAACGGATTGACGATGGTCCTGCCGTCAAAAAGGTGGATGTCAACAAGCTTCAGAGTGACATGAGAATGAGCTTCGACATCT
>Ga0310694_10001839_pt1 | contig 23090 bp, 36 predicted proteins | sample 174DNAGHGhighgp2_FD_203884 | JGI IMG/M metagenome (GOLD analysis project Ga0310694, IMG submission 203884) | Sheep rumen microbial communities from Palmerston North, Manawatu-Wanganui, New Zealand - 1742 DNA GHGhigh gp2 (v2) (version 2) | ecosystem: Host-associated > Mammals > Digestive system... | reverse complement strand
CCAAGAGAAACATAATCAAAGAAAGCAGAAAGATAAATCATAATATCAGAAGTAATACTTCTAACAAAGTTAAGAACATCTTGTCCTTGTTTACTTTCATCATCAATATATTTCTCATTAAAGTTTTGCATAAACTCTTCAGGATTAGGCATAGCTTCTTGAGGATTAATTTGTTCAGGTGAAACACCTTGTTGAGCAGCCTCAGCTTGCATTTGCTGAAGTCTTTTTTCAAACTCTTGTTGAAAAGCTTGAGAAGCCATAATACCAATCTCTTCTCTAAGTTTAGCAGATTTCTTAATAACAATCTCTGGATTACTAGCAGATACAATAAACTCATGGATACCTTTAAAGTATTCAGATACATATCTTCTAATAATATCAGACATAATATCAAGATTCCTCATAGTAGCAGGGAAACGAGTATATTTCTCATTGTTACTATTATAAGGGTTAAGAGTCTTTTTATAAAACTCATTAGGAATATTACCATGAAGAATATCTAATTTTCTCTCGGTATCATTCCTGTCATTACAACTAAGACCCATATCAATAATATAGTCTATAGAATTCGCATACCATTCTGCTTTTTGTTTTTCAGAATATGGAACTCTTTGTTGTGGAAAGTTTCTATCAGTTCTACCTAATTCCATTTTATTTTAATTAATTTAAAACCAGCTTCTAGTCCATATATTATCACTATTCTTTTCTATTTTCTTACGATGAGCTAGTTCTTTTGCAGCTTGAACATCAAAAAGACGCCAACGAAGAGCTCTCATAATCATCTCAGAGACCCTATCAAAGTTACCAAGATTATTCCATTTTTTAAGTTCAAGAATAGATTGATAATCATAGATAGTTTGGAAGAAATATACATCATGACCTAATTCATCTTTACCTATAACAGTATAAAGCATTTCTTTAAGCAGACGTAATCCTTCTAGTTTCTTAGTACCATCACCCATGTTAACACCATAAGTACCAGCTACTTTACCTTTAAGAGAAGTATCCCATATTTCTACAGGGTCTTTCATAAGATAGCGTAAAGCTTTCCATTTAGTAAAGTTACTTACAGTTTCACCTCTGTTAATTTCGACGGCAGTAGTACCAACACAATTATATAATCTAGCTAACAAATAACATATCCAATCAGCCTCTTCAAGTTTTTCAGGACGACCATAATAAGCAGCAGCAAGAGCAGGCTTAAAATTATTATATTGACAAGGTTCCATCCAAACTTTAATGCTATTATGAGAATGCTTATTTGTAATAGCTTTATTTTCTTTATTTACACCAACAGGGTCATAGCTTATAGAATAAATACCTGGAGGAGTTCCCATAACTTGATTTCCATCCTTATCGGTATATTGTACCTTAATAGGATTGAACCAAAGACGAATACATCCATGAGGATGTTCATGACCTTTACGAGGAACACCTTGTATCCATTCATAAAAATCCTGATTAAGTTTTCCTCCTTCAGCTTCTATTCTAGCATTAGTTTTGAAGATAACTCTTCTCTTATCATTAGGGTCTTCAATAACTGTGCCATCAACATAAAACTTAAATCTGTTATCAGTTCTAAGACTCTCTTCCCAAGACATAAGAGCTTCACTACTAAATAAGTTTTCGGTAGTAGAACTGAAAGACTCAGAAGGCATATTAGCATATTGACCAAGATAATTAATGTAGTCGGCAAAAGTCTTAGATGTAGCTTTTTTATGTTCTCTTTCTTTAAATGCAATTTGAAGACCAATAACTAGATTAGAGTTACCATCTTCATCCATTGCATATTGGTCACCAATCTGACCTTGAAGCCCCCAAGCATAAGGTTTAAAATATCCACAGCATTCATTACGACTATCTTTATCCCAAACATTTTCAAAAGGCATAAAGCCAAATGATTGCGGAGAATAAAAGTTAGTTTCAAATACTTGCATATTTCCTGAAGTAGCAGTACCCCAACAGAAAAGATTACCTGTAACATAACTACCAGTTCTCATAGCAGGTTCAGTTACAGACATAAAGTCATCAAAGTTATCCATAGTAGATAACTCTTCAACCTTAACCTTCATAGCATCTTTACCAATAGCACAATCTGGATTATTCATAGCAGATACACTAAATAAAGCACTATTCCAAGATTTAGGAGATACTGTACCATTAGGAAGTTTAAAGCCTAGTCTAAAATTTTCAGAGTTAGTTGAGAGAATACCTCTAACAAAAGGAGTCTTAGTTTCATAAAAACGCAGATTATTAATTGTAAAATCAGTAAGACCTCCCGTTGCTGTAAGATACTTTTTATCAGCTGCTACATGAATACCAACTTTTCTAGCATTTAAATTCAAATCGTTAGCTGAATCAGCAGCCATAATATAAGAGAATCCACCACGTCTAGTTTTGTCTATAATAAGATGAAAACCATTACGTTGAACAAATTCCATTATATGCCAAGTCCAAAATTGGGCATCAATAAACTTTGGAAAGTCATATATCTTTCTACCTGTTGAGGCTTTATCTGTAGCTTTAGCTGATTTAGTATCGAGTTGCTCAATCATAGTATAGTTCAAGTAATTATACATACCACCAGTGATACGTATATCTTGAACTACACCATTACGCATAAGACAAGGAGCAGTATATCCATGTTTACGACGATATTCTTCTCTCTTTCTAAAACGTCTATGAGGAACACTATCTTGTTTAAAGAAAGTATAACATTTATTTTTACGATAGAAATCAGCAGCCTCTGTAAATAGATGAGTATTTACAAATCTATCTCCAGGTTGAATATTAAGAAGAAAACCGCCAGAATCTCCAATAAGAAATAAATCATCGGGGTCATCATAGCCTGCATCTTTTGCATGCTTATAATGACTCTTATCTTCAGCAATATATTGAAGAAAGGGATAATCTTTAATATATTTCTCAACAGTCTGTTCCATTCTTATTTGAATATTGCGAGTAAAGCCAAGGATAACGTAGCAAATACTCCTCCCCCAATAACGAGATTACGTTGTCTTTTAACTTGTTTAACTTGTTTCTTAAGAGCATCAACGTTACGGTTGTATTCTCGCATAATGATATCGTCGTTCTTAATAATTGAACGAAGTGAATCATTAATTTCTTTCTCATACTTAAGTTCGACCATCTTTGCATTAGCTTTACGAAGGTCATCAAAAGCAATGAGTACAGAATCAGGAGTAGTAGTAAGCACCCCCGTAGAAGGAATTGTAGCATTATCATTCTGACACCAGCTCGTAGAATAACTTAAGAGTACTATCATTATCAAGAGTACTGACCTCAATAACTTTTGCATCTTTGATACTATCTAATTTTTCAACTTTAATTTTTATACTATCATTTACAGTAGTAAGAGAGTCAATAATTACATTCTTCTCTATAGGGGTGCTAGTATTACATTCATACTGACGATGAACTAAAACACCAGCAACAAATCCTCCAAGAACACAAATAACAATAAGTGAAAATTTATCAAGCCAATTGGGATTATTATTCATACTAAGTCCTCTTCTTTAAGTAATGTATAAGTAAAGTTTTTACCAAAACCATTTTGAACTTGTTTAGTACAATAATTCATAAAACATTTGAAATCAGTTTCACTAGCAAAAACCTGGCATCCAGCACTCCAAGTATCAACACGCTGAGATAATCTTCCAGCTTTATGAATATTTATACCAAACAGACCTTCATCAAGAGTGCTAGGATCCCAATCATAAACTTTATTTTTATTATTATCACGATAAACTTTAACTGGCTTTCTCTGACAAAGAGCAAGATACTTACCACGATGCTTATCTATTTGATAAGCTCCACGATATTGACCAGGAACAAGAATAGCTGTACCTTTACGATTAGCAGGATTAAGCATATAATATCTACCTGGGTCTGTAGTAATATTGTAAATTTGACGCTGCCATTGTCCACTAGGACTTTTGTAAATTAATACAAGAACATCATCAAAACTATTTGTTATATTACGACCAGCAGCACGAACACCAATAATATTTAAATTATAAGAGCCGTTAGTAAAATAGGCATAACCTTTCTTTTTAAATAGTTCCTCAAAGTCATAATCTTTGACTTTACTATAAAGAGCATTTTTAATCATTTTTCAAATATTTTTCTTTATTGTTTATTGTATTTCCTTCTTTATCTTTACTTATATATCTTTCTCTATTTAAAAAATCATCAAAGATTTCAGCAAGATAACCTGCTAAATAAGCAGCTGTTTCTTTATCTTTTATATTTAAATAACTAAGAATAAAATCTTCAAGATGTCTTTTTTCATGTGCAGAAACATTTATTATGGCTTTTGACAAATTATAAAAAGAAACTATTGCAAAACCATGTGCAGGATTTGACTTACAATCACCACATTCGTAATTATGTATAGATTGATAAATAATATCATCTATAAGGCTATGAGGTACATCTAAAGATTCGAGAAAAGTTCTTAATTCATCTTCTCTTTCTTCAACCTCATCTTTGTGAAAATCACCAAGAACAATAGTTATTGGAAATAAATCAATAGATACATTAATTACTTTCATATTAAAATAAACTTAATTGTTGATTACTTGTTTTATTATCAGCTTTCAATCTGTAATATCTATCTTTAAGAAGAGCTTTAGCTTCATTCTTAAGATATTGTATTTTAAACCATTTAACAGTTTCTTCACCATTTGGGTCAACATGATAACCTTCATTATCTCTAAGAGGCTGACCATATTTATTAAGAACCCAAGGACTACCTATATGACAAAGACCAAGTCCTATACAAGGAATATCCAAAATGATTTCAGCCATAATAGCATAGAGAGAAAGCTGCATAGTATAATGCATACCATTACAATCATCAAGATGATTAAGAGGAGGAAGCATACTTTGCTTTTTCTTAACCCACTCATTAGTTAGTTGATTAGGAATTGTAGATTTATCTTTTTTATAATATCCAGCTTCAAACTTAAGACCATCTCTATTTGTTTTCCAATCTAGAATAACAAAGTCAGTAGGACGATAACAGAAAATATCAATAGTTCCGCTGATAAGATAGTCGATAAGAAATGCTCCAATTTCGGAGTATATAGTATATCCTCGTTCAGTATAAAAATCAAATACTCTATATATTTCAGGATATTTATTATTAGTTGCTGCTTTAAATTCTTCAACATCTAAAGGTCTAGGTATTAAATCAGGAATATCTGCAATAGTAATGCATCTTCCAGACTTTGCTTCTTCTAAGTATTTTATAGCCTCTTTAAACTTACTAACACTTTTAATAGCGTCTTCTATACCATTGTGTGTAGCAGTTCCTCTTTCACAAGCTTCATCTTTAATTCTATCCCATTCAGCACGGATTTGTTTTTCAGATTTACCTTGTTCTCTAGCTTTCTTATGAGCCCAATAATCTGCATTAAAATGATTATAATAATCGCCAATCAAAGTTGTTACACTGCGATATTCATTCCCAAGAGTATCAGTATACTTATGCGGACCTTCATCAAAGAAAAGAAAGTTATCTTTATATCTATTATCCATAGCTTAATTATCTTCAGCGTCCATTGAACTTAAAACAGCATTACCTCCACGAGAAAGTTCTGTTTCTTGTTCATACATTAAATTTTGTTTAGCTTCTTCAAGCTTTTTAAGTATAGAAGGAATATCTCCAGCTTCTTTTTTAACTGCAGCTATATTACTAAACATAACAGATAGTTCTTCACCACTGAGAGTTGGCTTAGCAAGTTGGTCGTTAAAGTACTTATTAAGATGACTAATAAGAAGATTAACATTATGAATAGTCTGAAGTATATTTTCTACAACACGACCAGCTTCAGTAAGATTTTCATCTTCATATCTCTTAATAAGACGAAGTACTAGAGAATCAGGAATATAATTTTTATCAAGACCTGCTTGTTCAATAGCATATTGAAGAGCTTCTCTTTCACTTAATCCAGATTGTCTAGCAGGAGATTTAGGGTCACCTAACTGATAAATAACTATAGCTTCAGCCATATATTGTTTTTTGTCAGGAGATTTATCTCTACTATAAAGAGTTCTAATATCTCTATCAAGTAATTGTCGAATTTCAGGAGCCTTAGGCATTCCTGTATCATCAACAACAAGCAAACTATCAATAGTTACCGTTTTCATCTTCTACAGGAACATATTCGTTTTCAATAGCAGTAATACTAGAAGTAAGAAAAAAGTGAATACGGGCATATCCAACACCTTTCTCTTTACATAATTTCTTAAATAGATTTCTATTCTTAGCAACTGCCATGCTTAAAACATAGTTGTAATATCTAGTAGCTTTAACTCGCTTTTCATTATTATAAGCAAGCTCTCTTCTAAACATTACAAACTGTTCATTAGTAATAGTATGAATAGCATCATCAATAAGTTGTTTTTGTTCTGGTGTATTAGCCATTTTAACAACATCAGGAACTTTAATGCTACCCATAAAAGGAATACCTGTCCAACGACCTTTACGCAAAAAGTTAGCAGCATCAACCTCACATTGTTTAACAATAGCTAATGCTACTTCTTTGTCAACAATGTTACAATTAATAGTGTTAATGATATCTTCCTTACGAACTACCTTAACATCATTACCGCCTGGAAATTTATATGTATCAGTCATTTTATTTCTTTTATAATCTACGGAGGTTCTTGTAAGGACAGCACCTCAACAAGCACCCCCGTAGAGAAGGTGATGATTAAGCTTCCCCACCCTGAGTAGTAACTTTATGAACAAAAGGATTAATAAAACTATTCTTAGTCTTATCGAGTTTAGATTTAATAGCAATTATAGGAACTATTTTAAATTCGACAAGACAAATAGGAGTATGTAACTCTAGAGTACTCTGATAAAATTCCTTACCTGCATTTTGACAAACTCTAACAATGTTATCAGGAGTGATTTTATTATAAGGAGAATTGATGTGATTACCAATAGAAAGATCACTACCAGAAACAACAATCTTATCTCCCATATTCAAACTGTTAATAAACTCAGAATCTGTAGTTCCAGCCTTAATAAAAACAGGAACAATAGCAACATTAGCACCTTCTTTTCTTTTAGATGCAGTAAGAATAAGGTTTAAAGAATCCTTATACACAATAGCAACTAAAGCATAATTAGGAGCAGGATGCACAAAATCAGTACACTCTTTAAAATACTCGACAGGAATTTCTTCAAGACTCTCAGGAAGGCTAAGTTCAAACTCACCTAAAGCTCCATTAACTTTAAAATTTTTCATTTTGTTTAAATGTTTAAATTAATAATTTGGGTTTACCCATTTGTATTATTACCATTATGTGTAGGAACATTATATCCAGTGTTTGTAGAATTATCAGTCTTATAAGGACTGTAATCATAATTTTGCTGAACTATTCCGTAAGGAGTATAAATCATAGAAAATATAATTTAAATTAATGTTCCAACTACTATTTAAGGCAAAGATAAATATAATATTCCATATAATGAAATTTTTTAATATTAACATATTTTAATTAACATTCCTTAACATAGTATTAGTAAAGTTAGTGAGAGTATTAATGGTAGCAATAAAGAAAGTAGTAGCTTGATGCTAATCATTAATTCTTTCTACGTGGGTGCTTATAAGCACGAGTAACACAAATACTATTAATAGTATAATTTAAGTAATACATCATTAGGATTATAAGTACAAGTAATAGCTAAAGTAGTAATAAAAGTACATATTTTATTAAATAATCTTAAAAATTTTGCAAATTTGCTCAAATTGTTGTAATTTTGTTGCTAATAAGGGAGAGTTATTAAAGATAATAGTATTCCAGAAATTAGTAATATTAATAATAAAATTAAACCAATTAAGTAATAATTTATATAAATAGTATTGTAACATCTAAAAGTAATTGTCTTATTAACTTTTTTATTAGGTTGTTTTAAGTTAGTAGTAATATTTTAAAGTTTGTTTTAGGTTTTTAGTTATTGTAATAGACAGTGGTCTAGATTGTAATGAGTTAATAGACAAGGTATGTGTTCATACGAAAAAGCTAGGGCTTGTGAAAAGTCTTAGCTTTATTTTTATTTTAAAGATTAAGAAACTTAATTTTATTGAAGATTTTATTATATGGTTATGATAATAGAATTGAAGATTATAGAGATTAAAGTTAAAGTTAAATAAGAGATAATAAGATTTAAAGCGAGAGTTTTAAGAATAAGATTATAGAAATGCTGAGAGTTAATCAGATAGTGCTGAGAAAATTTTGATGATAATCAGATAGTGCTGATGATAATTAGGTAATGATGATGATAATTTAGTTGATTAAGATAGAGGTGAAAATGGAAAAAGTGGAGGATATAAGTGAGAGAGGGGAGCTACTGATTCTGAACCCCCAGTTGATAAATCAACTGTCAATAGCCCCCGTGGTGCTTTACATGGGACTGATTCTGCTTAAATTTTAGAAGTTTTGGCAATATGAAAGTATTACAACGGTGCTCATGTTGAGCTTTGCGTTTTTGACGTTGGTACGAATAGTTTGCCCAAACGCCTTATGATTAAGGATATTAAAGAAGTGATTACAGCTGCTGTTAAAGCTGGTGCAACCGTTGTTAACGATGCTCGCATCACCAATTTCAGTGTTTACCCTGCTCGTGAGGGTAAGAACGTTGATTACTGGTGTACGCTGACCATTAACGATGTCATTCCAGGTATGATTGCAGAGGGTAGTGGTAATGATGTTACCTACAAGAAAGGTAAGACCAAAACCGTTACTACTCCTCTTGGTAGTGTTGTTACTTGTCTGTTCGATGCTCTCATCGAAATGGATAATGATAATGCTATTGACCTCTGCGATTATAAGGCTATTCTTCTTGCTGACGCTGAGAAAGAAGCTCTTGCCGATGATGCTCATCCTTATGTTAGCAACTTGCATAAGCTTGTCAACGCTGCCAAGATTAACATCGTCGCTCGTGATGTTACTAAGCAGATGAAGAAGGTTAAGAGCCTCTTCTCTATTAATGACCGCGAACATGAAGTTAATAACGATAGCGTTTGGCACGACATCTACGGTATGACTTCTATTCGTGATAGCAAGATTGCTGAAGCTCTCGCTTACTGCAAGGCTGCTAACGAGAAGAATGCTGCTGCCGATGATGCTACCGCTAAAGCTTCTGCTTATGACGCTATTATGCGTGCATATCAGCAGAACTCTGCTGCCAGTGCCATTAATGCTGCTCTCGGCTGATAATCACTCTGGTGCTGCTACTATATGTAGTGGCACCATTACCTTTATAAGTGCTGCCTCCTTTACTGGAGGTAGCACCTTTGGGTTTCTCGGACTGATTCTTCTTATATTCTAGAAGGTTTGACTGATTCTTGTTGAATGCTAGAAGGTTTGGCAATATTTGGTGTTCGGGTTAGTGATAAAAAACTTTTCACTACTCTTCTTGTCCTTGAGAACACTTTGGCCAATTTGCTTACTCAGCCAAACTTTGGCGGTAAGTGATGTTGCTACTTTCAGCTATAATAGTGGAGTTAGTGCTAATAGTTAATTAGTGATTAGGTATCTCTGTATTACTTATTCTATTATATTAATATATTATTATATAATATATTATATATAATATAATAAGATTTATAATGCCAAATACCTCAAATTTATAATTAGCACTATCAAAAACACTATCAAAAACATTACAATTAACACAAGTCTAATATTTATGCGTAACATTATTGAGAACACAAATAAGAAAAGTATTAATTTAAATATAAACAACTATGTACGGAGTAAAAGTTTTATTGTTTACAGCAGCAATTTGCTCAGCATTAGCTGCTATTATGTTCATCTTCAATGATGTAACAATTAAAGAGAATATTGGTGAGTTCTTTTATAAGACTTACACAATCTTATTTATGCTTTCGGCTATTGTATTGACAAAAGAAGCGACATCAATAATAATAGAAGAAAAGTATGAATAAGTATTCTGAAGAATTGCAAGCTGAAATACTTCAAGACGAAGAGATTCAGTATGATGAAGAGATTAGAGAAGAGATGCGTGACTATATGTTATTTGGAAATAATAAGGAATAGTTGTAGTGGTTTTAGGTTGAGCATTTAGTGCAATACTTTGTGCAAACGATTGCATACTTATGTAAAAGTAATAGTATGATTTTCAGTTTGTTTGCGCATTGTGTTGCACATAAATGCAAATTAAGAACAAATTAAGAGCAAGTTGTGCAAATTGTTGTGCAAAAATAGGATAATAAGTAGGAGTATGAGTGACACTAGCCCCATCTCTACTATTTCCTTTGCACACACTTTTGCGCAAACTTTCAACTTTCAATTAATTATGCCTATATCTTTTCTATCTTTATTACATATTGCTTTAATCTCATTTACATTATAATTCTCTCGCCTGTGATAGCAATTATCACTTGATTTCTTATTTATAAGAACATTATCTTTATTATAATAACTCTACTCAAATAATGCCAACTCTATAAACTTGGCTGAGTATCATAGATTATGTTCTTAAACATCTTCAAATTAACAACAACTACAGCAATGAAAACAATATTCAAAAATATAAACTGGAGAAATTCAGAAGACTCTGACGTGTTTAACATGCATGCTATTAAGAATATTGAGTTTGACGCTAACAACAGGATAGTAACTATAACTTGTACTACTAACACATTTTCAGCACCATTTTATGGTCTGACATATGGTGGAGGAGTAACACATTGGGAGTTTACAACAATGCATCCTTATAATATAGGAGAATACATTGACGTAGCAATATTTGAATCTACATCTAAAGTATGTATTGCACATCATTGTGGTCAGGTTCCTGCATGGTTCGAAAACAAATGTAAAAATTACGTTCATCTTTAATACTTACAACTATGCGTATATCTAAAGAATTACAACAGGCAATAGTATCTACAACAAATATGTTATTAGATACAAGTTACACACCAGAAGAAATAACTAAAATAGCATTTGATGCTAGAATGGGAGGATACTTTGATGTGTATAAGAGAGTAGGAAGAGTAGGATCTATGATAGTAGCATCTACAGCTTGTGAAACAGTAAGAGCTACACATCAAGAACTGTCAGATGAAATATCACAAGTTCTAAAAACTTCTAGACACGAACAACTTTTATATTCTAAAGATTAAATATCAGCTTTACTAGCACGCCCGTAGAGAAGAATATAGCATTGCTAATCTGTGGGTGTGCTATTATCATCACCTTCAACTTTATAACAATTAAACACTTTACAACTATGAGCAAAATTTCAAGTTTAGTATCAGCATTAGCTGGTGACGCATATAAAGAGGCTAAAGCTATTTATGATGATATTCTATCATCAGGAACAGAGCGTGAAAAGCAAGATGCTAAGTATATAATGAAAGTAATGTAATTAGTATCAGCACGCCCGTAGAAAAGATTAGTATTATGATTATATACGCAGTAGTACATAACTATGATAACGGAGAGTCATATGAAGATTATCGCGAATATAAAGATGTTTACTTATTTGAAACTTATGAGAAAGCTAATACTTTCTTTTGGGATAAAGTAACATCTGATTATCAAGGTAAGTATTCTTTATATGACTGGGAACTTGATACTCAGAAACAGAATCTTCTTGATGAATCTGAATGGATTACTTGTACACCATGTTACTATGACTATTATAATCAGAATGATTATGAAGAAGATGAAGATTATCAAGAGCCTAATGATGAATTTCAACCTCAATTAGATAAAGAAGCGATTGAAGACTATCTTTATACACTTCCTAATATACAAGAACAAATTGTTGAAGAAGAGTGGCTTAAACATAAAGGTGAGAACTACGAAATTCTTCATCAAATTGAAGAAGACAAGCTTGAAGATGAACTTAAAGCATCAGAAGAAGCATTTAAATTATTAGGAATGATATAACACTCGCAACAGCAAGGATGATTTAGATTTTCGGAATCAAAGCCGTAAGGTACAAGATTATCTACTTTATCTTTGTTGTTGCGATAATTTTTAATATTATGGATATAAAAATACAATCTATAGATATTTCTTATAATAATCTATATAAGGATTATAAACTTCGTTGTAAGTTTTTACAAAGATATGATGAAAATTATCCTTATTCGTTACGAGAAGAATATTATTATAAGTGTCCAAAAGAAGTAAAAACAGAAGTTAAAAAGCTATTAAATAGTTTTTACAATTATAACTCTAAGCGTTAATAAATACAATATTATACAAAATCTTAAACTTAAAATTTACAACTATGATTTATTTTTATGAAAGTACTAACAAGAAGGATAAACTTGTTCATCCTCTTACTATCAGTACAAATAGCGAACGTAGAGCTTATGCTCTTGCAGTAATTAACTTTACTAAGAATAAAATGATTGGTAGTCCTAAAAGAATTGAGATATGAATACAACATTATATTTAGGTCAAGTTTTTGGACAAACGCATGGTGATTTTCTTGGAATTGCTGCTGCTTTTGATATTGATAACTTTAATATAGTTTTTATTTCAGAATATTGCGAATATAATTGTAATGCTGAATATAAAACAAAAATAAGTTTTCCAAATATGAGTGAAAAAGAAGTTTTTGATATAGTGTCAAAACACGGAATACTTCCTATGAAATCTAGTGTTGATAATTATAAAGAACTTCTTGAAGAAACTTATAAAGAATATCCTGAATTTACAAGATACACAGATGAAGATTTTGAAATTAAAGATGGAGAAACTTTTCTTAAATCTTTTAATAATAAGCCTTCTTTTAATGTTCAGTGTGTAGAAGTTGGGGTTAAACATCCAGTAAAATAATAAGATAATCATGATACAGATTAGAAGATTACTCACATTGTTGCTGCTAGTCCTGGCTATAGGATTGGCAGCTAATGCTCAGACTTATACTCGCAGTGGCAATACATTCATTTCTTCTACAGGGGGAGCGAGTTAAAGCTGAACCCGTTAAGACTAAATTTACTTGGAAAGATAGTAAAGGAAAAGAATATCCTGTATATATTTCTAGTAATGGTTCTTGTTTTGTAATAAAAGTAAGTGCTAAAACTGGAAAAGAATATAGGAATTATCTTGGTCCTGAAATCTCTCAACAAATTTGTAAAGAACTTAATATAGAATATAAAAGTAAAAGAAAATAATTATGGCGTTTTTGAGTGATAGACTTGAAGAGATACATAATTCCGATTTATCTATTCAAGAAAAGTTTAAAGAAGTTGTTAAAGAATTACATTCTAGATTTCCTAATCCTTCTGAAGATAAAGATGGTGTTAGGAAATTTCTAGATAGTATTAAATCTATAGATAATGCTTATAGATATTTTTGTAAGCAACATCCAGAATACAAACCTGATTTCTTTCGCAACCTTGTTTGCGGTGATAGAGATAATGACGATGAAGAAACTAGAGAACTTCATCGTAAATTTCGTAAAGCTTTAAATTGGTAAAGTAAATAATAATAAACTTATGATTAATCCAAAGATTTTCAATGCAGTTCTTATGGCTGCTACAAAAGAAACTAAAGATTTAGTTCTGAAAGCATTAGTTCATTATATTGGTAATAACTACGACTATAACGATAACAAAGTTGGTCATATTGTTGATATACTTGTTGACAAAAATGCCTTTATAACTCCCGATAAAGTAAACCTTAAGTGGGTTGAAACTCATCCTGAACGTCTTAAGTATAAACACGAGAAATATAATATCAAAAATATCTCTGTTGCTTCTGTGGATAATATTGATTGTACTGTTCGTATTAACTTTGAATATCTAGAGAAAGTCAATGAAGATAGAGGAGATGTGTCTTATACTCCTTCTTATTCTGATATTAGTTTCATCGACTATCCCGAAATCTTAAAGTAGGTTAAATATCTGCAAATTCTTCTTCTATATCAGTATTATTTATTATATTTGTACCCGTACATTATATTAAATTATATCGGTATGGAAGAAGAATATATTGCTGAAATGGATGTTGAAACAGTTAATCAAGACTTCGATGATATAGACCTTTATGGTACTAAGATGATTGAAGACGATGACGATTGTGATATAGAATTTGAATAACTCTTAGGAGGAGTACCAAATGTGTTAAGAGTTGTTCCCGTGGCACTGCTAATATCGCCAATATTAAATCTCCTCCATCTGGACTTGTAGCTCAATAGGATAGAGCAACAGCCTTCTAAGCTGTAGGTTAAGAGTTCGATTCTCTTCAAGTTCACGTTAGTAGTAATGAAAGTGAAGCACGCCAACTTGGTCTTAGTTGTAAATGTCGTCACCGATACGAGTAATTACTACTTTTACTTGCTCTCATCATCTAATGGTTAGGATACAAGATTTTCATTCTTGGCATACGAGTTCGATTCTCGTTGAGAGTACAATTAAGAAAAGTCCTGTGACAACAGGCATGATTATTAATTTAAAACGTTTTAAAATTATGGCAAAAAATGCTAAAGAGCTTAGTCAAGTTAAAGCTCGTCAAACAAAACTTGGCAAAAAGAACAGTGATGAACTTATCCAAATTATTCTTAAGAAGGATAAAGTTGAACGTAATCTGAATAATCAGATTAAATCTCTTAAAGGCGAAGTTAATGCACTTTCTACAAGAGTTAACAATTTTGATGAAGATATGGAAGGAACATATCAGACTGTTGAAACTCTTAAAGATAAAGTTAAGACTCTTAATGAAAAGAATGATGCTCTTACTTTGGAAGTTAAAGATGCTCGTTCTCTCTACGAAGAAGAGAATAAAAAAGCTATAACTTTTAAGAAAAAGGCTGGTATGTGGAAAGTTGCTACTTATGTTATGACTACTATTGCGATTGTTGCTATTATTGTTGCAATTTTTTAACCAATATAGTTGTAAAATTAATACAGTTATTGAAGATGATGGCACTCTTGCTCGTGAGAGTAGGAGTGCTTTTTAATTTAAATTTGATTATTATGGCTAAAATATATACAAATGATAAGAACTTTCTCATTATTGAGATGAATGGTGCAGAAGCATCTAACCTTGGTTTTGGTATGGAAATTACAGGTTATCTTAATTCTATAGTATGTGGAAGTTGTAATACATCTATAGAACATAAAGACATTTATTACATTGCAGGGATAAATGAAGTTATGTGTAAAGATTGTGCTGACGATTATATCAAGAATATGAGTCATTATACTGATATTGATAGTCTTAAATATGAGATTAATCATTTTAATATTATTGCTCAAAAACTTGGTATGTCTGAAAAGGCATCTTTCACCGTCGATAATAAGATAGTTATAACTGCATAAAATCCTCTATTTAGTGCCTACTTTGGCTTATATTAGTTTCAAACACCTTTGCTGATTTACTAATAAGCTGAATAAATAGGCAGTCTGAAATCGAATTTCAATATCTACAATATATTAAACTTAGATAATATGCCTGAGAATATAACTCTATATGTTGCTCTTCCTTGGCCTGAGTATCAAGATTATATGGCTGAAGATTGGTTTAGAGAAGAATCTTATTATGATGTGAATAAAGATACATATTTAATTCCTAAAGAAAGATATGATAAAACCTGATATTATTGTAAAAAGAAATAACAAAGAATATGTTGGTTTATCTTTTCCTGATTATAATATTTTTATAGATGAACCTTGGTTTAAATCAGAAGCAATATATGTTTCTAAAAGTAATGTTTTAATTCCTAAACATAGATACGATGCAAGTATACAAAATCGAGCCTACTTATAGTTATTCTTATGGCTGTGCACTAATCGCAGCTAATAGCGAAGAAGAAGCAATTTCTATTTATAGAAATAGTAGTGATTATAATGATTATATTTATAAACAATATGACTGTACATGCATTATTGTTTACAAACTAACATACGATTGTGTTGAGCCTACTGTTATTCTTGATACAATTGGAGCTGAATAAACTGGTATTGCCCTATGGTGTAATTGGCAACACATCAGGTTTTGGTCCTGAAATTACAAGTTCGAGTCTTGTTAGGGTAACAAATAAGTTATAATTATGGATAGAAAAGAATTTTTAAATAAACTTGCTGAACTTAATCAGCAAATAAGAATGCTTAAAGATGATTATATTACTAGTAATAATTGTATTCCTCCTGGAAGTTATGTAATTGTTACTTGTGAAGGAAAAGAAACTAGAGCGTATCTTAAAGAATATAAAATAGTTGATGGTTATATTAAACCTATATTCAATTATTGTACTAAATCTGGAAAAAGAGGTACGTCTTATCAAGCTCTTCCTGAATTTCCTGGTAATATAACTATTAGATTAGCTTAGATTATATTCACAATTTCCTCTACGGGGGAACTTATAAACTTAATATTAACTTAATTTGTTGTAAAATGGCAAAACATGATGAAAACAAAGATTTAAGAAGTTTTAGTCGTATTGGCAAAGTTAGTCTAGGAGACAAAACTCTTCGTGCTTCAAAGAATACTACTATTGGTATTCATATGTGGGGCAAAATTGATTTTCTTACACATTATTGTGGTTGGCATCTTATTTGGGATAATAGTGCTGGAGTTGGAATAACTAAATCTGATGATAATTCTAATTCTGCTCGTGCTAGTAAGAAAGCTAAGAAAGAACCTAAACTTACTGATAAAACAAAGAAATCTAAAAAGAAGTAGTTATGGGTTTACTTAAACTAATGCCGTTCAAAGTAGCGGTTCCTAAGCCTAAACGTAATAAAACTTCTGATGGTATTAAACGTACTACTAATAAGATTGTAAAAGGTAAAGTCTTTCAAGATGAAGATGGAACTTATAAAGTAGCAATAGATATGCGAAATGATAGTGTTAATCCTGATTTACTTGTTTTAGATTTTACCGAACGTTCTTATAATTTAACTGGTAAAATTAATGTATTTAGTAGAACAGTTGATGATAAAGGTAGACGTACCAGATTTGTAAGAAATCTTACAAATGCCAAATTTATGCCAGGTCTTCCTGAACAATATATTCCTTTTGCTCCTAATTGGATTGTAAGAGGTTATATTGTTATAGACAATGGTATTAAGAAGTTTGATTTCAAAAGTCTTGTTGGTATAGATGGTTATACAATAGATGTTTTAAATCCTGAAGACGATTAAATTATTATGAATATAATCCCTATAAATCCAGCAAATACTAATAGAGCAAATACTAGTAGTTTTACAAACGACCAAAAAATAGCTTATGATAAACTTATAGAGTTTATCGATAGCCCTTTTGACCCAAAAGACTATAAAAGAGCTTTAACTGGTGCTGCAGGTACTGGCAAAACTTATCTTGTTAAAGCATTAATTCTTAATAGTGCTACATCTTATTCATTGATTGGTCTTGCTGCGCCTACTCATAAAGCTTGTAGAGTACTAGGAGAAAGTATTCATATTCCAGGTATCAAAGCCAATACTCTCCAATCTGATTTAGGTCTTCGTCTTAACTTTGATGTTGAAAAGTTTGATTTAAACAATCCTCCTTTTGACCCAAAAGGCAAAATTAAGATTGGAAATTATAGACTTTATATTGTTGATGAAGCTTCTATGATAAATAGAGGTCTTTGTACTTTTCTCGAAAGAACTTGTATTACTAATAAATGTAAAATTATTTATATTGGTGATAGTTCTCAATTAGCTCCTGTTAATGAGAAATATAGTTCTGCCTTTAAAGGTACTAAGACTTTTGCTCTAAAAGAAATTGTACGTCAAGGCGAAGATAATCCTGTAAGTTATCTGCTTGAACTTCTTCGTTATGATATTGAGCATAAGAGTTATAACTTCTTAACTCATATTCAACGATTCAGAGAAAAATTTAATGCAGATTATACTAAAGGATATGCAGTTTGCACTCCTGAAGAGTTTGATAAAATAGTTTATAATAACTTTAATGATGAAGAACTTACTCGTAATGTAGATTACGCTAAAGTTATAGCATATACTAATATGGCTGTTTCTAAATGGAATAAGTTTATTAGAAATGCAATTATAGCCGATAGTGATGTATCTGTACTTACGAAAAATGACTTAATCATTAGTTATACAACTATTGTAAATCAATTTAATGATTGTATTATTAAGAATTCTGAAGAATACATTATCAAAGATATAGCAAATTCTGTTCATCCAACATATGGATTGAAAGGTTTTGTTGTAAGATTTCAAGCTATTCACGGAGGTGATATATCTACTTCATTATTTGTTATTGACCATAGTGATAGATTTACTATTGAGAAATATCTTCAAATTTCACAAACTATGATTGATGCTGCTAAATCAGCAAGGTCTACGCTTAAAGCACAAAAATGGAGAGATTATTATGCTTTTAAAGAAGCCTGCTTACTTCTTACTAATATTATTAATCCTATGAATGGGGCTATAATGTTTAGTAGAGATTTAGATTATGGTTTTTCTTTGACTTCTCATAAGAGTCAGGGTAGTACTTTTGATACTTCTCTAGTTGATGTTAATGATATTGTTTTCGATAGAAATGGATATCCTTATTCTGATGCTGAGGAGGTTAATCGTAGACTATATGTGGCTTGTTCTCGCTGTAAAAATAAACTTTATCTTAAATTTGGAAAATAAACTATGTGTCAGATAGATGTCAAACCTGAATATACAGGACAATTAAAGAAATGTGAATGTTGTGGTAAAGAACTTCCTCTTAGTCATTTTCAGAAATATGCTAGTGGCTATCGCAAGATATGTAATGATTGCAGAAGAAGAGAATCTGGAGCAACAGAAAAATTTAAAGACTTTAGTAGTAGAGAACTTATAGATGAGCTTAAAGCTCGTGGTTATGAGGGACAACTTACAAAGAAAGTAGTAGAAACTATTAAATTATAATATTATGCAAATAGAAGGAACATATTTAGACCCAAAAGTTAATCATAAGGATAAAGATTATGATAGGGCTGAAAGATATAAAAATAAAATAACAAGTCTTTTACATATAAATTGGAGATTTCATCGTTCTCAATTTACCAAAAAGTTTGCTGATAATCATCAGAAGATGTCTTAAGTTTATCATTATAATCAAGATATGATTAAATCTCTAGGAATGGATGTTGAAATCTTCGTAAATCTCTTTAGTGTTACTTTTGTGGATTTACAGGATTATATGAAAACATTTTCAGATTGTGTTGATGCTAAAGGTAAACCTGTAGCATTACCAGAGAAACTTTCTGTAGCTGAGATTAAGTCTCGTCTTGATAAAGTTAAAAGTAAAATCTTTTGGATTAGTGATACCGATGATTCTCAATTAGTTGAATTAGTTGCTTATATTAACAATATGCAATCTCATTATGATACGAAAGAGGATGAAAACGGTAATGTTACTCAGATTCCTGTTAGAACTGATTTATTTGGTTTTAATAATCAAGGATATGATGACCTTATGATAAAAGGTTTTATGATGCATTATAATCGCTATGATAGTACTAAGAATTTGATTAAATATCTATTTAATCTTAGTCAGAAAATCGTTAACCTTCAAAGTGATAGAGATGCATTTTATGGTGATAAAGATATAGACTTATTGAAGTATTATAAGCTTCCTTATGCTACTGTTGACCTTCAGCGTGTTTACGGTCTTCATTCTGCAAGCGTTGTAGTTGATAAAGAAGGTAACCGTAATAAGTTTGGTAAAAGTCTTAAACAGACTTCTATTAATCTTAAATGGCATGAACTACTCGACTTTACTCTCCCTCCTATAGACAAAGAAGAATATGATGCTTATTGGAAGACTATTGATAGATATCGTGGTATGAGTTTAGAACATCTAAATGAACTTATTACTAACGATTTTGAACGATATGTTCTTCCTAAGTATGTAGAGCCAATGCTTTATTATAACAAAAATGACGTATTTCTTGTTTGTGAAATGGCTAGACAAAAGCCTGATGAAATTAAATTGAGATATTCAATAACCCAGGCTTTCAAAGTTAATGTTCTATGTAGTGCTCGTGCTAATATTGCTGATAAGCTTACTATAGCCTTTTATTCTAAAATGAGTGGACTTCATCAAAGTCAATTTGAGAAAGGACGTACTGAAAGAACTCGTCTTAGTTTCAATAAGATTATTTTCCCTCATATTAAATTTAAGACTAAACAACTTCAAGATTTACTTGAAGATATGATGAAAGTGTATGTATATCATACTAATAAAGATGACTTTTGTAGAGAAATAACTTTTTATGGTACAACTTATACTCTTGCGTGTGGAGGAATCCATACTCAAGATGTACCTGTTGTGCTTGAGTCTAATGATAAGTATATTTATAAGCATTTTGACTATAATAGTTATTATCCCTCTATAATTGTATCTTATAATATTGCGCCTAAACACTTAAACAATAAAGTTTTTGTGGATATGGTTCGATACTTTCGTGATACTCGTGTTAAATGTAAGCATACGCCAGACTCTGAAGGTTATATAATTGCTGGAGTTCCTAATAAGATTGCAGCAGAAGCTCTTAAGATTGTAATTAATTCTATTTATGGTAAATTTGGTAGTGAACTATTCTTTCTTTATGATAGATTTGCTCAACTTCAAGTTACTATTAATGGTCAATTAATGACAATGACTCTTGTTGAAGAATTGGAACTTAATGGTATCCATGTTATAAGTGCAAACACTGATGGTATTGTTATTAAACTTCCTAAAGATAAATTGGAAGTATTTAATGATATAACCAAAAGATGGAATGAAACTAATAAAATGGGTGCCGATAGTGAAGATTATAAAGCGTATTTTGCTAGAGATGTAAATAATTATTTTGCTGTTTGGCCTGATGAAAAAGTAGATGCTAAAGGTGCATTAGACCCTAAACAATATCTTAAAGATTTGAAGAAAGGTTATGATATGCCTATTGTAGCAAAAGCTGTTTTCGAATATCTTTATCATAATATCCCTGTAATGGAAACGCTTCAGAAAAGTACTGATATTCTTGATTTTTGTAAAACTCAGAATGTTGGTAAACAATTTGAAGTAGTTTATGAAACTATAGAAAATAACAAGATTGTTACTGTTCATAGTCAACGACACGTTAGATTCTATGTTTCTTCTAAAGGGGTGGTGATACAAAAAGAGAATATTAGTGACCATAAACGGCAAAAACTTGCATCTGGTCTTCCAGTTCAAATTCTTAATTCTTTAGATGATAAACCTATTGAGGAGAGAAATATAGACTATGGATATTATTATAGAGAAGCATATAAGATTATAGACCCTATTAAGCTTGGTATTTCATCTACAATGAAAGCTGATGCTCAAAAAGGTATTAAGTCTGGTAAACTTCTTCTTAAGAAATATTCTAAAGACTATCTTACTCTATTTGATGAAGATGATTTTAATTGATTATGAGAAAATTCTATTAAAATGACAGCTGACGAAATATTTGAAAATGCTGCACTTAATTGGAGAGATAATAAAGGGGTTGGAACTGCATTCGTTCCAGCCCCTCTTAATAATAAAGTGTTAGTATATCAAATTCTTGCTAAATTATATGCAAGAAGTCCTACAAGTACTACTATTATAATAGTTAATAAATTTACTACAAGAAGTGAGTTAATAGAATTTCTTACTACTACAGAAGATGAAGATAACAATAAAGAATTTAAAAATCTTATTGATAATAAGTTAATTAGAATTCTTACTGCTGATTTCATACTTAGTTGTAAATGGAAATCTAGTGCTACATTGTGCATTTGGTATACTCCTGAAACATATATTCATGGAGTTGCTATATATGTAGCATCTTGTAAATACAAACTTGTTGTTTTAAATAAACTATTTACTAAAAATGATGATAGTACAAACTTGTATAAAATTGCACCTCTTCTTGACTGCTTTAAGCAAGCTGAAATTGATGCGTTGCGTGTAAGCTCCCCTGTAGAAGAAACATTGATTGATGTAGTAATTCCTGAGGATACTGAAGATTATAAACTTTATCAATATTATTGTAAATATATTGAAACAAGTCTTAATATCTTTGGTTCTTTTGATATTATGCAACAAGCTCGTATTGGTAACACAGTACTAAATATTTCTTCTGCTACTATTTGTGCTCAAATAGCTCAAGAAAATGGATGGAATGAACATCTTGATATGTCTTTTGAATATAATAGACAAATAGATGAACTTTATAATCCTAATAATCTTAGAGATAGAGCTACACAAACTTATGAAATTATACGTAATAGAACTAATCTTCTAGCTGATTATGAAGGCAAGCTTGAAAAAGTCTTGGAATTGGTTAAAGAACATTCTGGGGATAAAATACTTATTATAAGTAAACGTGGTGAATTTGCAAATAAAGTTACAGAGTTTTTAAATAACAATTCTGAAACTGATATTTGTGGAAACTATCACAATAAAGTAGATAATATTGATGCAGTTGATATTCACGGTAGACCTATTTACTTTAAGAGTGGTGCTGAGAAAGGCAAACGTAAATCTATGGGTGCTAAAGCACAAATGACTCTTAATGAAAATAAGTTTAATCTTGGAATGATTAATTGTTTAAGTTTATCTAATGCTCCAGATAAATCTCTATGTGTAGATGTTGATGTTATTATAATTACATCTCCGTTATGTGAAGATATAGAATCTTATCTTTATAGATTAAGTAATATTCATATTCGTGGTGGTAAAATAAAATTATTTTCTATCTTTTGCAGAAACACTATTGAACAACAAAGGTTATTTAACAAACCGATGACAGAAACGCACACAATAGTTAATAAAAGTGAATTTAATGCTGATGATGGAAATAAATTTAATTTTATCATTGCAGATTGAAATATTTTTTGTATCTTTGCAGAGTAAAAGTTAAACAAAACGCTCTTTGAAATAATGGACAAATTAGAGAAAACTAATGGCGGTAATACTCGTGCATTGAGTGTTGAACATAATGATGCTGCTACTGGTCTAAGAGTTCTACAACTTCTTGATGATAAGCAACTTGTTGCTGCTGAAAACTTTATCAAGAGAGTTATGGGAAGTCCTAAAAGTGGAATTAGTAACGTGCA
>Ga0310694_10001836_pt1 | contig 23109 bp, 18 predicted proteins | sample 174DNAGHGhighgp2_FD_203884 | JGI IMG/M metagenome (GOLD analysis project Ga0310694, IMG submission 203884) | Sheep rumen microbial communities from Palmerston North, Manawatu-Wanganui, New Zealand - 1742 DNA GHGhigh gp2 (v2) (version 2) | ecosystem: Host-associated > Mammals > Digestive system... | reverse complement strand
TTGGTTTCGGGCTGATCCCCGGCTTTTCTCTTGCCCGGGAGCTTGCTTGCAGCCATACAAGTATCTGGCGCAATCAAGTTTGTTCGCCGTTTCCCTTACGTTCGCCGAGATGAGGTCCAGGAGACAGGTCTCCTGGTTAGGGGTTCGGGGGCGAAGAGCCCCCGAAAAATCCTCGGAGGCCTCCAAAAGAAGAGCCCCCAAGAAAACTATCCTACCAAAGCCCGCAGTGCGCCGATGGCGGTTTCCACCACGGCCGGCTCCGCTGCTTCCTTCACATACGGCGCAGTTATGGCCGGGAAGCCCAGCGTGCCGGTGAGCTGCAGGGCAATCACGGCGACGCCCAGCACGATCATATAGAGAGCGAACCAGTTGAGGCTGACCCTCTCGATCAGTTTCAGCATAAAGCGGATGGCAAAGTAGCCCACCACGGCGGCGCACACCACGCCCACCGCCACAGGGATCATATTGCCCTTGAGGAAGTCGATGCCGCGCACGCCGGCGGCATTGGGCTCCAGAGCGTCCTTGAATTCCAGGAGGAAGCCGCCCAGGATCGCGGGCGCACTCATGAGGAAGGAGAAGCGGATGGCGGCTTTTTTGTTGAGCCCGCTGCCCACACCGCCCAGGATGGTGCTGCCGCTGCGGCTGACGCCGGGCATCATGGCCAGCGCCTGCATGCAGCCCATGATCAAAGCGTTCCGGGGGCGTACCGTGCTTTCTCCCTGGCTGTGCCTGCCGCGGTGGCTGATCTTTTCGGCGATCAAAAGGAAGATGCCCGTCAGGATGAAGGCCAGCCCCAGGAAGCCTTTCCCCTCTTCCATGTGCAGCACCTTGCTGAGCGCCATTTTCCATATCAGCGCCGGCACGCTGGCCAGGATCAAAAGGCCCAGCAGCCTGGATTTCACGATTTTATCTTTGAAGATGCCGATCCATTCCTGCCAGAAAACCACGATCACGGCGATCAGGGTGCCCAAATGCAGCATTACGGTGAGCAGCGTGGCCGGGTCGGCGCCGCCCTGGCTCAAATCCATGCCCATCAGCCGCTGAGCCAATTCGATATGTCCGCTGGAGGAAATGGGCAGAAACTCGCCCAGCCCCTGAGCAACGCCCAGCACGATGGCTTGAATGATATTCATGCGTATGTTTCCTTTCCCCGCTTCCTTCTTTTGGAAACGGCCCCTTCATCATACCACCATTGACTGTTTATGGCAAGGCTCATTCGCCCGACAAATTCGCGAATCCTTCGCCCAGGGTCTCATGAGTATCGGAAATGAACACGAAGGCCTTTTCATCCTCGCTGCGCACGATGCGTTTTAAGGGGATCACTTCGGCGTTGGATACCACACTGATGAGCACGGTGCGGTCCTCCTTGCTGTAAGCGCCCTTGGCCGGCACCAGGGTGGCGCCCCGGTCCAATTCATGCAGGATCCTGTCGGCAATGCGCTCCGCCTGGCCGGTAATGATAAAGCACGCCTTGGCCGAGCCAAAGCCCGCCAGCACCAGGTCCACCACCTTGGCGGACACGAAAATATTGATCAGGGCATACAGCGCCTTTTCGGCGCTCATGGTAAAGCCCGCCGCCAGGATCACGCAGCAGTCCACGATAAACAGGAACGTGCCCACGGTAAGCAAGGGAAAACGCTTGTTCACCATCCGGGCGATCATATCCGACCCGCCGGTGGTGGCGCCGCCCCGCATGATAAGCCCCAGCCCCAGGCCCAGCAGGATGGCGCCGTACACCGATGCCAGCAGCATATCGTCGATCAGAGGCGGCAGCTGGATCAGATCAATACAGACAGAAAAAAGCACCGTTGCCACAAAGGAGCGGAATACGAATACCCCGCCCATGGAACGGAAGCTGATCAGGAACAATGGCAGGTTCAGCACGATGCTGACCAGACCCACAGGCCAGTTCCACAGGTAATTGAAGATGGTGGCCACGCCGGTCAGCCCGCCGGGCGCTATGTTGTTGGGCACCAGAAACAAGGGATAGGCGGCGCCCCCCAGCACGCAGCCCAGCGCAATGAGAAGGTAGGATTTCACTTGTTCGTTTTTGGTCTGCTTCGTCCACATAAAAAAACACCGGAGCCCCTCTCGCATTTATTCAATGTTTTATTCTCCCTTTTCCCTTTCCTTTCCTGCCTGCGGCGGGGGATTTTTTCGCCGTGGACATTTTCTGAAACCTGTGATAAGATAGAGCGCCGGGTCCAAACCCGAATACACGAAACAGAGGCACAGCATGAACAAGAAAGAAATCGCTGAGATCAAACGCCGGCTGAACCCCGACTTTCACAACGTCACCTGCATCCGCGGCTGCTACGTAAACGGCCAGGGCGAGGTGATTTCCGCCTTCACCCGGTCCCTGGAGGAAATGGGCGAAGAGGAAGCGGAGAAATACCTGAGCATCTTCAAAAAGGTGCTGTCCGGCAGCCAGGGGCAAAACCTTTTGGACATCGAATTTGCCCCCGAGCAGGTGATCCATTCCCCGGAGCACCAGCTGCTCATGCGCTTAAAGGACAGCGCGCTCACCGACAATGAAGCGGTGAACGCCCTGTACGAGGCCATTATCCCCACGCTGCCGCCGGAGGAGCATCACCTGATCCTCGTCCTGCACGACGGCTACGACGTGCCCTACCGCAGCCAGGACGGGCAAAGAGTGGCCGAAATGAGCACGGAGGTATTCCACTACATCCTGTGCGCCGTGTGCCCGGTGAAGCTGACCAAGCCCATCCTGGGCTACAACCCGGACACCAATGATTTCCGCAACCGGCAAAGCGACTGGGTGGCCTCCATGCCGGAATACGGCTTCATGTTCCCCTGCTTTGAGGAACGGGCCGCAGATATTTACCGGGCACTGTTTTACACCCGGGATACGTCACAAAGCCACGACGAGGTGATCGGCTCGCTCTTCGCCTTCACGCCGCCCATGCCGGCCCAGGCGCAAAAGGAGAATTTCCAGGCCGTGCTGCAGGAAAGCCTGCGGGAGGAATGCAGCATGGAGGTGCTCCAGGCGGTGCATGAGCAGGTGATGGAAAAGCTGGAGGAGCAAAAGCAGGATAAGGGCGCCGCGCCGCTGAAGATCGACAAGTACGACGTGAAAGAGGTGCTGGCGGAGTGCGGCGTGAAGCCCGCGCACATGGAGGCCTTCGACGCCCGGTTTGACCAGTGCTTCGGCGATCAGGCGAAGCTGGACGCCGTGAACGTGGTCAGCCCCCGGCAGTTTGAGGTAAAAACCCCCAGCGTGGTGATCAAGGTCAATTCCGCCCGCGCCGATCTGGTGGAAACCCGCGTGATCGACGGTCTGCCCTACATCCTCATCCGCGCCGAGGAGGGCGTGGAGGTCAACGGGGTCAGCGTCAATATCTGATGATCGCAGAATCATGCAAACAAGCCGCAAAGCGGAGGCCTCTTACGAAGCCTCCGTTTTTGCATAAAAAAACGGGAGGATGAACCTCCCGTTGAAAGATGGATGATTACCGGTTGAGGATGGTTTCTTCGGTGTCCTTGTCGAAGAAGTGCAGCCGGCTGGTGTCCAAGGCCACCATGGTGTCGTCGCCGGCACGGGTAACAGTGCGCGGATCGACGCGGGCGATGACGTTTTCATTCTTGCCGGAGGTGGAGAAGTACAGATAGGTTTCAGAGCCCATCAATTCGGTCACTTCCACATGCACCTTCATGGAAGCTTCGGGATGCGCGGCCACGAAGTCGGGCGCGTCGTCGATGTTCTCGGGACGGATGCCCATGACAACTTCCTTGCCGATGTAGCTTTCGTCCTTGAGCTTGTCGATCTTCTCCTGGGGCACAACGATCTTGTTGTCGCCGAACACGGCCACGATCTTGCCGTCTTCCTTCTTGAGGGTGACGTCGAAGAAGTTCATCTGGGGGGAGCCGATGAAGCCGGCCACGAACTTGTTGTTGGGATAGTCGTAGTTGTTCTGGGGGGTATCCACCTGCTGCACCAGGCCGTCCTTCATGATCACGATGCGGGAGCCCATGGTCATGGCCTCGGTCTGGTCGTGGGTAACGTAGATGAAGGTGGTCTGCAGGCGCTGATGCAGCTTGGTGATTTCAGTACGCATCTGCACGCGCAGCTTGGCGTCCAGGTTGGACAGAGGCTCGTCCATCAGGAAGACCTTGGGCTCACGCACGATAGCACGGCCCAGAGCAACGCGCTGACGCTGGCCGCCGGACAAAGCCTTGGGCTTACGGTTGAGCAGGTGCTCGATGTCCAGGATGCGGGCGGCTTCTTCCACGCGGCGCTTGATTTCATCCTTGGGGGTCTTGCGCAGCTTCAGGCCGAAAGCCATGTTGTCATAAACCGTCATATGGGGATACAGAGCGTAGTTCTGGAACACCATGGCGATGTCGCGGTCCTTGGGAGCAACGTCGTTCACCAGCTTGTCGCCGATGTACAGTTCGCCGTCGGAGATTTCTTCCAGGCCGGCCACCATACGCAGGGTAGTGGATTTGCCGCAGCCGGAAGGACCAACCAGAACGATAAATTCCTTATCTTCGATTTCCAGGCAAAAATCGCTAACGGCCGTCACACCGCCGGCATACACCTTATAAATGTGCTGCAGAGACAAACTGGACATAGGGCTCATCCTCCTTCATTCTTCGGGGCGTCTGTCGCGCTCCCTTTCACTGCACCTATTATACTTTTTTTCTTCCGTTTTGACCATCCGCAAAACCTCACAAATATTTGCTTTATCCTATGTGCAAGCCTATCATATCCGGTTAATTTTTCGACCGTTTCATTCATTTTCTCTTGACACAGGCCGTCAGATGCGTGATAATATGCACAAAAAGGAGGGATCATCATGGATCAGGAAAAAATCACGGCTCTTGCCGGAATGCTTTCCCAGTCCCGGCGTGCCGTGTTCTTTGGCGGCGCGGGGGTATCCACCGAAAGCGGCATCCCGGATTTCCGCAGCACCGACGGGCTGTATCATCAGGAGTGGGCGTATCCTCCGGAAACCATTCTGAGCCGCACCTTCTTTGAGCGCCGCACGGAGGAGTTTTATCGCTTCTACCGGCAAAAAATGCTTTTCCCCCTGGCGTCCCCCAACGCCGCGCACCGGGCGCTGGCGCAGTTGGAGGATATGGGCATCCTCGCCGCCGTCATCACCCAGAATATCGACGGGCTGCATCAGGCCGCCGGCAGCAAGCGGGTGATCGAGCTCCACGGCTCGGTGCTGCGCAATCACTGCATGAAATGCGGCAAAGCGTTTCCGATGCAGGACGTGCTCCATGCCCAGGGCATCCCCCGGTGCCCTTGCGGCGGCGTAATCAAGCCCGACGTGGTGCTTTATGAGGAATCGCTGCCCTTTGACGCCATCGAGCAGGCCGTGTCCTTCATTGCCCAGGCGGACCTGATGATCATCGGCGGCACGTCGCTGGCGGTGTACCCGGCCGCATCCTTCGCCGCGGATTACCGGGGCAAACTGGTCATCATCAACCGGAGTCCCACGCCCATGGATCACCGGGCCGATCTGCTCATCGACCAGCCCATCGGCGAGACCTTCAAGGCCGTTATGCCCCTTGTGAAGGCGCCAAAACAATAAAATCGTAATATTTCGCGCTATTTTTTACATTTTTTCTATCTTTTTATCGCATAAACGATTGACATTCCGTAATATTTTTGATATAAATTTAGGGAGGAGAAAGGTATTCCTCTATATAATCAGAAAGAAAACGGCGCTCAGCGCCGCTGAAAGGTGATTCAGATATGGCAAAGAAGAAGAATCCCAGCGCCTATCGCAAGCTGTCGGTCATCATGATCGTGCTGTTCGTGCTCTGCGCCCTTGTCTTTGTTGGGCACATGTGGCTGAAAGCCAGCAACGAGGAACAGGCGCAGAGCAATCAGGAAATCGCCGACCAGATCACCGCTGAAAGAAAAGCTCAGTACGACCAGGCCGTGGCGGAACAGCGGGCCAGCCAGGAAAAGGCCAACGCGGAAATGGCCCAGTGGCCGCAGCCCAAAACCGGCACCGGCTGGGAAGTGGTGGATCTGAGCGCCTATCCCCTGCAGAACACCTTCTCCACTCCCGTCAGCCGCCAGGAAATGCTGCTGGGCGGCATGATGCTGCTCAACCACTGGCACGCCGTGCCCAGCGATTTCCCCGAAAGCGAGCTGGTGGGCGTGCATAACACCGACAAGTCCATCCAGGTATCCTCCTCCCAGGTGCGCCTCTTCCCCGCCGCCGTCACCGCCCTGAGCGAAACGCTGCAGGCCGCCAAGAACGCCGGCTTTGAGAATTACATCATCGACGAAGGGTACCGCACCATGGCTGTCCAGCAGGCCAGCTACGACAAGGAGGCCGCCAAGTACGCTGAAAAGCTCAACGGCGACGCCCTGGTCGAAAGGGTGCGCAGAAGCGTGAATTATCCCGGCACCAGCGAATACCAGTCCGGCTTCTCCTTCCGCATCGGCCGCTATAAGAAAGATGATACCGAGTTCATGAACCAGAAGTTCCAGAACATGGAAATGTCGGATTGGTTCCTGGCCCACAGCTGGGAATACGGCCTCATCTTCCGCTTCCCCGTAGCGGGCTATCCCAACAGCACCGTGCAGGATAAATCCTACAAAACCGGCGAAAGCAAGCACCTGAGCGTGTACCGTTATGTGGGCAAGGGCAACGCCGCCGCCATGCACGCCATGGACTTCTGCATGGAGGAATACATCGAATACCTGATGCAGCATCCCCACATCGCCGTGTATCAGGACGGCTCCCTGAAATATGAGATCACCCGCATCCCCGGCGGCACCGTGGAAGGCCAGGATGCCACCGTGCAGATTTCCCGCGCGGCCAAGGATTACGTGGTGTCCATGGATAACTGCGGCGGCATCATCACCGTGATGGGGTACTGATAACAGACAAGCAAAAAGACGGCGCAAGCCGTCTTTTTAGGTTGTCGAAAAAGGATTTTCGACAACCAGCGAGGCAAATTGCATTTGCTCCTCCCGCCGGCAAAGCCGGCGGATGCGGATGAAAGCCGAAAGGGCCGCGGCCCTTTCGAGCTATCCTGGGGGTTTTCAATGCATAGTCAGCGAATCGCGCCGCCGTGAAAGAAGCATTCATAGATTTCACGGTCTTGCCACCTTATCGTTTCCCGGCCCTGAAACCATTCGGTGTCCCCCCTCACTTCGCAGGTATACGAATAATCGCCCTGGGCGTAACGCTCAGGTCCGCGGAATGGGATTTCCGCCGGTACCCGCAAAAGCGCCTGCTTCAGGAAGTCACCGCTGAAGGGGGCGTCCGTCACCCGTCCGCAATAGTTCATGCTCCAAACGGGCTGATTGCCGATCCAAACGGCCTCTTCCCCGGCAAACTGCTCTCCCCCCAGATAGGTGTCAAGATACGTCCGCTCTCCCTCGCGATAAACAAGATCGTGAGAACCCATCCTGGACGAAGTTGTTTCCGCGCCTTTTCCCGCATAGGTCGCCTGCTTTGCGCGGATCAGAAAATCGATCAGGTTTTTTTCCACGCTTATCTCCTTGCAAAAACAGGGGCGGCGTGCTGTCCGTCCCCGTCTTTTTTTATTATGCCCGCAGCACGGCGTCGAATTTCTCCTTGGCGATTTTGAGGGCCTTGTCGGTGAGGCGGTTGATTTCCTCTTCGGTAAGGGTATGATCCGCGGCGCGGAAGGTAAGGCTGAAGGCCACGGACTTTTTGAATGGCCCAATCTGGATGCCCCGGAACACGTCGAACATGCGGATGTCCTCCAGCATCTGGCCGCAGCCGGCGCGGATGGCGTCCATCAGGGGGCCTACCTGCTGGCTTTCCTGCATGACCAGGGCCAGGTCGCGGTTCACCGCGGGGAAGCGGGCGATGGGCTTTACTTCACCCATGGGCCGGGCCAGGGAGAAGAAGGCGGGCAGGTCGATGACCGCCGCGTACACCCGGCCCGTCAGGTCGAATTTCGCCGCGGTATCGGGATGCACTTCGCCCAGCACCGCGATCTGCTTTCCGCCGCTGACCAGCGCGGCCCGGCGGCCGGGATGCAGGTAAGGCGCGTCGGCAGAGGCGATGGTATACGCGATGCCGCACTGCGCGCACAGGGTTTCCACAGCGCCGCGGAGCGCGTAGAAATCGGCCTGGCCGTACATGCCCAACGCCAGCTCGTGGTTTTCCGTGGGCAGGCCCTCGGCGGTGCGGTTCTGCGCGTCGTAAATGGTGCCCAATTCATAGATGCGGCCCGATTCATTGCCGTTTTTGATGTTGACCGCCAGGGTTTTGAACAATCCCGGCAGCAGCGTCGTGCGCATGCAGGAGGTATCCTCCCCCAGGGGATTGCGGATCATCAGCGGCTGGTTGCGGGGATCGTTTTCCGGCAGGCCCAGCAGCTGGATGGTTTTGGGTGAGATGAAGGAGAAGGTCATGGTTTCATAGAAGCCCATGCCGGTGAGCAGGCCGCGCAGCTTGGCTTCCCGACGGCCCGTTTCATTCAGGCCGCCCATGGGGGTCTCGCCCCGCAGGTGGGTGATGGGGATGCGGTCGTACCCCGCGTAGCGCAGCACCTCTTCGCAGATATCCGCTTCCTGCTCGATATCCTGACGGAAGGCCGGGGCGGTGACGGTCATTTCATCGCCATCGCGGGCAACGGTGAATTGCAGCTTGTTGAGGATGCTCTCCATTTCCGCGGGCGCGATGTCCACGCCGGCGCGGCGGGCCATCCGGACGCAGGAGACCTTCAGCGTGCAGGGCTCAACCGGCGCGGGATACAGGTCGATCACGCCGCCCACCACGTCGCCGGCGTCCAGTTCGTTCACCATCTGGCAGGCCCGCAGCAGCGCGTCCATCACCGTGGCGGGCGATACGCCGCGCTCAAACCGGCCGGAGGATTCGGTGCGGATGCCCAGGGAACGGGCGGTAACGCGGATGGAAGCCCGGTCGAAGGAAGCGCATTCAAAGAGCACCTCCCGGGTGTTTTCGGTGATTTCGCTTTCCTCGCCGCCCATGATGCCGGCCAGGCCCGTGGGCCCTTCCTCGTCGCAGATGGTCAATTCACGCCCCGTCAGGGGATATTCCTTGCCGTCCAGGGTGGTGATCTTTTCGCCTTCCTTGGCCTTGCGCACGATGATGTGCTTGCCCCGCACCTTGTCCAGGTCGAAGGCATGCATGGGATGGCCGGTTTCCAGCATGATGAAGTTGGTGATGTCCACCATGTTGTTGATGGAGCGCATGCCGGCGGCGAACAGATATTGCCTGAGCCACAGGGGGCTTTCCCCGATGCGCACGTTTTTGATCACCTTGGCGGCGTAGCGGGGGCAAAGCTCCTTCTCCATTACGTCCACCCGGGCGTAATCATGGATGTCGCCGCCCGCTTCCTTTACGGTGATTTCGGGCAGTTTCAATTCCGTGCCCATGGCCACGGCGGTTTCCCTGGCCACGCCCCACACCGACAAACAGTCGGGCCGGTTGGCCAAGATCTCAAAGTCGATCACCGTGTCGTCCAGGCCGAAAATGGGCTTCACGTCGGCCCCCAGGGGATAATCCTCGTTGAAGATCAAAAGGCCCGCGGTGCCCACCGACGGATACAATTCCACCGGCACGCCGATTTCGGGACCGGAGCAGAGCATGCCCTGGCTTTCCACGCCGCGCAGCTTGCCCTTTTTGATCACGACGCCGCCGGGCAGCTTCGCGCCGATCTTGGCCACCGGCACCAGGATGCCTGCCTTTACGTTGGGCGCGCCGCATACGATCTGCAGGGGCTCATCCTCCCCCACGTCCACGGTGCACACGTGCAGATGATCGCTGTTTTCATGGTCCCGGCAGGTGAGCACGCGGCCTACCACCACGCCTTCCAATTCCGGCGCGATGGGCTCCGCGCCCTCCACGCCGGTGCCGGTCATCACCATGCGGCTTTCGTATTCCGCAGGCGAAACGGGAATATCCGCATATTGCTTCAACCATTTCATGGATACTTTCATTTTCTTTTCCCTCCCCTGTCAACGGAATTGCCTGAGGAACCTCAGGTCGCCCTCGTAAAGCAAGCGCAGGTCCTTGATGCCGTAGCGCATCATGGTGATGCGTTCCAGGCCGATGCCGAAGGCAAAGCCGGAATACACGCTGCTGTCGATGCCGCACATTTCCAGCACCTTGGGGTTCACCATGCCGCTGCCCAGCACCTCGATCCAGCCGGTGCCCTTGCACATGCGGCAGCCCTTGCCGTGGCAGTTGACGCAGGTCAGGTCCACTTCGGCGCTGGGCTCGGTGAAGGGGAAGAAGGAAGGACGGAAGCGCACGTCGATGTCGCTGCCGTACAGGCGCTTGGCGAAGGCGTCCAGGGTGCCCTTCAGATCGGCCATGGTCACGTCCTTGTCGATCACCAGACCCTCGATCTGATGGAACACGGGGCTGTGGGTGGCGTCCATTTCATCGGCGCGGAACACGCGGCCCGGGCACACGATGCGGATGGGCGGCTTCTGCTTGAGCATGGTGCGGGCCTGCACGGGGCTGGTCTGGGAGCGAAGCACCACGTTGTCGTCGATATAGAAGGTGTCCTGCGCGTCCCTGGCGGGATGATTCTTGGGCACGTTCAGCAATTCAAAATTGTACAGGTCCAGTTCCACCTCGGGGCCCTCCACCACGGAAAAGCCCAAGGAGGTGAAGCAGTCCAGCACCTCGGAAAGCACCAGGTTCATGGGGTGCTCCGCCCCGACGGCCGGCAAATCCCGGGGCTCGGTCACGTCGATGGTTTCCGCCATCAGGCGCATTTCCTTTTCTTTGGCCGCCAGCAGCGCCTGCTTTTCATCCAGCAGCGCCGTCAGCCTTTCCCGGGCCTCGTTGATCATCTGGCCCATCCTGGGGCGTTCCTCAGGGCTCAATTGGCCCATCCCCCGCAGCAGCGCGGTCAGGCTGCCCTTTTTGCCCAGCACCTTGACCCGGAGGGCCTCCAGGGGCTGGAGGGAAGTGGTTTCCTCCAATTCCCGCTTTAATTCTTCGCCGATCTGCGCCAGGTTTTCCCGGATATCCATGTTGTTTCTCTCCTCCCGAACAAAATAGAAAACGCCCCGGCATAGCTATGCCATGGGGCGTTGGGACGCGCTGTACCACCCATTTTCGACCGGGCAAGGACCCGGTCCTCTTTTCCCTTAACGCGGGATTTCGGCAGCGCCTACTTTTCTTTCAGCGCCGCGGCTCCGGAGCGAATTTCCCCCTGCTGCTTCGGGCGGCTTCCAGCCTGTGGCCATCCCTTCTCTCGTGAAGCGGCAGCGCCGGGGCGTTGTTCTCCCTCATTGCCGATGGGGGCATTATAGCACTTGACGGCGGTTTGGTCAAGGGTCAATAGCTGCCGCCGGACGGATTTTCCACGGGATTCAGGGGCTGCTCGGTGAGCTTGCCCTCGGCAAAGCGTGCCTTGGCTTCTTCCATGATCTTGGCGGTGGCGCTGACGCCGCAGCGGCTGGCCCCGGCCAGGCGGCAGGCAAGCACCATATCCAGCGTGCGGATGCCGCCGGAGGCCTTCACCCGCACCTTGTCGGACACGGCGGCGCGCATGAGCTTCACGTCGGCCACCGTGGCGCCGGAAGAGCCATAGCCTGTGGAAGTCTTTACAAAGTCCGCCCCCGCCTGTTCGCTCAGGCGGCAGGCCAAGGCCTTTTGCTCGTCGTTCAGATAGCAGGTTTCCAGGATCACCTTCAAAATGGCCTTGCGGGCATGGGCGGCCTGGGCCAGCTGATAGATTTCATCCTGCACGAAGGCGGCGTCGCCGGAGAGCATTTTGCCGATGTTCAGCACCATATCCAATTCCTGGCAGCCGTCGTCCAGGGCCTGATTGGCCTCGAACACCTTGACGGCGGTGCGGTGCGCCCCGTGCGGGAAACCGATCACGGTGCAGGGCTTGACGTCGCTGCCGGCCAGGGCCTTGACCACGATGGGCATATCCCCGGGCCGGGCGCATACGGTGGCGGTGTCGTACATGAGCGCCACGTCACAGCCGCGGCGGATATCGTCGTCAGTGAGGAAGGGCTGCAGGGTGCTGTGGTCCAGGGTTTTGGCGATGTCTTTCAGGGTGATGGCCATGGGAATCCTTCTTTCTTTATTGATTCTTGCAGTATTTGCCTACGTAACGGGTGGCGGTTTCGTATTCGTCGGGCGGAAGCTTGAGCACCATGGGGGCCAGGTGCGGCGTGTGGTAGAGGTAAATGGCGGCGCTGCGGGGCTTGTAGCGCACCGCCTGCACGTCGCCCCACATCAGGTGCCTCTCCTGGCTCAGGTGCATCACGGTGCCGTCCTGCTGGGGCACGTTGGCGTTGGGATCGGCGGACTGCAGCCTTGCCCAGCTTTTGAGCCTGGAGGGCTGATGCCAGGTTTGCAGATGCGCCCCCTGGGGGTCCAGCACATACACGATCACCTCGCGCCCCTGCATGAGCAGAAAGAGGAAAGACAGCATCAGGCCCAGGGGCAGGATCAGGAAAATCAGCCGCGGCAGGGAGCTGGTCCACAGCCTGGCCACCTTGTCCGGGCTCACCACAGCCTCCAGGCCGAAGATCGCGACGGCCAGCAAAGCGGCCACGCTGCACAGCGCAATGGAAATGCTCTTCCATGTGCGCCCGTCGGCCAAGGGCACCGAAGCGATGCTCCACACGTCCCTTTGGGCCGTGGCGGCGGCATGCTTGCCGCACTGGCGGCAGTTTTCCCCCGGGCTTTCCAGTTTACATCGTTTGCAATAGGAATAAATCATCGTTCATGCTCCAGCAGGAAGGATCAGGATTGCAGCTTTGGGGTTTGCAGGGTGTTCAGGGAAGCGGCGCTGCGGCCCCTGGTGATGTTGAGCACCAGCGCCACGGCGGCGATGTTGGTAATGAAGTTGGAGCCGCCGTAGCTCAGGAACGGCAGCGGGATGCCGGTAATGGGCATGATGCCTATGGACATGGCAATATTCTGGAACACGTGGAAAAACAGCATGGACATGACCCCGATAATCACCAGACGGCCGAACTTATCCTGGGTAAACCGGGCCAGATAAATCATGCGGATCACAATGAACAGATACGCCGCCAGCACCGACATGCACCCAACGAACCCGAAGGATTCGCCTACGACGGAGAAGATGGAGTCGGTGGAGGATTCGGGCACGTAGCCCAGGGTGGTCCAGCTGCCCTCCAGGAAGGTGCCAACGCCCGTAAGCTGCCCGGCGCCGATGCAGGTTTGGCTCTTGATGATCTGGTAGCCGCCGGACTGCTCGTACTTCTGCGGGTCCATAAAGGCCAAAAGACGCAGGATACGGTAGTCGGTGGTTTCGCTCATCAGCGCATAGCCCACGATGATGCCGATGCCGACCACGCCCACGGCCAGTATGCCCAGCACCAGGCGGATGTCCGCCCCGCCGAAATAGATCATGGCCATGAACATGAACACGATCACGATGACCGTGCCGGTTTCGCCCTGGGCAAGCACCACCAGGGAGGGCACGCCTACGATCAGCATGGCCGTCATGAATTCCTTAAAGCGGCTCATGGGCTTATCATACCGGCTCAGATACCGGGCCAGCATCAGCAGAATGGACAGCTTGGCAAATTCGCTGGGCTGGATGGACCGGCCCAGGATGTTGGATTTCATCCAGCCCTTCAGGCCGTTGCTCACTTCGCCGGCCACCAGGGTGACCAGCAGCAGGCCCAGCACGGCGTAATACACCAGCTGCGCGCGGGCGCGGAAAAGGTCCGTCGGGATGGCCATAATCACGAAGATGACCACCGGCGAAACCAACAGGAAAATGCTCTGCCACATGCCGGAACGGGAATTGAGGATCTTGTTGAGCAGCGGCGCGCTGCCGCTCAGGTCCACGTCGTAGGTGGCCATGGTGATGCACAGGATGCCGAAAAAGGACAGAGCATACACCACGGCCAGGATAGGCCAGTCAAAATGCGCCTGAGAACGGCGCCTGGTTTCTGTCATCATAGCGATACACCTCTTCGGTTGAAAAAGCGCAGGATGGGGCTGGGCTCCATTACCGGCAGCCGCGCATCCTGGCCCAGGAGCCTCAGGCCCAGGGTGGCGATGGCGTCGGTCACCTGCTCGTCGCCGCATTGGAGGGGCCTGAGGTGCTTCAGCACCGCCCGGTATACCATTTTGCTTTCCGGCACCACGCCGGCCAAAGGCATATCCAGCGTCTGCGCCAGCGCCGCGGGAGAAGCCATTTCGCCCCGGCGGATCAGCCCCTTGTTCACCCGGTTGAACACGATCACTGGTCTGGGCTCGTCCCGCTCGTTCAAAAGCATGCCCAGCCTTTCGGCGTCCCGCACGGAAATATCGTCGGGCGTCGCCACGATCACCGGCTCCGCCGCCGCGCCCAGCAGGTTTTTCAGCCCCCGGCCGATGCCCGCCGGCGCGTCCAGGATCAATACGTCGCGCATGTCCGACAGGGTGGTGATCAGCCGGCCCAGGTCCTTGGCCTTCATATCCGAGGGCCTGAGCATCTGGGGCGCGGCCAGCATTTCCAGTTTGCTTACGTCGGCGATGGGCACCAGCGCCTGGTTCAATTTGCAGTTTTTCTCAATCACGTCGTTCAGGTCGTAGAGCACCTGGCTCTGGGCCCCCAGCATGAGATCGGCGCAGCGCAGCCCCGTGTCGCCGTCCAGCAGCACGGTGCTCATGCCCTGCTTCGCGTAGAACTCCGCCAGGGCGGCGGCGATGGTGCTTTTGCCCACGCCGCCTTTGCCGGACATGACCGCAAATACTTTTCCCATTCGTTTTCCTTCTTACGGGGATCAGCCTCTCCCCTGATTTCTGTCGGAGCGATCGGGCCTCAGGGCGCCAGGGTGTTGCCGCCGGGCAGGACCACTTCCACTTCCTTCTTTTCCTTCTCGTTCAGATAGAACTTGATGAAGTCCCGGGCGGCGGTGGTGGTGTACGCGCCGGACAGGCCGTTGGGCACGAAGGACACCACGGCGATCTCCGGGTCCTCCTTGGGGGTCATGGCAACGAACCAGCCGTTGTTTTCAATATCCAGCCGGATGCCGCCGATGGTCACCTGGGACGTTCCCGTTTTACCGCACATGACCTCGGTGGCGTCATAGCCCCACAGGCTCTTTTTGAAGAATTTACCGGCGGTACCGGTTTCATCAACCACGCCCTCCATCCCCTTGAGAATGTACTGCATGTAGGGCTTGGCGCTTTCCAGCACGTTGAACTGAGTGGCCGTCCGCTGGGAAAGAATCTCGCCCTCGGGGCTGACGATGGAATCGACGATATTGGGGTTCCACACCACGGCGTTGCTGTTGAGGGCGCCCACGTAGCGCACCACGGCGATGGGGGTCAGAAGGGTGATGGACTGGCCAACGCCCATCTGCACCTCCTGGCTGCCGCCCCATTTAATGGTGTTCAGGTAATTCCACAAATCGCTCATCAGGGCAGCCTGCATCACCATGCTGCGGTCCATCTGCAATTCCTGCATGAAGATGGGCCGCGCCTGCACCACCCAGCTGTCAGAACCGGTGTTGATGGCCATGTCCATCAGCTTTTTGATGCAGGTATCCAATCGCACGTCGTCGTACTCGATGCCGTAGCTGGCGCCGTAGTTGATCAGATGGCGCTTGATGGCGTTGGCCACGATGATGGGGGTGGAGGTCACCTGCTCGGACAGGGACACGTCCACGTCGTAGAGGTTGGTCTGGTTGCCCACGATGGAGCGCAATTCGCCCGGCAGATCGATGCCGGTCTTGCTGGTCAGGCCCATCTGGGCGGCGTATTTATACAGCCGCTCCGTGTTGTCCAGATCGTACAGGCGGGAGGCCAGGGTGTAGAAGAAATAGTTGCAGGAATTGGTCAGGCCCTCCACAATGGTCTGATCGTGGTGATTTTTGGGGTAGTTGGTCCAGCATTTAGGCGCGTCGGCAGGGTTCTTGGTGTAACGCATGAACCGGCCTTCGTCGTTGATGGTTTCCGTGGGGGTCAGCACGCCGTTGGTCAGGGCCGCCAGGCCCGTGACCATCTTGAAAATGGAGCCGGGCTCGGCGCGGGTCTGGATGGCGTAATTCATGAGCAATCCGCGCTCGTCGGCCACGATCTCCAGCGCCGCGTCGCCGCCCTTGACCATGGCGTTCAGGTCGTAATTGGGGTACTGGGCCAGGGCCTTGATATTGCCCGTGCGCACGTCCAATACGATCAGCACGCCGGTGGTGGCCATTTTCAGGCGATATTCTTCCCAGTCGCGGGAAGCGATCTTGTCCTTGTTGGTTTCCAGCCAGGAGGGGTCCCGCATCTTATCTTCCTGGGCGAGGCGGGTGTTCTGCACGTTTTCCTTGATGCATCTTTCCGCCACCTGCTGCCATTCGGAGTCGATGGTCAGCTTCACGGTGTTGCCGTCGGAGGGCTCGTCATAGGAAAGCACCCTGGTCACCTTGCCCGAAGGATCGGTTTCCACCACCCGGGAGCCCTGGCGCTCGGTGATGTTGGCGGTGAGCCAGTTTTCCATGCTGTTTTCGATACCGGCCTGGCCGATATGGTCGTTCATGGCATAGCCGGCGGGCTTCAGGTCGCTGTAATAATAATCGGCATTCTGGATTTTTCCGGTGTAGCCGATGATGGTGGCCGCCAGGCTGCCCTTGGGATACACCCGCTTGTCCCCCATGCTCACGCCCACCCAGGGCATGCTCATGCTGCGGCCCTCGATCTCGCTCACCGTTTCGTAGCTCACGTCCTCGGCGATGGCGATGGGCAGGGAGTTGAAGGCGTTGTCCTGCATGGTGGTGTTGATGGCCAGCACCTTGAGCACCGTTTCCTCGTCCACCGGGATCACCCGCACCACCGGGCTGTTGTTCGGGCTCACGGCGTCGGGCACCACGGAATTGCCGTCCTTATCCAGCCTAAGTTCGTATTGGCCGTTGCCCAGATCGGTAAAGCCGTAGCGCTGACGGAGGCGGTCGAAGCACTGCCCCGCGGTGAGCAGACGGGTGCTCAGGTAGTTATTGCTGTAAAAATAACTGCGGCGGGTGTTCCAGGAGGTTTCCGAAATGCCCTCGCCAAAGTCAAACTCCCATTGCTGGCTTTCTTCGCTGCGGCGAAGGGGCGAGGTGACGCTCAGGGCGCCGCCGTGGCTTTCGATGATCCCGATGGCCTCCAAAAGCATCACGGTGGGATAGTCCCAGTCTTCATTCTGTCGGTGGAAGGTCACGTTATAGGCCTTCTCGCTCTTGGCCAGCACTACAGAATTGATGTCGGTGATCATGCCGCGGCTGCCCTTGATGGGAATGGACTTGACGCTCAGCCGGCCCGTTTCCGCGGCGTATTCGTCGCCCTTGACGATCTGCAGGTTAAACAGTCCGTAGGCCAATACGCCGAACATCACCATCACCGCCGTGGTAAAAAAGATAAAGCGGAAATTGGTCTGGTCCAGCTTTTTTCTGGGTTTCCTGTCACCCTTGAACAAATTGCGGTTGGATCTTCTGCTCAATAAATCTCACCTCCCTGCCGCCTTTTTGCGCGGCGCGGATACATGCCCAGGAAGTAGCGCACCGGCACCATGATCAGCGCCGTAAGCCCCATGGTGTAAACCACCGCTCCCAGGGCCCTGCCCACGTGGATCATGCTGATTTCCACGTCGATCAGGTACATGTAGGCAATCAGAACGATATTCAGGATCAGGTCCATGAGCCCCGCGCACAAAACGATGCGCAGGTGGGCCGGCAGATCGCCGTCCCGGTTGATGCCGGTCATGCGGTTGAACAGGCGCTTGAGGCCCTTGCCCTCGCCCCGGCGGCTGCGGCGCATGTCGTTAATCATGCGGCGGCGCTCCCGCTGCCTGTCGCTCATATCGGCGAAGAAGGCGGCGCAGATCATGGCGATCACGGGGTAGGCGATCACATACAGCCCGGGCACGTTGCCCAGCATGCACTCCATGGCCATGCCGATCAGGCAGGAGGAGCAAAAGGTATACTTCCTGCCCAGGGACACCGTCAGGATGCCCAGCGCCGCGAACACCGCGCTGCCGGTCACCCCGCCGATGGCCAGGTAGTGCATCACGCATACCTGCACCAGGTACGCCAGCACCGTGATCAGCAGGGCCTTGAGCCCTTTGATGATAGATTTCACTCGTCATCCTCCACGGTCATGGAGCCCGGGTCCTGGGTGGGCACGGGGCTGGGGGTCGGCGTAAAGGTAGGCCGCGCCGTGGGCCCGGGGGTATTGAGATCGTCGCCCAGCTGGCTGTAGTCGATATTGGTGGGATGCGGCGTGGCGTTGGGATCAGGCGTTGCGGTGACCCGGGGCGTGGCGGTGGGCGCCGGGGTAGGCTCCGGGGTGGCGGTGGCTTCCGCGGTCTGGGTTTCCGGAGAAGAAGAGAACAGGAAGTCGCTCATGCCCTCCACCTGGAAGGTGGGCACAGGCCGGGCCGTGGTCAGCCTTTCCAGAATGATCTCGTTGGCGGTGGTATCCCGCTGCTGGGCCGCTTCGGCGTAGGTGGGCTTGTAGCGGTATACCGTCACATACTCCAGGTGCTGGAAATCCACCACCGGCTCCAATACAACGTAGGATTTGTTGTCCTCCATCCCGCGGGTGCTTTCCCGGATGACGCCGATGTTGATGCCCTTGGGAAATTCCAGGCCCACGCCGGAGGTGACCACCATGTCGCCGGGGCGGGGCAGGGAATTGTCGGGCAGGTAATACATGCGGCACATGGCCTCGCCGTTGACCCCCAGGGTGCCCTTGACGGACCCCTGGTCCCGGCTGGACTGCACCAGGGCCGCCACGGTGCAGTCGCTGTTGATGATGCAGCGCACCTGGCATTCGTGGGCGCGGGTGTTGTAGGTCACGCCCACCAGCCCGCCGTGGTGCACCACGGCCATATAGTCCTCCACTCCGTCCGCGGTGCCCACGTCCAGGGTCAGGGTGGAAAAATAGTTGCCCGAATCATGGCCGATCACCGTGGCGTTCAAGGGGTTCATGGCCCGCTTGCGCTGGTGCTCGTCCAATTGATCGTACAGTTCTTCGTTGATTTTGCGCAGTTCCTCGTTGATGGCGATCTGGTTGGCGTAATCGTCCAGCAGGATGGTAAGCTGCTCGTATTCATATTCCAGGTTTCCCCGGATCTTCAGCGTGCGCAGATACCCGGCCACGCTTTCCGTCAGCCCGGAAAACAGCCGCTGCACCGGCGTCACCACCGCGGTCACGATGCGGCGGGGAATATTCAGGATCGGGTGGCTTACGAAATTGGACACGATCATGAGCGCCACCATCAGAAACACGAACACGCACACCGCCGCCACGGCGATGCTGCGGATGAAGCCCTTTCTTTCGTCGGCGTCGCCGGAGCGCTTTTTGCGGCGCTTGGAGCGTTTTTCGTTTTTCGCCGGCTTCCGCGGCTTCTTGCCCCGGGGTTTTTCTTCTTCCTCCCCGTCGCTGTCTTCGCCGTCCGGAGCGGGCCTTTGGGTGCTCTCCACCCTTTTCGCTTCCCGCTGCCAGGCTTCCCGGGCTGCCTGCTTGCTTTCCGGAGCGGCGGAAGCGTCGTTGCCGCTTCCCTGACGGAGGCCGTTCCTGGGGGCGGCGCCGCCGTCCCCGTTTTCATCGGCCCGGGAGGCGTTTTTTTCTTCCTCCATGCGCTGGGCCCAGGCGGGGGCGCGGCGCTCGTCCTCCTCGTCCAGAACGTACTCTTTGTCCAGGGCGGAAAGGTTTTCGCTTTCGGAATACGTGCGTTCCCGATCTCTTGCCATGTGTTACTCCTCGCTGTCCTCCCTAAGGAAGCTGGATTTGCCGATGCGGTGCAGCAGCTCGATGTTGTCCGCCAGATGCCCCACGCCCAGCACCGCGCTGTTCATGGGCTCCCGTGCCAGAAGCACCGGCATCTGCAGCTCCTGGGCGATAAACTGGTCCAGTCCGAACAATTGCGACCCGCCGCCGGTCAGATGGATGCCGGAGCGCATGATGTCGCCAAGCAGTTCCGGCGGCGTGCGGCCCAATACGTGCTCGATGGCGGAAAGGATGGCGTTGCAGGGGCCCTGCAGCGCTTCATACACCCGGGTGGAGGAAAGCTCCGCCGTCTGGGGCAATCGGGTGATCATATCCCTTCCCCGCACCAGCACCCGGCGCTCCTCCTTCAAGGGCAGCGCCGTGCCCAGGGACATTTTCACATCCTCCGCCGTGCGCTCGCCGATCACCATGTTGAATTCGCTTTTTACATAGGCGATGATCTCTTCATCCATTTTGATGCCGCCCATGCGGATGGACCGGGAGGCCACCACGCCGCCCAAGCTGATCACCGCGGCCTCGCAGGTGCCGCCGCCGATATCCACCACCATGGAGCCCACGGCGTCGAACACCGGCAGCCCCAGGCCCAGGGCGGAGGCGAAGGGCTTTTCGATCAGAAACAATTGATTTTCCCCGCTGCGCACCCCGGCGTACACCGCGGCGCGCTTGACCGCCCGGCGTTCGATGGGCGTCACCCGGCAGGGAATGGTCAGAATGGCCCGGGGCTTTACCAGCCTGGACGCCCCGATGGCCTTGCGTACAAAGTACTGCAGCATGATCTGCGTCATATCAAAATCCCGGATCATGCCCTCGGACAGAGGCCGTACCTCCATCACGTCGCTGGCGGTGCGCCCTGCCAGCACCCGGGCCTCTTCCCCGATGGCGCGCACGGCATGGCGGCCCCCGCGATCGGCCACCAGCAGAGAGGGCTCGTCGATCACGATGCCTTTTTTCTTCACGTAAACCCGGGTATTGGCGGTGCCAATGTCAATTCCGATATCCGGTGCGACGATAGCCATGTATCTTCATCCGTCCGTTTCTGTCATATATTCATAAATCCCTGACGCCGGCGTCCCTGAGCATCCGCCTGACCAGATGCATGGGCAGGCCGATCACGTTGGAATAGCTTCCCTCGATCCGCTCCACATACATGCCGCCCATGCCCTGCACGGCGTAGGCCCCGGCCTTGTCGGCAGGCTCTTTGGAAAGCACGTAGCGCGTGATGTCCTCCTCGGACAGCCGGGAGAACAGCACCCGCGTTTCATCACAGCGCGTATCTTCCCGTCCCTGCGCGCTGATCACACATACCCCGGTGAACACCTGGTGCCATTGGCCGGACAGCATGCGCAGCATGCGCTTTGCATCTTCTGAATCCTTTGGCTTGCCCAGCACCTGCCCCTGCAGGTATACCACCGTGTCGGCCCCCAGCACCATGCGGCCCGGGTGCTTATCCGCCACGGCCCGGGCCTTGCGCCGGGCGTTTTCCATCACCAGCGCCTGAGGCGCTCCCGTTTTCAGCTCCTCGGCGTCGGCGGTGATCACCTCAAAGGGAAGCCCTGTCATGCCCATCAATTCTCTCCTGCGGGGAGATGCCGAGGAAAGGATCAGCGCGTCCGTCATGCGTTCTCTTCTCTCTGTTCACAGCGGATGCGTTTCCGTCCGCCGCGTCGTAAGCTGCGTTCAGCCGCCTTTTTTGCGTACACAAATAAGGCGTCTTTTATTATAGCACACTTTGGGGCCGCAAGTACAGTAGTTTTGCAATAATTTGAAATAATTTTGTAAAACACCGCTTGCAGTCCGCCTTACGGCTGACCGCGGGCATCGCGGGCGGGTATTCTATCCCCCCGCGTATCCCCCAAACGGTTTTTCCTCTCGGTCCTTCAGGCCTCCCGGGCGGAAAATCCGCAATAATAAAGCACAGCCGGCAGACAGCCATCACGCCATCTGCCGGCAAAGCGGGTATATATTCCAAATCAGCCGTTTCCGTAGAAAATGTACAATTCGCATTCGTGCAGCGTCAGAAATTCGCCGGGGGCCAGGTCCACGAACCAGTTGTCCCCGTCCTGCCTGCCGGCGCCGGACTGCTCGTCAAACCCGTCGAACAGGCTGGATACGGCGAAGTAAGGGTCCTTCGCGCCGGGAACAGGACGGACGCGGAAGCTGTAATAATCATAAAAATCGGCGAGCTGGGCGTCGCAGAAAAACCTTCCCGAGCCCTCAAACAGCTTTTCGCTCTCCGGTTTTTCGCCGCTGTCCTTGACAGAAAGCAGCACGGGATAATCGCCGTCCTGCTTCATGGGCCGCACCGTGCCATGCCCCTCCAGCGTCACCTTCGTGCCCGCGGGCACATATACGGCGTAGGACGCGTTTTCCCCGTCCTCCGGGCTGATTTCATAATGCAGAACAATCATCTTTTCTTCATTTTCAAGGGAGAGGGAAGCGCTCTGTCCCGCTTCCGCGGCAAATAACCACAGCCCGGCACTGTCCTGATCCGCCGTCCAGACGCCTTCGCCCTGCTCCTTCGCGTTCTTTGCCCACAGGTCCTTCCGGTAAATGACCTCCGCCTCGGGCTCCTGAACATAGAAGCTCCGCTCCCACTGGGTGCGCGCCTGGAGATAGCCGCCGGGCAATTCCGCCAGCACCTCGCAGAACTCGTCAAAGCAGGGTTCTTCCACCGCGCCGCCGGGGAAAGCATACATATCGCTGCCTTCGGCGTAGCCCTCGCTGTCCCGGTGCATGGGCAGCTTGACAAAGCCGATGGATACCGGCTCGTCCAGCTGCGAAGCGGTCAGCCCGCTTTCGTAAATCAGGCTTTTGTCCACCAGTGCGACCGTATTGAGCACGCTGCCCATGGAGCGGAAATTCACCTGGTATTTGCCGTCTTTTTCCCCCATCACCACCAGGGCCGCGCCCTTGGGAATGGTCAAAGGATACTCGCCCGCCAGCGGAATATCCTGCAGCGCGTAGCCGGTTTTGGCTTTGGTTTCCACGCCCCAGGGATGCACGAATACCTGCAGATCCTTCTGCGCCGCATAGCCGCAGATGCCGGATGATTCATCGGCGCGGTACGCGTCCATGGTCCCCAGGCATTTGACGTACGCCCAGCCGTCCCGGGTAAAATCGGTGATCACGGCATACGCGCCGGCGTAAACAGAGGCAACAGGCTTTGTCAGCTCCTTGTCGGCGTACACCTGGGCCTTTTCCCCGCCGTCCGACGGGGCAATGAACGCGCCGTACACCGCAACGGCGCGGTTTTTCAGCTGGCTGGTTTTCACGTAGCCATGGCCGTAGGCATTCTTGAGCATCACGTAGCGCCAATCGTCCCCCACGTCGCCCAGCACCCACACGTCGTCGCGCAGGATCTGGGTGGTGGGCGACGCGGCCTTAGGCTGCGTTTTCAGGCCCACGGTACCGTTGGCCGGCT
>Ga0310694_10001835_pt1 | contig 23121 bp, 19 predicted proteins | sample 174DNAGHGhighgp2_FD_203884 | JGI IMG/M metagenome (GOLD analysis project Ga0310694, IMG submission 203884) | Sheep rumen microbial communities from Palmerston North, Manawatu-Wanganui, New Zealand - 1742 DNA GHGhigh gp2 (v2) (version 2) | ecosystem: Host-associated > Mammals > Digestive system... | reverse complement strand
GAAAAAACGTATTGATCGGTACATGGCGGAAAAAATTGAGATGTTCCGTGATCGTATCATCGCATCAGCGGAAGACTTTGGTGATATTAAACTCGTTCGCTTGGAGGGCGAACAGAATCCTGAGATGATACGTGGCGTGATGCCGCTGCTGCGCGGTAAGTTCACCGATGTGAAGTTTGCTGTTGTTGCCGCTACATCCTGGGAGAACAAGCCGACGATAGCTGTCTTCTTGAGTCAACCTCTTGTGGATGAAGGCAAGAACGCCGGCGCTATGATCAAAGCAGCTGCCAAGAATATACAGGGCGGTGGCGGTGGTCAACCGTGGTTCGCTACCGCCGGTGGTCGTGACGTTAACGGCCTCAATGCTGCGATGAATGAGTTATTAGGAATGTTGCAATGATAAAACTCCCCACCTCATATCTCCCCCCGAAGATCCGTAGCGCCGCCCGCTTTACTGTGATAGGAACGACAGGTATGTTTATACAGACCTGGTTCTTCTTGGCGGCTCTGCTGCTCTTAGGACATCCCGAGAAAGGCGAGGCGCTCTATTATGTGGCGTTCGGAATAGGATATGTGCTGGAGATGATTCCCAACTATCTGTTCACGAATTGGTACACGTTCGGCACGAAGCCCGATATCAAGAATGCCGGTGGTTTTCTTGTAGCACGTGCATTTAACCTCGTGATACAGTTAGGACTGTTGCCGTTGATGCTCGATTTGTTGCCGAACTGGCGAGACGATTATATTAGCTATGTGGTCATCTTCATCGGAGGATGTATCAATTACCTTGTTTGTTTGATTTTTTTCAAGAAACCTAAAGAATCATGAAAAAACTTGTCGTATTCTGTGCATTGTTGTTGAGCACAATGATCCATGCAGAGATCGTAAAACTGAATGGTTTGTACTACTCGCTCGGTAATACAACCGCCACGGTGGTTAAAGACCAAACTACGGATAAGTCGGTGTATTCGCAGTACACGACGGTGACCATTCCGGCATCGGTGACGTACAATAACTATACCTATCCGGTGACGATGATCGGAACAGAAGCTTTCAAGAACTGCTCGAACCTGCAGTCGGTGACCTTGCCTAATAGCATTACGGCTATCTATACTGATGCATTTTACTATTGTACAAAATTAGGCAGCGTGAATCTGCCTGAGGGCTTGACGGAAATCTATACAGATGCATTCCGGAATTGCAACCTTACATCGGTGACTATTCCGAGTACGGTAACTACTATCTACAATAATGCATTCCAGAACAACCCGCTTACATTGGTAGTATGGAAACCAAAGACTTGTAGTATCGGGTCAGATGGCAATGCGCCGTTCTATAGTACGAGTTCGCAGATTACAAGTTTCACCTTTGGCGACGAGGTTGAGATCATTCCTAATTACTTGTGTTATAAGATGTCGCAACTCGATACGGTTGTCCTGCCGCAGAACCTGCAGACCATTGGCAATTATGCTTTTGCTTACTGTACTGCTCTCAAGGGTGTAGAGATCCCGACATCGGTGACCTTGGTGGCAAGGAACTCCTTCTATAATTGTCAGTCATTGAAGTCCTTCACTTTCCCGGAAGGCATAACGACGGTAGCTACCGAAGTGCTCGAAGGTTGTACGGCGCTCGAAGAAGTGTTCATCCCTGCTTCTGTCACGACCATCAATTCGGATGCGTTCTATAACTGCTCCAGCCTCATGGCGATTCATAACTATGCCATCACGCCGCAGACGATCAATGAGAACATGGTTAAGAATGTGAACAAGCACACCTGTACCCTTTATGTGCCGATAGATTATATCAACCTCTATCGCACCAAAGCCGTGTGGTGTGATTTTGACAATATCATCGGTGTAGCGACAGATCTGCAGTTTGAGGAGAAAACGGTGAATGTGACCTATCTCAAGGCCGACAGCACGCTTCATTACATGGAGGCGCAGAAATGGCAAGTGCCGCATGAGCCCTATATCGAAGGCTTTACCTTCATCGGCTGGCTGGTAGAGCAGGGTATGTTTAACGACGGCATCGTGTTGCGGGCAGTGTATGAATCGGACACCCCCACCAATGCGCCGGAGGTCTATACGAACCCGGCTAATAAAGCGCAGAAACTCATCCGTGAAGGAAACGTATATATCCTTCGTGACGATAAGATATACACCATTCAAGGACAAAAAGTGAAATAAGATACGATCATGAAAATCTACAAAGCGAACATTATCCACACGCCGACTCCTGGTAAACTGGAGATCATCCCTCACGGCTATGTAGTCGTGAAGTCAAACGGCCTCGTGGAAGGTATCTACAAGGAGTTGCCGGAGAATATGGACTGGCGGCGTCAAGTGATGGATTTCGGTGATAAGCTCCTTATCCCGGCCTTCAATGACCTGCATGTACATGCCCCGCAATATCGCAATATGGGGCTGGCGCTCGATCTCGAGTTGCTGCCCTGGCTCAATACCTATACCTTCCCGGAGGAGACCAAGTACGCCGATCCGGAGTATGCGCGGCGTCTATACCGTCGTTTTGTACACGAGCTCTGGATGCAAGGCACGATGCGTAGCGCCGTGTTCGCTACTATCCATCCCGAGTCAACCCGTATACTCGCCGACCTGTTCATCCAAGCCGGCATGGGAGCCATGGTCGGTCTGGTAGGAATGAACCGTAACAGCCCGGACACACTACAGAACACCACCGCCGAAGTGATGGAAGGCATGCGTATGCTCAAAGCCCATCTCGACGAGCACGGTAACGGTCTTGTGACGCCCATCATCACACCGCGTTTTGTGCCGTCGTGTTCCGATAAGATGCTTACCGCCCTCGGCGAATATGCCAAAGAGACCGGTCTACCGGTACAATCGCACCTCTCGGAGAACCGATCGGAGATCATGTGGGTCAAGGAACTTGAACCCGATACGACCTGTTACGGCGATGCGTATAATAAGTACGGCCTCTTCGGACAGACACCGACGCTCATGGCGCATTGCTGCTACACCGATGGTGAAGAGATGGAACTCATGCGCAAGAACGGCGTCTATGTGGTACACTGTCCGATGTCGAACAGCAATCTCTCGTCGGGCATGGCGCCGATAAGGAAATTCCTCAACGCAGGTATCAACGTGGCGCTTGGAACGGATGTGTCGGCCGGACATCATATGTCCATGCTGCGCGTCATGCAGTACGCGATCCAGGTATCCAAACTCAACTACGCCCAGACCAAAGGGGAGATGCAGTTCCTCAGCCTCAGTGAGGTCTTCTACCTCGCTACCAAAGGTGGTGGATCGTTCTTCGGTAAAGTCGGTTCGTTTGAACCGGGCTATGAGTTCGATGCTCTGCTCGTAGACGACAAGTACCTCAACTACGATAACTACACCCTCGAGCAGCGGCTCGAGCGTTATATCTACCTCGGCGATGACCGCGATATCAAACGTCGTTTCTGCCGTGGTGTCGAACTGATAGAGCCGTGCTTTTAGTGCGTTATCCTGAAGGCCTCACGCTCGCCGAATACCTCGCCAAAGAGCAGGAACTGGTGCAGCACGTGCAAGAGCCCACGCTCTTCACGTGGGTCGTGTCGCCGACGGTGATATACGGGCATCATCAGTCTGCCGAAGTGGAGGTCAACGAGGCTTACTGCTGTGAGCATGATATTGCGGTTGTACAGCGGAAGAGCGGGGGAGGATGCGTCTATGCCGATAGAGGCAACCTGATGATCTCGTTCGTTACACCGAGTACGCATAGCGAGCAGGTCTTTAGGGATTTCCTCTCGTTCATCGCCAAGGCGCTGCAAGCCAAAGGTCTTCCGGCGGTGACAACGAACCATAACGACATCCTTGTGGATCATCGCAAAGTGTCCGGCTGGGCGTGCTACACCTGTCCTACGGGTACAATCGTCCACGGCACGATGCTTTACGATGTCAACCTGGAGGCGCTGACTAAGGCAATCACACCGACCGCCGAGAAACTCGCCAAACATGGTGTCGCATCCGTTCGGCAACGGGTAGCTAACATCAAAGAATTAACGAACGCGTTCGCGGATATACACGCGCTGCGCGCATATATAGAACAATATGGAGATAAGTTTACGGGCGCAATCAATGCCTGAAAGCCCGATTCGAAAACTGGCAAAGTACGCTGACGAGGCCAAACTCGCCGGTGTACATGTGTACCACCTTAATATCGGTCAACCGGATATCAAGACCCCGCCGCAAGCACTCGAAGCGGTGCGTAATTTCAACACCGATATCCTCGAGTACTCGCCCTCGCAGGGACTCAAATCGCTGCGCACGAAGATGGTGAGTTACTATGCCGAGTACGGTATAGATCTCTCGCCGGACGAGATCATCATCACTGCGGGCGGCTCTGAGGCGATTATGTTTGCATACATGTCGTGCCTCAATCCGGGCGATGAGATCATCGTCACCGATCCTTCCTACGCCAACTATATGGCGTTCGCTATCTCGGCAGGTGCGGTAGTCAAGTCCGTCAAGACCGATATCAAGAACGGCTTTAAGTTGCCACCGGTGGAGGAATTCGAGAAGCAGATCACGCCCAAGACACGCGCCATCCTCATCTGTAACCCCAACAACCCGACGGGTTACCTCTATACCAAGCATGAGATGCGCCAGATACGTGACCTGGTCAAGAAATACGACCTCTACCTCATCTCGGATGAGGTGTACCGCGAGTTCATCTACACCAAGTCGCCCTATATATCGGCTTGTCACCTCGAGGGCATCGAGCAGAACGTGGTGCTCGTGGATAGCGTCTCCAAGCGTTACTCCGAGTGCGGAATCCGTATTGGCGCACTCATCACGAAGAACAAAGCCGTGCGCGAGTCCGTTATGAAGTTCTGCCAGGCACGTCTCTCGCCCCCTCTCTTCGGTCAGGTCGTTGCCGAAGCATCGCTTTCCACACCGGAAGAGTACATGCAAGAGGTGTATGACGAGTATCTGGGCAGACGTAATTTCCTCATCGACCAACTCAACCAGATTCCGGGTGTCTTTGCCCCCGCACCGACCGGCGCGTTCTACGTCATGGTAGAGCTGCCCGTGGACGATGTGGAGAAATTCTGCAAGTGGTGTCTGACGGACTTCCAGTACGAAGGCGCAACCGTTATGATGGCGCCGGGAACCGGTTTCTACACCAACCCCGAAGACGGCCGTCATCAAGTCCGCATGGCCTACGTCCTCAACAAAGAAGATCTTGCCAAAGCCATGCTCGTTTTGCGCAAAGCTTTGGAAGCATATAAGGGATAATACAATTAAAATATGGATATTTCAATTATAGTGCCTCTCTTTAATGAGGCGGAGTCGCTGCCGAAACTATATGAGTGGATAGCACGCGTGATGAAGGAGAACAAATTCTCCTACGAGGTTATTTTCGTGAACGATGGCAGCACGGATGAGTCATGGGACGTGATCCGTGAGTTACAAGCCAAGAACAAAGAGGTTCGTGGTATCTGTTTCCGTCGTAACTACGGTAAGTCGGCCGCGTTGTACTGCGGTTTCAAGGCGGCGCAGGGCGATGTGGTCATCACCATGGATGCCGACCTGCAGGACTCGCCGGACGAGATCCCCGAACTCTATGACATGATCACTAAGGAAGGGTACGACCTCGTGAGCGGATGGAAGCAGAAACGCTTTGATAATAAACTGACCAAGAACCTGCCGTCCAAGCTCTTCAATGCCACGGCGCGTAAGGTGACGGGTATTCAGTTGCACGATATGAACTGCGGTCTGAAGGCCTATCGCAAGGAGGTGGTGAAGAACATAGAGGTCTTCTCCGAGATGCACCGTTATATCCCGTACCTGGCGAAGAATGCCGGCTTCACAAAGATAGGCGAGAAAGTGGTACAGCATCGCAAACGTGAATTCGGAACCTCCAAATTCGGTATCAACCGCTTCGTGAACGGCTACCTCGACCTGATGACCTTGTGGTTCCTCAATAAGTTCGGCAAACAACCGATGCACTTCTTCGGTCTCGTGGGCAGTCTGATGTTCTTCATCGGTTTCATCGCGGTCATCGTGGTAGGCGGTATGAAGCTCTATGCATTGTCGAGTCATGTGCCGGCAATGCTCGTGGGCGTCAACCCGTATTTCCACATCGCGATCTTGATGATGATCCTGGGGTGTATGCTGTTCTTGGCGGGCTTCCTGGCTGAACTCGTCATCCGCAACAGCCCGAGTCGCAACGATTACCTGATCAAAGAAGAAATCTGATGGCACAGAGTCTGGAAGAACAAGTAGCGGTTGTTGAGCGCGCGTTAGGCGAATGTATGATCGACACGGCGCTGGTCGTGGTGCGGTCATGGCTCAATGAAATAGGGGAGAATAACCCCTATGAGGAGGCGTATACCTCGCTGCAGACGCGGTACCGCGACTTGTTCACCCACTGGCTCAATATAGACGACCCCAACGCGGACGAAGAACTGAGCAAGATGACGGGCGACGCCTATCAACTGGTGGACGCAGTCTATGCGGATATCCGTCTTAAGCGCGGTCTGTCACCGGAGATGCACGGCTTCAACGGAGACTCGGCGCAGTCGGTGATGCACTATTTCGAGAACTGCGTGCGCCTCCGGCCGGAGGACTACCAGTGGTTACATGATGTGATGAACGACCCGAATCGTACGGAGATAGCTTTGATTGCTATCACAGGTTTGGCCTTCAATCTCCGCACCTGTTTCTCTATCGACTCCTTCCTGGCGCTCATCGACGGCATCAACTCCGAGAACGAGATGGCGGCCGGCATGTGCGTGGCGCACACGCTGATGCTGCTCGTTCAGTACGACGTTCGCATCGATTTCTTCCCGCAGATACAAGATGCATTCGCGGCGGCGATAGGAGAGAACGATAGCGGTGAACATGTTTTTGACGTATTATGCGCCCTCATACGCAACGAGATGATCATGCAAATGCTTCCCGGTGGCAACGAGCAATATATTTCCCAACTCATCCCGCTCATACCCGAGACCTGGCTCTATGCCCTGCTCATCGAAGGCTCTACGGAGCGCGAACGTAAGTTCGCTTTCCATTGCCTCAAAGCCGGTGTACGCGATATGATGTGGACGTATCCGGATATAGCTGAGAAGGTTTATATGGAACACTTGCGGGAAGGATCTACGAAACCGATGGACTATATCAACTACGCGCATTGCCTGCTGATGCGAGGGGATCGAATGATGGCGTTTGAGAACTACAAACAAGCGCGTCAACTATGCGGTTCGTCGAAGGAGTTCTTCTCGCTCTTCCGTCCTGACCGACGCGCTTTAGTGGATCATGGCATACCCATGGAGCACGTCTATCTGATAGAGGATAAACTGTTAGAAAGCAACGCCTAAACCGGCATCAATAAACTCAGCCCGTACACCATGGGTCTTTAGACCCAACTGAACGAACAGGTGGTCAAGTACATGATACTTGAGCACAAATTGCATGTAGCACCAGCCGTCCTGATAATTGCTGGCTTTCGAGAAATCATAGCTGTAGAAAACACCACGGTCAAGCGATTCACCTTTCTGGGCAGCCGCTTTCGCTGCGTCATATGGCTCAAGGTTCTTGACGGGATCGAACACATAGAATCCTACATGAATACCGGCGGTGAGGTTACCGATGATGAACTCCGGTTGCAGACTGATACCCACCCGGAAACAGTTCTTCACCTCACTCTTGGCCAGGTACGTCTTTCCGAAATAAGTGATCGGTGCACCCGGGTTATCGCCCTTAAACTCATCGTTCACAGCGCTGTAGTAGCCGTCGTAGAAAGCATCTACACCCGCACCGATGCGGAAGATAGACACCGGTACCCAGTAAGCCGCCGCTTTGAGTGTCGCCACGCCGTAGAACCGCTGACCGTTTTGATTGTCGGCGTAGTAGTTCTGCTTCGCTCCACCAGTGGCGCTGATCTCCACTGCCCAGGGTTTATCGACACCATCATAGAGCTTGCGTGGCACATCCGATTTGGGCTTCTGATACCCTTCATCCTTTAATCCTTTCACCCCTTCATCCATTCCGGGCGTGTAACGCACGCCCAACTCGCCTCCGAACATATTATATCCCGCATTCGGGTGCATAAATGAACCGTTACTGATATGATGCCAACCGCCGCTGAGCGTGATCTCCCAACCATTTTTGATGGGGAAGTCCATGTATAGCTCCAGCGCCAGATACGCATTGAGGATTGATCCGACCGACCAGTTGGCAATCAACTTGCCCTCGCTATCACGCGCTTTTGTATAAGGAGCAACGTCATCGGGTAGGGTGTTGGCATAGGTCTTCGTCACCGCGGCCAAGCCCACCGTCGGACGAATACCGATGCGGAAATGTGTGCCGTTATAGAAAGGCTGGTTCATATAACCGTAGGCGGCGATAGCGCTGCCTAAGTACTTGTCGTTACCAAGATTCAGATAACTCGCGCCGACACCGATGGAAGCGTTGTTCCATTGCTGCAAGCAATGCCATCGGCCGGTTGGCAAGAATTCCACCGCGAACTGTCCGCCTAATACTGGGCGTTGAATCCATTGATCCACTTTGCCGTCGTTCATCATCATCGCGCCCGATCCGCTCAGCCGGTACGCCAACTCATAATGCGGCAACGCCGACACGTTCAAACAGACAAAAAACAATATGTACAATAGATGTTTGCGCATATCCGTTGCAAGGTGGCGATCGGTTAATGCTCTCTCATGGAACCGTTCCGATAGCAAGCAAGGAGCTGTTCGAGATAGTGAATCTGATCGAGCAGTTCTCTGCCTTTGTCCGTGTCTTTGATGTGAATACGTTGACTGGAGAAGTCTTGTAGTAATGTCCGGTTCTGAATATCGTTGCCGGACAGCACGGCCTGCTCGCGACTCTCGAAACTCTCATGCTCCACGAGTTGGATACCATGACTGTTATAAATGAGCGTATATCCGGCAATTCCGGTCTTCTCCTGATAGGGCTTGGAGAAGCCTCCATCGATCACAAATCGCTTGCCGTTAGCGCGCATGGGAGTCTCGCCTTTTATGGTGCGAACAGGTACATGTCCGTTCACAATACGTCCCGTCGCGGCATCCAGACCAAACTCTTCCAAAATCTTAGCACAGATCCTTTCATCGTCCGAAAGGCTGAAATAAGCCCCTTTGGCTTCGTGCTGAATGTCCTTGTCCTCGATGAAATAGCGCTCGAACGTAGTCATCTTGTCTTTGTGGTACAGCGGCGAGAATTCACCTTCCCAGAGGTAGAGCATGTAGTCCAGTGCGTTCTGTTTCTCTTGACCCACACCGTAGTACGCTTGGCGTACCACTTCATCCGTGCGATCCATCAGTGCCTTACCGCTCACGCGCTTGCCGCATACGTCTGCTTCGGCGAATGAACCATCGGCATTGAGAGGGATAGCGGCATGGTAGAGTAGGAATCCGTTACGAACCAGATATAGTGATCCATGCTCATAGAGCATGCGTAGATGACGCTGCATCTTCTCCGACTTGCGGAATGAACGCCATAACTGATTCATCAAGTCCTGCTCATACTGATTCAATGCGTACGGGTCTTTCGGATCGATGGTCGGCAGGTTAGTGTCGAGTAAGTCATATGTCTTGCCCGCTAACGTAATCGTTCCCTTGGCATAGTCGATCTTGTCGAGCAGCGCACGGTGATCCATCTTCCATTCCGGATGCCTCAAAACGGTCTGTCCTTCGAGTTTGAACTGAATGATAGAGATCGCTTTGTGCATCTTCGCCATCAGTTGTGCCGATCGTGTTAGACGCGGGTTATTTTCGAAGTCTTTGGTCTGCCAGATAGTACACGGGTCATCGCCGTAAACGGTCATGGCGAAGTTAGCCAGCGGCAGGAGGTTGATTCCGTAACCCTCTTCGAGGGTTTCGATGTTGGCATAGCGAATCGACACGCGTAATACAGTCGCCAGCAATGCCAAGTTACCCGCCATCGCACCCATCCATTCGATATCGTGGTTTCCCCACTGGATATCGTAGTCGCGTACGGTCGAGAGCACATCCAGAATCTTGGCGGCACCCGAACCTCTATCGAAGATATCACCGACGATATGCAACGTGTCGATGGTCAGACTATGAATGAGATAAGAGATAACGATGAGTAATTGGTCGGCACAACCGGTCTCGATGATCGCATCGATAATGGCATCGTAATACGTCTTACGGTCGCGCTGCTCGAGGTTCGACTCATGCAGTAACTCGCCGATGATATAGGCGTAGTCCTTCGGCAGGATCTTATGCACCTTCGAGCGGCTGTATTTGATGGTTACCGCGCGCGCCACATCGACTACCTGATGCAGGCGTTTCTTGTACCACGCGTTCATGTCCGCTTGTACGGTGCGCTCGTACTCAATACGCTCGTCGGGGTAGTAGATTAGCGCACAGAGGGCGCGTTTCTCCTCCTCGTCCATCGCGTAACCATATACCTCGTCCACCTTGCGGCGTACCACACCTGATGCGTTCTTGATCATATGAATGAACGCGTTGGACGCGCCGTGCAGGTCGCTTACGAAATGCTCCGTTCCCTTCGGTAGGGACAGGATGGCACGCAGGTTAATTAACTCCGTTATGACGCTCTGTGCGTTCGGAAATTTCTCACTCAGTAATTGTAAATAGCGTTCGTCTGTCATGGTAACACCAGGCTTTGTCTAAGTTGCTCCGGTTCTAAACCGGCCTTTGCGGTGCAAAGGTACAATAAAATTTTCACATACGCAAGAAAAAGTAGAAAAAACACGGAAAAAAGCTCGCGCGCTTGCGTATATGAAAAAAAAGTTGTAACTTTGCACCCAAATTATAAAAATGAAACTATGAGTACTACTGGTAAAGTGATCACATGGACATCGTTAGTCGCCGTTCTGGTGCTTTCGTTGTTCATTTTCTTTAAGTTCTGTTTCGTGTACGCCGAGGGTGTGAATGAGGGAGATATCAATTATTTCCAGAAAGAGGGTTTTATCTTCAAGACCTATGAGGGCAAGATGATTCAGACCGGACTCAAGAACACCAAGGTGCAGGGCTCTATTCAGTCGAATGAATTCAAGTTCTCCGTGGTGAGCGAGAGTGTGGCCAAGCAGCTGGACGAAGGTGCCAACACCGGTGTGAAACTGCATTGGAAGCGCTATCTGGGTACCTTGCCTTGGCGTGGAAAGAGTCAGTTTATTGTGGACAGTGTGTATGTGGCCAGACCGCAGAAATAGCGTAAATAGTTAGGCTTATGATGACCGAAGAAAAATACAATTTTGTCAAGATGTACGAGCGCTCGTTCCGGGAACACTGGGACTTGCCGGCTGTCACCGATTACGGTACGGATGTCACCTTGACCTATGGCCAGTTGGCTATCAACATCGAGAAACTGCATATCCTCTTCAAAGAGAGCGGAATCAAGAAAGACGATAAGATAGCCGTGATGGGTAAGAACAACAGTAATTGGGTAGCGGTGTATCTGGCAGCGATTACCTACGGTGCCATCATCGTGCCGATCCTGCAGGACTTCCGCGCGAACGATGCTATCCACATCATCAACCACTCCGGTTCCAAACTGCTCTTCATCAGCGATATCAATATCGAGGGTTTTGACTTGGATCAGATCCCGAACGTCTTGGCGGCTGTCAGCCTCAATGACTGGCATCCTATCTCGCTGTCTTTGAACCCGAAGAAGATCAACTATGAGGCGATTGCGAAGAAGTTCAAAGAGAAACACCCGGATGGTTATTGGGCAAAAGACGTTCATTTCGATGAGCGCAGTAACGATAAGATCGGGTCTATCAACTATACCTCCGGTACGACGGGTTTCAGCAAGGGCGTTATCATGCCGCTGAACGGTCTCGCAGGTAACGTGCGCTATGGCCTGGAGTCCGGCTTGGTATATGAAGGCTCGCGATTTGTGACCTTCCTCCCGCTAGCGCACGCCTACGGATGTGCGTTCGACTTTCTCTCTTGTCTCGCTGCCGGCGGACACGAATGGTTGATCGGTCGTACACCGAGCCCGAAGATCCTGCTCAAGGCGTTTGCGGAGATCAAGCCGACGCTGATCCTCTCCGTGCCGTTGATCCTGGAGAAGATATACAAGAAGATGATCGTGCCGCAGATCCAGAAAGCGCCGGTCAGCTGGGTGCTCAAAGTGCCGTTCCTGGACGAGATCGTTTGCGGTAAGATACGCGAACAACTGGTGCAGGCTTTCGGTGGCGAGTTCCGCCAGATCATAATCGGTGGTGCACCGCTGAACCCCGAAGTGGAGGCGTTCTTGAATCGTATCAAGTTCCCGATGTCGGTGGGCTATGGTATGACCGAGTGTGCTCCGCTGATCACCTTCACTCCCTACGATCAAGGTAGCCGTTTATACTCTTGCGGTAAACCGCTGGCAGGTATCATGGAGGTCAAGATCCTGGATCCGAACAGCGAAGGTATCGGTGAGGTGGTAACGCGCGGCGAGAACACGATGACCGGGTATTATAAGAACCCGCAGGCTACTAAAGAATGCTTCACCAAAGACGGTTGGCTGCGTACGGGTGACCTTGGGATGTTGGACGAAGACGGCTTCTTGTATATCAAGGGACGCTGTAAAACCATGCTTCTCGGCCCGAGCGGACAGAATATCTACCCCGAAGAGATCGAGGCGAAGATCAATAACATGCCGTTCGTATTGGAGTCGCTCGTGCTGCAGCAGGAAGACACGCGTCTCGTGGCGCTGGTCTGCCCGGACTACACCGAAGTGGATGCCAGTGGTATGACGCGCGAACAACTGAACGAGTATATGGAAGATGCCCGCAAGCAAGTCAACTCCGAGTTGGCGGCATACGAGCAGATCTCCATCATCAAACTCTATCCGCATGAGTTCGAGAAGACGCCGAAGAAATCTATTAAGCGTTTCCTCTATACGAATATGGTGAAATGAACCTCTGTGTTGACCAAGGAAATAGCCGAACCAAAGTGGCGCTGATGACGGATGAGGGCAAGATAATGAAGCATCTCATCTATAAGTCTTTCTCATCAGCGGATGTAGAGCGCCTCTTTGATCTGTATGACATCACGGACTCGATCATCTCATCGGTGGTGGATATAGAGGCGGCCGTGGTCAATACCTTGCATCGCCGCTCGCAGCACTTCGTGCTCTTCGATCATATGACGCCTGTGCCTATCGTTAACCGTTACGACACGCCGCAGACGCTTGGTCAAGACCGTTTGGCAGCGGCGGTAGGAGCCAAGAGCCTATGCCCGAATGAGAATCTGCTCATCATCGATGCCGGATCGGCTATTACGTATGATTTCGTGTCGGCGGAAGGCGAGTATATGGGCGGAAACATAGCGCCGGGCATCAAGATGCGCTTCACCATGTTGCAGCGGATGACGAAAAAACTGCCGTTGGTGGACGCGGAGGAGAATGAACTCATTCCGCTCTTCGGAACCAACACACGCGATGCCATCGCGGCCGGCGTGATACGCGGTGTGGCGTATGAGGTCAAGGGATACATGCGCACGCTCAAAGAGAAAATGCCGCATTATCAGACCTTCCTCACGGGCGGGCACGCACCCTATGTCCTCAACAACGTGCGCTCCTCGCGCAACGAGAAAAGGGAGATACGTTACGAGAAAAATCTGGTGCTAATCGGACTGAATACTATTTTGGTTTATAATAAGAAGTGAAAAAAAGATTATCCATATTAACTGCTGCGCTGATGCTGACTATCGGGGTGATGGCGCAGAATATGACAAGTTCGCCGTACTCGCGTGAGGCATATGGCGATCTGAATGAGAACGTTCCGACTGCCTATCGTGCGATGGGTGGAGTAGGCTTTGGTATGCGCAACAACCGCGCAATCAACCCCTCCCAACCTGCTTCCTATACCGCTTGTGATACGCTAACCTTCATGATGGACATAGCTGCCAGCGCCAACTGGAGCCGTTATGCGGACGCGGGAGGAAAGAAGAACAAAGCCAACGGAAACTTGGAGTACGTTACCCTGCAGTTCCCGCTCTATAAGAAATGGATCGCGATGTCTGTGGGTTTATTGCCCTATAGCTCGGTGGGCTACGATATAGCGCTGAGTGACTCAACGGCCAATGGTGACTATCATTACACCAAGACCTATGTTGGAAGCGGAAATATCAGTGAGGTGTACGGCGGTTTGAGTTTTAATGTGCTGAACTGGTTTGCTGTGGGCGCCAACGTCTATTATATGTGGGGCGATCTCACGCATGCTCGTGCGTTGACTTTCCAGGAGAGTGGTCTGAATTCCACTATTCAAGATGTCATCTTGAGCGTGAGCAACGTACGTCTGCGTTACGGCGCGCAGTTCTTCCATACATGGGGTAAACACACGTTGAACCTCGGCGCGATCTTCGAGAGCAAGATGAAACTGCATAGCGACTTCATTCTCATCGAGACCCAGACTTCCGACTCTATTCCTATCTATCAGGATGGTTGGCAGTTGCCGATGGTATGGGGCGTGGGAGCCAGTTACAACTGGGCAGGACGCTTGACGATAGGCTTTGATTTTGAGCGCCAATGCATGGCAGACGCGCTGTATAACGGTCTGGAAGGCCGATATGAAGGACTTCAGGACAAAAACCGTTTTGCCTTTGGTCTCGAGTACCGCCATAATCCGTTCGGACGCAAGTACGTGGATCGTATGTTCTGGCGCGCTGGTGTGAACGTGCAGGATGAGTACCTGATGATGGTCGGCGCCAAGCGTATCACGGCCTCGATCGGTATAGGTTTCCCGCTATGGACTATCGGTACCGTCATCAATACGACGATCGAATATACCCACCGTGGTAGCTCGGCTGGACTCGAAGAGAATGCCCTGCGTTTTACCCTTGGTGTCTCCATCGCAGAGAACTGGTTCATGAAACGCAAACTGTAGTTTGGCACAGGATTTGCTACAGAATCATAGGACGACCTAGGATAACATAGGACTACCTAGAGAAAATAATTAACACTAAAATATATAGCATTATGAAAATCAAAACATTACTTGTAGTAGCCTTGGCAGCCGCTGTTCCGGCGCTGGCATGCGCTAAGAAACCGACCAAACCCGCCGCTGAGCCCGCACAGGCAGCTCCGGCAGTAGAAGAGGATCCTGTTATCACCGAAGAGTGCGTCATGAACGTTTCGCTCTTCCACGAGGCAGTTAAGAACAAGATGTACGCCGACGCGTATGAGCCTTGGTTCGAGGTGTATAACACTTGCCCGAATGCGAACAAGTCCATCTATTCCGATGGCTCGAAGATCGTAGAGGCACTCTATCAGGCTACTTCCGATCCCGCAGAGAAAGAGCGTTTGGCTAATCTGGCTATCGAGATGCAGGACAAGCGTATACGCTTCTTCGGTAACGATCCCAAATACCCGACGGCTTATATCCTGGGTGAGAAGGGTCTGGCATACGTAGATTTCTTCGGAGATACCAAACTGAACGAGGCACGTGAGTGCTTGCGCGCATCGGTAGAAGGTATGGGCGTAAAGAGCAAAGTGATGGTACTCGTTAAACTCGTTGACGTATCCTATGCGATCTATAAGCAGGATCCGAACGGTAAGGCAGAGCAACTGATCTCGGACTACGAGTTGGCAGGTTCTGCGCTCGCTGAGCAAGCAGCGGATGCTACCAACAAGAACGCAGAGATTGCCGGTAAGCAGAAAGACTATGTGGATAATATCTTCGCTATCTCCGGCGCTGCAGACTGCTCCAAACTCGATGAGATCTATGCTGCAGCTGTACAGGATAACTTGAATAACTTGGATATGTTGACCAAGATCGCGAAACTCTACAAGCGTGTACGTTGCACGGAGAGTGATGTTTATTTCGCAGCATGCGAGGCAGCACACAAACTGCAACCTACCCAGGAGTCAGCAGCCGGTTGCGCTTCCATGGCCGCTAAGAAAGGTGACTACGAGCAGGCGATCGCTTACTACGATCAGGCTATCAAGTTGGCGATGATCGAGGATGCACTCGAGGATGTAGCAGACTATCAGTATAACGCTGCTTTCTATTGCTACAACAACCTCAAGAAATACGCAGAGGCACGTAAGTATGCATTGGCTTCGATCGCTACGCTGAGTGGTCTGGGACTCAACAAAGGTCAGGGACGTTGCTACATCATCATCGGTATGTGCTACGCTTCGACGCAACTCTACCCGCAGGATGCCAAAGGTCGTATCCTCAACAAGACCGTTTACTGGGCTGCTGTAGATAAGTTCGTGAAAGCAAAACAGATCGATCCGTCGGTAGAGGCACAGGCTTCTGAGTTTATCAGCTCGTACAGTAAGTACTATCCTACCAAAGAGGAGCGTTTCGACCTTCCGAACGAGTTCTCGGGTAACACCTACTACGTAGGAGGATGGATTGGTGAGACAACAACGATCCGTTAATAGTATCATCATAGCGAGTACCCTTTTGGTGCTCGCTATGTTTTTCTTTTCGTGCAGAAAGAGTGAGGTGCGCCAGAACACCGAGACACTCCCGCGTGAACAGGTAGCGGCGCTCATCACCGATAGCGTCACCACCCTTATCTCCGATTCCGGCATCACGCGGTACCGAATCGAGACCCCGCAGTGGTTGATCTTCGACCGGACTGAACCGCCCTACCAGGAGTTTCCGAAAGGCATCTATCTGGAGCAGTTTGATGCGGATCTGAATGTGCAGGCTTCGCTCAAATCCGATTACGCCTATTATGACGAGACGGAACAGCAGTGGACTTTACGCGGTAAGGTACATGCGCTGAACCGCAAAGGAGAGCAGTTTGATACAGAGGAACTCATCTGGGCGCAGAAAACCCACCGCATCTATTCCGACTCCTCTATTATAATCACGCGCGCGAAGAATATTATCGAAGGAGTAGGGTTTGACTCCAACGAAGACATGAGTAAATATACCATTTTAAATCCAACGGGAGTCTTCCCCATAGAAGACGAATAACTATGTTATTAGAGAACAAAACAGCCCTTATCACGGGTGCAGCTCGTGGAATAGGCAAACAGATAGCTTTGGCGTATGCCCGCGAGGGTGCCAACATTGCGTTCACCGATCTTGAACTCAATGAAGCCGCACAGGCTACGCGTGACGAGATAGCCGCGCTGGGTGTCAAAGTGCAGTTCTACGCTTCCAATGCCGCAGATTTTGAGGCGGCGCATAAGGTGGTAGAGCAGGTAGTAGCCGATTTCGGCAGCCTCGATATCTTGGTTAACAATGCCGGCATCACGCGCGATACGCTGCTCATGCGTATGACCGAGCAACAGTGGGATCAGGTCATTCAAGTCAACCTCAAATCGGCGTTTAACTTCACCCACGCTGTAACGCCCGTCATGATGCGTCAGCGCAGCGGATCGATTATCTCCCTCAGTTCGGTCGTAGGTATCAACGGAAACGCCGGACAAGCCAACTACGCCGCTTCTAAGGCCGGTATCATCGCCCTCACGAAGTCCGTAGCCAAAGAACTCGGTGCACGTGGTATTCGTGCCAATGCGATTGCACCGGGCTTTATCCTCACCGATATGACCAAAGCCCTGTCGGAGGATACGCTCAAGCAGTTTGTGACAATGATCCCGATGCGCCGTGGAGGCGAACCTGAAGAGGTAGCAAAAGTCGCCCTCTTCTTAGCGAGCGACCTGGCATCCTACGTCTCCGGACAAGTCATCCAAGTCAACGGAGCGATGGCATAAACAAAATCCCGAACATTGAGTTGTTCGGGATTTTTGTTATATCCGTGTTAGGTCTTATTTCTCAAACACTTTGAATTGCCAGGGCTTCAGGCTGAAACTCTGCGCGGGCTCGAGTTGATGTTTCTTGCCGCACAGACATTTGTAGGTGCCTGCATACTCCGCCAGATCCAGCGTTACTTCCTGCTCTTTGTCGCTCATGTTCATGACCGCGATAACGGCTTTCTTGCCTAATGGACGTACGCAAGCGAAGACAGCGTCGTTGTCGCACGCGATACGAATCATCGGCGCGCCTACCTCCGGCGAGAAGAGCGCTTTGTTACGCGCACGCAGCTCGTTCAGTTTCTTATACAGATCAGCCTGCGCGTACTCTTCATCGATGTCAATAACGTCTTTCTCAAAGAACTCCAGACGGTGGTGGTTACCGCTCAACTGACCGGTGTAGATCATCGGCATACCCGGCAGGAAATAGCACAAGGTGGTAAACAGTTTAACCGCATCGCCCATGCGCTCGAACTCCGTTCCGTTCCAGCTGTTCTCATCGTGGTTCGTGATGAAGTTCATACGAATCGCTTCGGGACGGACGGTGCTATCCGTCTTCGCGAGGTTATTCCACAGGTCTTCTACGGTGGCCTTGCCTTGCGCGATGTCGTTCATCACGTGATGCAGGCTCCAGCCGTAGTACATATCGAACGCGCTCTCGGTCAACTCGTTCGCTTTGTCCTCATCCTCTGCGAGGGTGAACATATCCGGGTGAGTCTGACGCAGGTCGCCCATAGCCCAGTTCCAGAAATCGGTCGGCACTTCGCCCGCTACGTCGCAGCGGAAACCGTCGATACCGATCGAGTCCATCCACCAGTGCATGCACTTGAGCATCTCATCGCGCATGTCTTGGCTCTCGTAGTTCAGTTTGGAAATATCCGTCCAATCGTATTGAACCATCAGGTTGCCCAGGCTGTCGCGATAGTGCCAGCCCTCGTGCTGAGTCCACTCGCTGTCCGGCGCCGTGTGGTTAGCCACCCAGTCCAAGATCACCTTAAAGCCCATGTCGTGCGCTTTCGCCAGAAAATGCTCGAAGTCGGCACGTGTACCGAACTCGGGGTTGATGGCGCAGTAGTCGATGATTGAGTAATAACTGCCGAGCGTACCCTTACGCGTGATGGCGCCGATCGGTTGGCAAGGCATCACCCAGATGATGTCTATACCGTTCTCCTTGAGAGCCGGTAGCAATCCTTCTGCAGCGGCGAACGTACCTTCCGGTGTGGCCTGACGGGTGTTTAACTCGTAGATAGTAGCGTCATAAGCCCATTTCGGGTGACGTAACTCTACTTGCTTGGCGCAGCTCATCAAACCGATCAGAGCCAGCGCAAAAAAGAGTGCTTTTTTCATTAGTCTTCAATTATTTGATAGGTTAATTCGTTGCGGTTGATGATGACAGTAACTTTCTGACCGAGGTACACACGTTGGTAGATGATCTCGTCCGGACGGTCGATCAGCGGAATCATATCGCCGTAGAGCAGCGGCATCGAGTGACGACGGTAATGGATCAGTTCTGCCACCTTGTCACGCATCGCCTTCTCCTGCTCGTTGATGTTGTCAAAGCGCATCATATGGCGGTTATCGGGGTCGTTACCACCCACCTCGCCGTACTCGTCGCCCTGATAGATACACGGCACGCCGGGCAACGTCAGGTTGATCACCTCGAGCAACATCGCGCGCTTATACGCCGTCTCGGCATCGCCGATGCCTACTTCCTGTGTCCAACCTTCTTCCTTACCTTGTGAATGGATATCAATGGCACCGCCGGCAATAGAAGCAAAACGTATCTGGTCGTGATTACCGCTGATGTTACCCATCGTGTGGTGCGCACCATAGGTGCGGAGCGACGTCAACTCGTTTTGAAGCACCTGATCCATACCGGTCAAACCCATCAACGCCTCGCGCGTCGTGAAATACACATTGAAATCGAACTGCGCGTTCAGCATACCGGTCTTCACGTAACTGCCGATGAGCTCCGGACTGCCGTAGGTCTCGCCGATCATCCAGATAGGACGTCCCGGCCAGCGGGTCGCGATCTTCTGACCTAACATACGCCAGTAGCTTTCCGGAATATGCTTGCACGCGTCGTGACGGAAACCGTCCAACTCATAGTTCTCCAACCAGTACAGCGCGCTGTCCGTCATCTGCTCGCATACCTCCTCGCGCTCCAGATCCAGCGTCGGGATATGTTTGTCAAACCACGTCGTCAACCGTGCTTCGTCCCATAACTCGAAGTTACGACGGCCGTCGGGCAGAATCGAGTCCGTATGCCAGTCGGGGTGTTGCTGCAGGGTCGGTGAGTTGATATGCATGTGGTTCGCTACGTAGTCGAGCACCACGTTGATTCCGTGCGCATGCGCGGTGTCTAATAAGGTGCGGAACTCGTCCGGTGTACCGAAACGGTCGTCTAACTTCGTCGCGTAGATAGGCCAGTAGCCGTGATAACCGCTGAACTTGGTATAGGTCTTCGTGCTGTCGTACTTATTGCCGTTCTTGAACTCATAGCAGCCCCATGCGTCCCACGGGTTCTGCGTGATAGGACTGATCCATATCGTGTTCACACCGAGCAGGTCGAAATAGCCCTCCGTGATCTTCTTTGTGATACCGGCGAGGTCACCGCCTTGGTAATCCACGATATCCAGTACTTCCTCACTGTTCATCTTCCAGTCGTTGGAGCTGTTCCCGTTGTAGAAACGGTCGATCATCAGCGAGTAGAGCACCTGAGCCTGTTGGTCATGACGGTTCAGTTGGGCAGCGTCGGTGATGATCTTGCCATCCTGCATCGGCAGCAACAGGTCGTTGTACAGGTACGTATCATCCTCGGCGAAGATCCGCAAATACGTGCGTCCTTGTAACCCGTTACCCGTAACCTGTAACCCCTCCAGATCCAATACCCACGTCCCATCCTCATTGGCGCTGATGCGCTCATGGTCGATGAGCGTGTTCTGGATATAAACCTCAAAACTCGGATTCGTTACGCCGTCGTAGAAACCGAAGATGAGCTTGTCATCCGCGTAGCCCAAGGAGATTAAGGCCTGCCGAACGGGCTTGTTGGGTAGGATAGGGATGGCAAAACTACCGCTCTTGTCGTGCATCGTGAACGCGTGAATCGACCGATCGCGGTTAACGATATCCATCTCCTCGATAACAGGCGCTGCACCGCTAATGTTCAGGCACTCCACCGACTCACTCGTCGTCCACTGCAGACCTTTCCACGCCTTAAGATCACCGAACAACGCTGGCACGTAGTCCGTCAGCACGACATGCATCGTGTCGCTCGTCATACGAATTGGCATGATTGGATTCGATGCACCGATCGTTCCGGCCATGTAATTGTGTTGTTGACACCCTACCAGACATAGGGAAAATGCAAGAAGAAAAATAGACTTTTTAATAGACTCTTTCATGGTTCCACATATTTTGCGCTGCAAAAGTAATAAAAATTTTGCATATATGCAAATCTTTGTGCATTTTTATCGATATTTGCGCCAATTTTCCCTTTCCTCCTTTTTCATCCTCATTCCTATCTTTAGTATCTTTAGTATGATATTAGTAGGTGATTAGTAGGTTATTAGTAGGTGATTAGTAGGTGATAGTCGTATCCATCTTCATTACCATTACGGACGTTTGAGTACGATATATATCCCTCCACAGGCTGATTTTCCTAAATTAATCCCATTTTATTTGCATATGTCAAAAAAAAGCAGTACCTTTGCACGGATTTTTGAAAACATGCAGCAGAACAAGGAACAATGGGACTTGACCATCACGCCGAAAGATCGATTGCTGGCGGTGGATTGGAAGGAGATATGGCGGTATCGCGATATGTTCGTGCTGTTTGTGGAGCGGAATTTCCGTACGGCGTACAAGCAGACGATCTTAGGCCCGTTGTGGTTCATCATCACTCCGGTGCTGTCCGTGATCGTGTATGTGACCGTCTTTGGCGGCATCGCGAACATCCCGACGGATGGTGTGCCGCCGATCCTGTTCTATCTGCTCGGTATTTCCGTGTGGGGCTATTTCTCCAGTTGCCTGAGCGCGACGTCTAACTCGTTCGTGAGCAATGCGGATATCTTCGGAAAGGTCTATTTCCCGCGTATCATCATGCCGCTGGTAGCGGTGACAACGAACTTGTTGTCGTTTGCCATCCAATTGGCTATCTTCGCGGTGTTCTACATCTATTACGTAGCGACCGGAACGGAATTGGTCATCCATTGGCAGATTGTGCTCTTCCCGCTGCTGATCCTGCTGCTGGCCTTCATGTCGGTAGGTTTCGGTATGATTTTCTCGTCCTTGACGACCAAGTACCGCGACCTGCAGATCATGCTTGCGAAGATCATCTCGCTCTGGGTCTATATCACGCCGGTCATTTACCCGCTGAGCATGGTGACTAATCCCAAATTACACATGGCGATGAGTCTCAACCCCGTCACACCGGTGGTGGAAGCGATCAAGTACTCGCTCTTAGGCGCAGGTGAGTTCAGTTGGCTCTGGCTTGGCTACAGCACGCTGTTCACACTGATATTGTTAATCTTCGGCCTTATGCTCTTCAATAAGGTTCAAAAATCATTTATGGACACGGTGTGATGAATGGTGAAAACTCAACATATTGGACAACGGAGATCACACCGCAATCCTTCGCGAAAGGATTAGGACTGAAGGAACTTTGGGCTAAGAAGTACCTGATCTGGCTGTTTATCAAGCGCGATATCACGGTGCAGTACAAGCAGACCATCTTCGGCATGGGCTGGTACTTCATCTCGCCGCTGTTCACGATGTTCATGTACATCGTCGTGTTCGGTCGTATTGCCGGCATCCCGACGGATGATATCCCGCAACCGGTGTTCTACCTGAGCGGTATCTGTTTGTGGGAGTATTTCTCCACCTGCCTGACGGATGCGGCCGGTACGTTCCAGACGAATGCGGCCTTATTCGGTAAGGTCTATTTCCCCCGTCTGGTGGCGCCGGTATCGAAGGTGATCTCGAAAATGTTCCGCTTCAGTCTGCAGTTGGTTACGTTCGTTTTCGTGTACGTGCTGTATGTCATCAAGGGCGTCAACCTGCACCCCAACTGGTACCTGTTGCTGTTCCCGGTACTGATTCTGATGATCCAATGTCTGGCCTTGGGACTCGGTCTGATTATCTCTTCCGCCACGACCAAATACAGGGACTTGACCAATTTCTTCGGGGTCTTTGTGTCCCTCTGGATGTACGCTACGCCGATTGTCTATCCGCTTTCGTATGTCACCAACCCGACGCTGCATAAGATCATGCTCTTCAACCCGATGACAGCCATCATCGAGACCTTCAAATACGGTGCGTATGGGGCAGGTGAATTCAGTTGGACAGCGTTAGCCTATAGCGCTGGCATCATTTTTGTACTGCTGATTATCGGTATCGCGATGTTTAACCGAAAGCAAAAGTTCTTCATCGATACGATATA
>Ga0310694_10001833_pt1 | contig 23138 bp, 42 predicted proteins | sample 174DNAGHGhighgp2_FD_203884 | JGI IMG/M metagenome (GOLD analysis project Ga0310694, IMG submission 203884) | Sheep rumen microbial communities from Palmerston North, Manawatu-Wanganui, New Zealand - 1742 DNA GHGhigh gp2 (v2) (version 2) | ecosystem: Host-associated > Mammals > Digestive system... | reverse complement strand
ATCACGAATCTGGTCGAGGGGGTTGAGACCGAGAAGAGCAAAATCACCGTCATGGGCATCGGGCACACGAAGTCAAAGCACGGGTACGAGGGAAGGCAGGTGTACTTGTCTGGCGGTCTGAACGGGACTGGCGACTGGGCGGACTACCTGAAGGACATGTCCGAAATAGTCAAGGCAATCAGGGACGACTTCAAGGAAGAAATCGTGAACGTCGTTCTGGCGAACCTTGAGGAGGATTTGCTGGACGACATCTTCTACCCAGTCATCGACATCGTTTGGTCTTATGACAAGGATGACGGCGATGAGGAAGACGAGGAAGAGAAAGACGAAAAGTGACAAGCATATCGGAAAGCATCGAAAAGGATTTGACAACAAATGAAAACGCCATCTTTTATCAAGAGAATTTTCGGAAAGAAAGAAGAGGTTGAATCCAAGAAGGAGGATTTCCTCCAGAAGATTCACAGCATGGACGACACTGAGCTGACAACGACGAACACCTCGTTCCTCCTGAAGTACAAGGAGGAATGGGGGTGCATAAAAGACCTGCACAATGCGGTGAACTACATCAACTCCGTCAAGTGGTTGCTTGACAGGAACTTCGCGTTCAGGACGTTCAGCGATTCGGTTGGTTCGAAGTACGAGACGAGCATCCACAGTTTTTGCGGGGGAATCGTGTCCGTCAAAACACCGTGGTCTGAAAAGCCCCTCGAATACTTCGTCGGGGTGGAGGTCAACAGGAAGCCATACGGGGACAACCCAGAGAATATGGATGTCCTCTGGAGGGCGCACACCTGCATCTCCAGCATGTTCTTCCACGCGAACGGGCGTGAAGACCTGAAGGACAGCCCGCTGTGCGACAGGAGGATAAGGAACATCTTCGCGAAGGACGGAAGGGACGAGCAGTACGATGACTACGGGTATATCGTGTCGGAATTCCACCATACCCCGCAGGAGGCGATGCTGTTTGTCTTCAGGCAAGTCGATGAACTGCTCAAGAGAATCGAGAGCCTTTCCTCGTTCGAGGAGAAGTACGAGAACGCGCTAAGGGAAAAGGAGAAGGCGTTGGACGACTTCGGATTCAGGCAGATGAAATATAAATCACATGAAGAAGAATATGGCAATTTTAACAATAAATACGGATGGCGTGAAAAGGAAGTTGAAAATGGGCAAGTTCAAAACTGAAATCATGACCGAGCATGAGAATTTCGAAAGGTTCAGTCAAGAGGAGATGGACAGTTACAAGTCGTTCATGGCGAACATCAAGTACCTGACCGAGCGCGGATGGAAGCACAAGTCGAGACAGACGATTGCGTTCAAGCAGAACAACCCTTGGATGCCAGAGGACATCGACTACAACATCCATGTCGATTTGAACTTGGACATGTCGTTCGACGGGGAGAAGAACTGGTTCATGGAGCCGAAGTGGAGGACATGGGTTGACTTGGGCGACCTGCTCGTGACCGAAAGCATCAGGGAGTCCGTTGGCTACAAGGAGTTCGAGAAGAGCAGGTGGATTGTCGAAAGCAGGGATGAAGACTTGCCGATGGTCGTTTACAACATGCATGAGAAGGTGATGTGTTTCATGACCAGCGGGACTCTTGAGAAGCTCGTCAACCTCCAGCGGGAAAGGAAGCGGATTGACGATGAATTCGATAAGATAATCGGATAAAAACACATCCGTTCACTTGCAATTTCCGAAACAAGGCGTATATTATTGTAAAGGCAATATGTACGCCTTTGTTTTTTGCAACACCAAGTCAAAGGAGTGTCTGAATGAGTGATTCGAATGCTGAAAGCCCGAAGGAAAGCAAGTTCGGGCTGTTGATTGAGTCGTGCGTCATGCTGTGGTTCCTGTCCACGGTCGTCTTGGACATCGGGTGCCCGTACATGAGGCTCGTGCTGTCGTCGTTCTGCCCGTCCATCGTCCCGTCGTTCACGGTTTGGAACGCGCTGTTTTTCGCGTCCAGCCTGTTGCTGTTGCTGTTGTCCCTTTTCCACGACAGCGAGCACTACCGCAACGAATACAGCCTGATTTGGGCTGACACGTACATGAACATTTTTACCCGTGGCGAATGGGGGAAAAAAGAGCACTCTTGGAAGCACTACAACCTTGCATGCATGGTATGTTTCTTCATCTGGAGCCTTGTCCTGCTCGTTTCCGTGTCCGCCTTCGTCGGGTACGGTGTTTACTGCCTGACAGTGGCGGTCATCAATCCGTTCCTGAACTGGTCGGTTGCGACGCTGTTCGGCGGGATTCTGAACGTGCTACCGTTTTCGTTCACGTTCAAACGGTTCGAGACGTGCGTCCTGCTGTGCGTGTACGTCCCTGTTGCTTGGTGGCAGATAAATTCAATGAAGAAAAAGGAGAACTGACATGAACGAAAACGACAGATGCAATCTTGCGAATCAGACTTTCAACGCCATTGTATTCGTTTTGTTCATCCTGTTTTTGGCTTGGGGCACGTACAGAATCAATGCCCGTGTGAAAAAGCAGGAAACAGTGAAGACCGAAACCGTGCAGGGGACGGCGACCGAAGAAGTGGCGACCGAGGAGACCAAGACCCTTCCCTTCAAAATCGTGGAGAGCACGGATGACTACGAGAAGGAGCGTCTGGAACAGCGCAAGAAGCTGGACAGGCTGATGAAGGAGCAGAACGAGATTTTCGAGCAGATTGGGCTTGAAGTCGAGAAGAACAGGCTCGCCTTGGAGGAGCTGAAAGCAGAGGCGGAGAAGACAAAAGCCGAATTCGAGGCTTTGAAGAAAAGTATCAAGGCATATCCAGAAAATGAAGGAGGAAACGAGAGAACATGGGCGACATTCTGAAAAAATTCATGGCATGGTTCGGGAAGGGTGAAAAGGAAGACGGTGCCAAGACTGCCGAACAGTCTGAGAAGTCCGCGTCGGAAAAGGCGTTGGAGAGAATCCACCAGTACGAAAAACAGCCTACCGCGACGAACGGCTCGTTCATTATGAAGTATCAGACGGAACCAGGCTCGAAAGAGAATGACAACAACAACGACCCGATTGAAGTGCTGAACTATATCAACGCACTCAAGTGGCTTGTCGAAAGGAATTTCTGGGTAACGACGAAGAACGACGCGCACAATAACCTGCTTCATCGCGAGGAAGACAAAATCTATTTCAGCGGTACATTCAGAGGAAGAATCCTGTATAAAACACCTTGGTCTGAAACACCGATTGAAATGACCGTTTACATCCAGCAACAAAACTCTTTCGATGACGGCGAATACCATCGTGGCAATTTCATAACCAAATGGAGCGCATACACCTATCTTACTTATTTGTTTGACAATGTTGCTGGACGAGACGACCTCAAAGACACCCCGTTGCAGAACGACGACATATACAAGATGTTCATTGGAACGGACAAATGGGGACAGGCGGTCGCGCTGAGCAAAATCGAGTCCGCGTGGCACGACACGCCTGAAAAGGCGATGCTCTACATTTTCGGCAAGCTCGATGAGATTGTCCCGAAAATGGAACGACTCGCGTCATACCAGAAGGACTTCGAGAATGCGATGGAGAAAAAAGCCAACGTCCTGAACGAGATAGGCATCAGAAGCCTTGACGGAAGAGATTCTGAAAAAGGATGGCGTGAAGAAAAACAGTGACCGCCCTCTTGCAATTTCGCCAGACGGATGTATATTAATCGCAAAGAAATAAGGGAATGCAAAATGCACTACGAAGAAATTGAAGACAAAGATGAAATGAGGAAATTCAGGGAATCCGAGAAATTCTACTGCGTTGTCCATATGAGCTTTGAAAATGCTGACGATTCCTATTTGAGAAAAGAACCTCCAGTATGGTGGTTGAGAGAAGAAAGGATACCTGAATTCTCGGAGGACGGAAATTGGCTCGGAACTCAGGAATACACCCGTGATGGCATTCTTGAGGAATATTTGTTCAACGACAAGACCGATGCAAAGATTTTCATGAATGAGCAAATGCTGTCCGAGGAAGAATCCAAACGTGACAAGGCAATCAAGGAAATCGAGCATCTCAAACATGCAATCGAAGAATTGAAGAAGGATAAACAGGCGGAAGAATCAAAGGAGTAGAATCATGGTTTTCAAAGTGGCGACAATGTTTTCCGAATCGCCAGGTCCACGTCTGCGCAAGGATGGAAAAAAGTCGGGGGAAGAACTTCGGGACGACTACCTCATCCCTTGGCTTGAGAAGAACCCGAACGAGACGCTGTTCGTCGATTTCGACGGGACGGACGGCATCGCGAACTCCACATTGCACGAGGTCTTCGGCGGAATCGTCCGCAAGCTTGGAAAGGATGCCATTTCGCGCATCAGAATCATTTCCGACGAGGAACCTGAACTCGTGGACGACGCGCAACAGTACATGGCAGAGGAAGCGGAGAGGATTGGGAAATGAGATTCGATGAAGTCAAGACGCAGGAACAACTGGATGAATTCAAGAAAACCAATGAATTCTGCTCCGTTGCGCTGATGTTTACGGCAGACGAAAACAACAACTGTCTGGAAGAATGGTGGGAGATTGACAGGGTGAAGGCGGAATGCGTCCCAGAACTCGGTGAGGAATACGACGTTGAGGGATATGACGACGGAGAAGGCAACTATGCCGAATCCCAAGAAGCCTACCTGTTCAACAATGTTCAGGAAGCGCATGAATTCTACTGCGACAAGGAAATCGAGCAACGTGACGAGAAAATAGCGGTGCTTAAAGAAGAGCAAAAACTCTTTGAAAACTGCAAGAAGAAAACAGATATGGTAAATAGGCTTCGCTCTCAAAAAATCTGACGAAGAAAATTTCCCCTTGCCACTTGCCATTCTGGAAATCAGGTGTATATTAAGGGTCGTAAAAGAATTTTTACCATGATGACATGAGGAAATGACATGAAGACGACTGGAAGCAGGCTTACGTTCAACGTCGCGAAGGAATTCGCCACCGCGCCTGGTGGCGCGTACCGCAAGGACGGCGACAAGTCGGGCGAGGAACTCCGCGAGGACTACCTCGTTCCGTTGCTCGAAGCTCATCCGAACGACACGCTTGTAATCGAGCTTGACGGCATCATCGGCATGGGTCATGCCACCGTCCGCGAGGCGTTCGGCGGTCTGGTCGGGCATTTTGGGAAGGGAATCATCGACCGAATCGAATTCGCCCCGACAAAGCACACGCATGTCGTGGAACTGGCAAAGGAATACATGGAAGAGGCAAAGGAAGCCTTGGAAGTTGAGCACTGGTCTTAAGGCAATATGTTGCAATCCTCTGGAAAGTCAGCGACCTGATGCGCATCAAGTCTTGTGAATCCACAATCGAAACCCATGAGAGAATGAAATGGATAAATACGAAATCATAAGCATGGTATCATTCGTCATCGGCTTGATAGTCATCGCGCTGATACTTGTTACAAGAATTGACTGGGGCGTTTTCAGACAATGGTCAGTATATGAATATGAAGCAAGGAAAACCATAAATCAAATGGTTGCCGAGGAACAGCAACTCAATGAATGGAAGAAGCAACAGGACATGGCAAAGACATTCAAATAACGGAGAATCGCAGAAATAACATCAAAGGAGTAATGACACATGCTTTTAAGCCAATGCAAGACATTCGAGGACTTGAAGAAATTCAAGGAAGACGGCGGGAATGAATATTATTTCATCTACGGTGACAAAATCAGGAAGACGGCGAAAGAGGAAGTAAATTTCACCGTGAACAAGGATTGCGACGGGTTCGCTTGGCTGTGGTCTGGACGCAACGACGGTCTCATTCGTGCCGAGATTTCGACCACCGAGGCTGAAATGGAACCGCTGTTGCGCGATGCAAAGCGGAAATCCCTTGAACAGAAAATAAAGGAACTCCAAGAGCAGAAGCTCGCCGAGTTGAAGAAACTCGAAATGCTGGAGCAGACAATCGCCAAGAACCGCGCCGAACTGGAGCAGAAAATATCCGACGCTCGGACGCAGTTCGAGCAGGAAGTCGATTATGAACGGAAGTACGCGAACGAAAAAATCGCGGATAATCGGACGGCATTGGAAAACAAAATCATAGAGAACCAAAACGAGCTGAGGAATCTCGACGAATCCGACAAGCAGACGGCTGAACAGCCCAAGCCCGAACAGCCCACGGACGGCGTACAAGGGGCATGACATGGACAAATACAGCCACTACCAAGACAAGCCGTTGAAGCTCGGCGACAAGGTTGCGTTCACGCACTGGGAATGGAAGAGGAACGAACTCGGAGTCCAAGAGGAGAAGAGCTGGACGAGCCTCGGAACCGTCGTGTCCATGAACAACCAGTTCGTGACCATCAGCGAGGAACGCGAACGTATCGTAAAGAAGCCCGTCATCCATGTCGTCTGCGAGAAGACCAACGGCGACAAGGTGTACGGGAGCAAGCTCTACGAGACGCTCGAACCCTGCGTGGAGACTGGTCTGAGCCACATTCCAGTTTCGTGGAAGGATGTCGATTTGTACATGTCCGACGGACGGCTTGTCGTCCTGTCCAGTTTGTCACGCAACTGATTGAAGGAGAGGAAATGACAATCAATGAATATCTTGACAAGCCGTTGCTTGTCGGCGACAAGGTCGCTTTCATCCACGAGCCTCTTGAGGACATCAAGAGCACGGTTTACATGACCTACGACAGAAATACTGGCTACGACTGGACGAAGACGGAATTCCAGTCTGGCGACGAAGTTCACTACAACTTCAACCTGCTTGACGAGAAAAAGAGCGAAGACTACCCGATGTATCTCGGAAAGATAGTTGAAGTGGAGAGAAACGGTGTTTGCATTTGCGAGCAAAGATACGACGTGGAGAAGAGGTACAGGAGCGATTCCTGCGCCCCTGGACTGTCCACCGCAACCTTCGAGCATGCCCGTATCTTCCTCAACTGGGAGACCGTCGATATGCTCATGAAAAAGAATCTCCTCATGACCGTCGATGAACTGCGGAAGCTCAGGGCGGACAAGCGGATGTCAAAGGAAATACGCCCAAGCATGTAAGGTGTGCAAGATGCCGAATGAATACAAGAAAATCGACGAATACGACGGACTCACCCTTTCCATCGGCGAGACAATCAAGTACATCGACAGGCAGGACCATCAGCTCAACTACGGAATCGTCATCGGCATCGAATACGACGAAAAAGGAAACGAGTTTGTCTATTCGGTGATGACGTTTCAGAAGGTCGGTGAAAAGGCAGGAAGTACGCAGAGGGTCATACCTGTGGCGTTCACCGTGAGCGAGAAAGAAATCAAAATTGCGATAAAAGATAATCGCGTGGCGAAATGCGACAATCTGTTCCCGACGTTCATGAGCATGACCACCACGATGTCAAACAGATGAAAAAAGGAGAAACAGAATGGCTACAATCATTCAGCAATACCGAGACGCAACCCCGATTTTCATCGGGGACAAGGTGGTTTTCCAAGAAAATCACTATGCCTATGCCAAGCAAATCAAATTGGCGACAGTCTGTTCCATGTTCACCGACATGAACGGGAGGATATGGCTTGTTCTCGAATGGTTTGAAAACGGGACGGTTGGTTCGACAGTCGAATTCAAACACCTGAGCCTGACTGAAGTCAATGACATGATTGCGAAAGGGACGCTTGAAAAAATCAACGGAGAAGACAAATGAACGAAAACGAATTGAAAGACAAGAACTACTACGTGCTCATAGCAGACCTCAAGGACTCGAAGAAATATGATGCAAACAAGCGTTGTGTCATTCAGGACATCCTTATAAAGGCAATCGACTTCATCAACTACCAAATGGAGAAGGCATGGATGTCGAACTCCCTGTCTGGCAAGTACAAGCTCCAGTGCGGTCTGGAATTCAGCGGTGGTGTTTCGGTCATGTGCATGTCGTCCAGCCTTGAGACGCTGTGCGAATGCGTCAAATTGCTGAAACTCGTGCTGAACGCGGTTCCTGCCCGTTTCGCCATCGGAAAAGGGGGATGGACGGTGATGACCCCAATGAAAGGCATCAACTTCCAGGACGGAAGCGCGTTCTGGCATGCGAAACGTGCAATGGAATTCTGCCATGCGGTCAATGACGACGTATGCATTCCGTGCGACTGCGATGCCGAGCAGGAACTCAGAAGCCAGTTGAAGCAAATCGAGAAATGCTCTTCCGACATGGAGCTTGAGGAGCTGTTCCCGAAAATCATCGACGCGAATCTGGTCGAGGGGATGAAAGGCTACGACCTTCCCTTCAAGTACCGTGGCGAGAAGAAGGAATCCGACATGCGGAGACTTGTCCTGTACAACGACAGCACAACGTCCCGCCTGTTCGTCACGTGCATCGTCTCCCTTGCGACCGACAAGACGTTCAAGGAGTCCGAAGGGTTCATCGCCGAAGTCGAAAAGAAAGGATTCGGAACCATCGGGTGCTATCCGAAGCATGTCGCCGAAGACAAACGCGACACCATCCTGAAAATGGCGAAAGACCATCCGACATGTGAAAACATCAGCGTGACAGTCGAAGAATAAAAGGGCAAAGCCATGAAAGAAGCCACTGGAAAGAAAGAATCCTGTCTTAAAAAGGAAATCTACGAGATTGCCAAGAGGTCAACGAGACGTTCGGACGGCAAATGCAGATTCATCTCTGGTCGGAGCAATCTGGCATGCACGGTCTTCGTGCCGTGGGACTGCCACATGAACTGCCCGTTCTGCAACACCAAGAAAGAGTATTCCACGTTGGAAGGCATCATGCCTGAAAACACTCGGATTGGAATCATCCTCGTGATGAATTCCACGCCATATTTGAATGGCGACATCAGGGAATGGGTGATTACTGGCGGTGAACCGCTCGACAATCTCGACGGTCTTATCGACCTTGTAAAATTCCTTCCAAAGGACAAGCCTATTTTCATCAACACGATGATTCCGAAACCGCTCAACGCCACGGAACGCAGGAAGCTCTCCAGCATCCTGAAGCATGTCAGCGGAATCAGCGTGTCCCGCCATTTCAACAACACGCTCAGCGACGGCGACATCGCATGGCTGTACAACCAAGGTGTCAGCGTCAGGGTGAACTGCGTCATCGAAGATAGCGACTGCGACGACATGGAGACGCTGAAAAAGAAGCTCTCAAAGCATGTCAATCGGTACAAGAACTTCTGCGACTCCCTGAACTTCCGCGCCGACTACACGGGCATCAGGACGGTCAACGACCTCAAGACCCTTGACAACAATGTGGTCAAGGCGTTGTGCGAGCTGTACGAGTACAATGGCGACGGCGGATGCGATGTCTGCAACGACAACGAATTCGTGCTCAGGAAGGAATCCTTCCTGATTCACTACCACCGTGGTCTTGAAAGCACGTTCATCCGTCTCCCGAACAACCAGTACGTCGTCAATGATGTCATCATCAAGCCGAACGGCGAAGTCATGCTCGACTGGAACATGGATTTGGACGAGGACTTGGGTCTTGTCGCGGAATACCTGCGCAGACCGAAGGGCACCGACGAGCGCATGCCCGACAACGCAAACGGCGCAAGGAAGCCGAAACTCAAATTTGAGGAGCAGAAAAAGAAGAATTCATCCAAGGACAGGGATTCATCCAGCAGTTCGTTCATCAGTGGCGGATGCGGGAGCGTCCACTCCAGTGGAAGACCTGGGGGTTGCGGTGGCGATTTCGACAGCTCCTATGCATGTGGAAGACCGCATTCCATCAAGGTCGGATGCGGTTGGGTGACAATCGGTGGTGGCTGTTCCAGAGGCAGTTGTGGCGGGGGTTGCTGATGAAAAACAGAATACTAGGAGATAAAAATGGATAATACTGAAATGTACAAGGTCGTCATGTTCAACGACGACACCACGCCGACGGGCTTTTTCATGGAGATGCTCAATGTGTTTTTCCAACAGCCACATGAGAAGGCGAACGAGACAATCTCGGACCTCCGCAAGGACGGTCGGGTTGCCGTCGGTCTGTATCCGAAGGAAAAGGCGGAAAGGCTGGCGGTCATCCTGATGAAGTGCGCCGAAACCGAGGGTTACAAGGATTTCAAAGCTGTCGCCGAGAAGGCGATTTAAGGAATTGACACAATGGAACTGTACAATACGGTCATTCTTGATGACGACACCACTCCTCTGGGTTTCATCGTTCAACTGTTTGAGGAGTTGTTCAAGCAATCACATGAAGAAGCAGTGAAAATAATGCTGGAAATCCATGCCAAAGGACGTTATGCCATTGGACCGTTCCCGCAAGACCTCGCGGCAAAACTGGCATCCTTGTTGATGGACATTGCCAAGGAATGCAAATTTATGGATTTCAAGGCGATAACGGAAAAAGTCTGAATGCTATTTCGTAAGGATTTGAAAGATGGAAAACGAACTGTACAATGTCATTATCCTGAACGACGACTACACGCCTCTGCGACATGTCGTGCATGTCTTGATAGACGCTTTCAACAAGCCAGAGGAAAATGCAGTTGACCTTGCACTCGACATGCATAAGAACGGCTCAAGCGTCGTTGACACATATCCAGAGGATATTGCAAAACAAAAAATCGAAAAGGCGATGGAAATGTCGTCGGAAAAATACACCTATTTCAAAATGAAGCTTGAAAAAGCAGAAGCATAAGGGTTTGATACAATGGAAGACACCGAGAAACTGGAAATGACGTTGGCTGAGCGTATGAAAAAGTACGAAGCCGACTCCGAGAAATACGGTTGCCGTGACATGAGGGCACCGACGGTCATCCGCTTGGACGGATGCCACTTCCACACGTGGGTGAAGCAGATTGGCTTCGTCAAGCCGTTCGACTGCAACATGACGGAAGCCATGAACAGCGCGGCGTTGGAGCTTTGCGAGAAGGTGCAGACCTGCGTCTTGGCTTACGTCCAGTCCGACGAGGTTTCCCTCGTCCTGCGCAACGACAAGTCAGAGAAGTCGGAGCCTTGGTTCGAGAGCCGAATGCAGAAGCTCGACTCCATCACGGCATCCATGATGGGGTGGAACTTCAACAGGCAGATATGGGAATACAAGGGCGGGTCGTTCGACTTTTCCCCCGCGACGTTCGACGCTCGCGTGATTTACCTCCCGAATCGGGAGGAAGTCTTCAACTACATCCTGTGGAGGCAGAACGACTGCATCCGAAACTCCGTCGCTGGACAGGCTCAGGCGTACTTCAGCCAGAAGCAACTGAACCGCAAGAAACGCCCCGAAATGCTTGAGATGCTACGTGGCATCGGGAAGGACTGGGAGGCACTCCCAGAGGAAGTCAAGTACGGGACGTTCATCTACAGGAAGACGGAGTTGTTCACCCGCGAGGGGGACGACACGACGTACACCCGTGGCAAGTTCTTCTGCGACAGGCTTGTAGGTCGGTTCAGCACGGAAGCCTTCAACAAGGCTTACGATTACACGAAGGAGGAGCCATGAAATGATTGAACAACCGATACCAGACATCTTCAAGGACAAGCGGCTTGTCGCGCTCGACATTGAAACCACGGGTCTTCACCCGAAGTACAACACAATCATCGAAATCGGCGGTGTCGAAATCGTCAACGGGGAGGTGAGGAACTTCAAGGGCATGGACGGGTTCACGAAGATGTTCAGCGGTGGTCACTCGTCGATGTACCTTGTCCGCAAGGTTCATCGCATCAAGGACAAGGAGCGTCAGAAATGCAAGACCTTCATGGAATGCGCGAAGGGCATTTCGGACTATCTGAGCAACTCCATCATCGTCACCCACAACGGCAACGCATTCGACATCCCCATGATTCAGGAGAAGCTGACCAAGGCGGGATGCCCGTTGCACGACTTCAAATCAATCGACACCCTCCAGCTCGTCCGCAGGATGCGGAAGAAGGAGGGCATCGAGGACGACGACGAGAAAAGGGTGGGCGGTCGCAACACGCTCGGCAACCTGTGCAACGAATTCGGATTGGCATACGGTGGCGAGGGTGGCGACAAAGCCCACCGTGGCTTCGAGGACGCGGAGGCGTGCCTGAACGTCTTGTTCTACCTTATGAATAACGGCAGAGTCGAGGTCTCGATTTGAGAAAACTTAAAAATAATTCTAGTTTTGGCTTGAAAAATCATGAGCGCATGTCATATTAACTCCAGACAATTCGGGAAGTTTTATAACTGAAAGGAGAATGGGCATGATGAGCCATTGCTACAATGTGGTCGGGGTTACGTTCGAGGGCAGGCAGGACATTCTGAACGCCTTCTACAAGAAATACAGGGTCGGGGGCGCATACGATGTCCTTCTTGAAAAAGAGCCGAACAACCCCTACGACAGCAACGCGATAGCCGTCGCCCTTGATGTCGGCAACGCGGACTACAGGCAGGTCGGGTACATTTCGAAACAGGATAATGTCCTGCTCGGAAAGATGCTCGGCAGATTGAAGAAGGCGAGCCTTCATTCGATGGGACCAAACGGAAAAGGGGAAATCGGATTGACGGTACTGGTCGAATTCGAGGAAAAACAATGAAGAAGAATAAAAGCACAAGGCACGTCCCAGAGCAGAGGCATTCGCCAGAACCGAAGAAAGAGGAAACGACCGAATTCAAGAACGACGGGAAGACCTACAAGGTCATCCCGCTTGAGGAACCCGACGATTCCGAAATCAACGAGGAAGGCGACTGCATCGGCCACTGGGACGAGAATGCGGAAGAATGCTCCGATTGCGAAATCGAGCCGTCATGCAAGGACATGACGGAGAATCTCAAGAGCATGATGAGCGAACTTACAAAGGACAATGGAGATGTCAATCAAGAAGAGCGGTAATCCAGGCAATCCGATAATCATCATCAGCATGGGCGGTGGTGACACGGACACGGCGACCATCACAAAGGAGAAGACGAAGGTCGAGCCTCCCCACAAGTGGAACGTCATCATGCACAATGACGACTTCACCCCTATGGGTTTCGTGGTAGAAGTGCTGGTCAAGGTTTTCAAGAAGAACAGGGCTGAGGCGACGAAGCTCATGCTCTACATCCACCACAACGGTGCTGGTGTGGCAGGCACGTACCCGAAGAGCATCGCCGAGGACAAGCTCGCAAGGACGCGGGAGCTTTCCAGCGCAGCGGGCTACACCGATTTCAAGGTCACAATGGAGATGGAGCAAGACTGACATGGAAAAAGTCAAAATCGAACTACCGAAGAAATACAGAATCGGCATCAATACGCTTGTGCCGTTGCTCGACAGCGAGGACATCAAGAACAGCCTTGACATCATCGGTGCCATCGTGGACAAGTGTGGCAATGGTGAAATCGACAAGAAGAAATGCCTGAAGTCCTTCAGGGACAGTGGCAGGGCGATTATCTCGTTGCCACTCATCCATTCCATCGCCGAGACGAAGATGGACGGTCTGAACAGCCATTTCAGGGATTTCATGGTCCCGTTCGAGGCGTTCCTCGAAAGGGAGGACTGACCAATGAAGGAAAAGACCCGCAAGAAGCGTAGCAGGATAGACTGGAAGAAGAATGTTGACGAGGCGACTGCGTGGGTCGAAGAATGCCAGAAAATCGGAATCACGCCCACCACGACGCAGTTGCAGAACCATTTCGGATGGACTCAGACTGTGGCAAGCAAAGTGAAGTCTTTCATAGGGATAATGAATTCAAAGGAGCAGAAGAAGGATGCCTAACAGCCACGAAATCGAGGATTTCAGGAGAATCATCAACAAGGTGCAGGATTTTGCGGAGAAGCACAGGTATGCGTACCTCGTGCCAGAGCAGATGCTCTACATCCTGTTGAGCGACGATAAGTGCGTCAACCTCATCAAGACGTTGACGACCGACAAGAGCAAGAACAAGGCGATTGTGGACTTGAAGCACGAAGTCTCCGAGTATATCGAGGAGAACGTGGAGAAAGCCGAGAACATCGGCTCGATTTCCATGACGAAATCGTACTCGAAGTTGCTCAACGAAGCGGTCGAACAGGCTAACAAAAGGGCAATCGAGCCTGACAGCCTGTGCCTTTTCACCATGCTTTTCAACGACAAGGAGCAGGCTTCGGCGTACTTCCTGTCACAGCACGGCATCACCGAGGACAACGTGCTTGAGTACATCAGCAACTACCGTGACGGCAGGACAGGCGGGGGCGACGGGACGACCGAGAACCTCGCCAAGTACTCCGTCAACTTGACACAGCTCGCCAAGGAAGGCAAAATCGACCCGCTCATCGGGCGGGAGAGCGAAATCAAGCGAATCGCCGACATTCTGGCGAAGAAACGCGGTAGCTGTCCGTGTCTGGTGGGTGAAGCGGGATGCGTAGAAGCAAATACGCTTATCAGAATCAGAAAAATCTCATAACGTTTCCTAGAAAGAAATCAAAGGAGAATTCAACATGCAGAAGAACGAAGAAGCCACGATGACAATTGAACAGTTTTATCAATTGTATCACGACCAGCCAGGTGAATATGAAATCGAAACCCCAAATGGGTGGGAACGTGTGAAAACTGTGGTTGACAAAGGTGAAAGGGCGACATATCATGTCCCTACAAGTAATGGAGATATTGATTGTTCTTTTGACCATCTTCTTCTTACTGAAGATGGAGAATGGAAACAAGCAATGGACTTAAAACAAGGGGAATCCATTCGCAAGAAGGATTCTATTGAACAAGTCGGAAATATTGAAGCCATCGGAAACAGGCATGTTTATGATGTGGAAATCAACAGCGTTGAACACGCTTATTATTCCAATGGCTTTATTAGTCATAATTGCGGTAAAAGTGCTGTGGTTGAAGGACTTGCGTTGAAAATCGCCAACGAGGAAGTGCCGAAGTCGCTTCTTGGGAAGAGCGTTTACGCCCTCGACTTGGCGAGCATGGTGGCTGGCACGAAGTTCCGTGGCGAATTCGAAGACCGCCTTGAGAAGACCATCAAGGAAGTCGCGGGGAACGACAATATCATCCTGTTCATCGACGAGATGCACACGATTGTCGGCGCGGGCGCGTCCGAAGGCGCGATGGACGCGGGCAACATCCTGAAACCTTACCTGTCTCGCGGTCAAATCAAAATCATCGGCGCGACCACGTATGACGAATACAAGAACAAGATTGAGAAGGACAAGGCGTTGTGCCGTCGGTTCAAGAAAATCGACATCATGGAGCCGACGAAGGACGAGACGCTTGAAATCCTTCGCGGACTCCGCGAGAAGTACGAGGAATTCCACGGCATCAAGTTCAGCGACGAAATCCTCCAGTCCGCAGTCGATTTGAGCGCACGGTACATCATCGGGAAGTACTTCCCCGACAAGGCTATCGACGTAATCGACGAAGTTGGCGCGAAGTACCATTCGGGCAACAAGGAAGGCGACGAGGCGACGATGAAGGACGTAGAGGAAGTCATCTGCTCCATGGCCAACCTGCCGTCCCTGTCCGTCAAGAAGGACGACAAGCAGGAGCTTAAGACGCTCGGAGACCGCATCAAGACCAATCTGTACGGTCAGGACGAAATCGTTGACAAGGTTGTTCGTCAGGTCAAGATGGCGAAGGTCGGTCTCGCCAATCAAGGCAAGCCGATGGCGGTTTTCATGTTTGCGGGGCAGACGGGTTGCGGTAAAACGGAACTCGCGAGGACTCTTGCGAAGGAACTCAACATCGGGTTCACGAAGCTCGACATGTCCGAATATCAGGAGAAGTACTCCGTCTCCAAGCTCATCGGCGCTGCCGCTGGCTACGTCGGATTCGAACAGGCGGGGGCGTTGACGGAACCCCTCATCAAGCAACCGCATCAGGTGCTTCTGCTCGATGAAATCGAAAAGGCTGACAAAGGCGTTTACGACCTGCTTCTGCAAGTCTTCGACGACGGTCGCCTGACCGACAACCACGGCCGCGAAGCCTCCTTCAAGAACGCCATCATCCTCATGACGACGAACGTCGGCTACGCGGGTGCAACCAACATGTCCAACACGCTCGGCTTCACCAAGACCGAGGCGGACGATGCCAAGAGGACGCAGAAGGCAATCGAGGATGCGTACAAGAAGACGTTCAGTCCCGAATTCCGCAACCGCCTGTCGGGTGTCTGCTACTTCCACAACCTCGACGACAAGGTGATGGGGCAGATTGTGGACAAGAACATCCGCAAGCTTGAGACCGCGCTCGCCGACAAGAACGTGACCGTCTCCCTCTCCGACAAGGCGAAAGCTTGGATTGTCGAAAAGGCGGTCGCGGAGAAGGCGGGTGGCCGCCCAGTCGAACGCCTTGTGAACGAGCAAATCACGGAGAAAATCTCCGAGATGCTCATCGACGGCGACATCGACGAAATCAAAGGCGGTACTGTTGAGGTGAATCTGTCCGACGACAAGAAGTCCCTTGTCACGACATTCAGGGAAACCGACAGGTGTTTGCCAAGAGCCACCAAAAAATGATGGTGGCTCTAGTTATAACAACAACAAAAGGAAGAAAAAATGAAAAAACTCGTATGGATGATGATGATGATGATTGTCGTTGGAGCGACAACCGTATTCGCGGAAAAACAGACAATTCCAGCGGCCAGCCAGTCCTTCTATGTCACGGAGTACACTACGGTCACAGTGACTTACACGACTCCTGTCCCAGTTCCGAAGCTCGACGACAAAGGGAATGTCGTGAAAGACGAGAAGGGAAGCCCAGTCTATGTGTTCGAAATCAGGCAGATGAAGGAACAGGCTGTGCTTCGCCTGACAAGCTATGAGAAAGATGCCAAATGCGCATGGGGAGTCATCGAACCCGTCACCCCGTTCTCCGAGGAAGATACGTCCAATGTCACCGCACGCTACAAGAAGGAAGTGTCCCCGCAGGCGTTCACGGTCATTCCGCTCGCCGACGGTTCCGAACTCGGTCTTGTCTGCCTCGACTACGTAATCAATCGCGACACGCTCCCGCCAATCAATTGCAAGCTTGTCGGCAAGCTGACGTTCCTCGTCAGCAAGGTCGATGGACGCAGGTACATCGGCTCTGGCTCTGGCACCCTTGTCGGATATAATGAAATCGACGGCATCGCATGGGCATCCGTCCAGAATGCCTCCTACGCGGAGGCGGAGCATCTCCTGCCTGTCAATGGCACATGGCGTTGCGACACCGCTGGATACATGACCAGCAAACAGCAGATAAATGGCATCAGTGGCAACGATGCGCTGAAAGACAAGTACAAACTCGTCGAACCGAAGCAATGGATGTTCCACTAATCTCTGAATGAACCGAAAAGAGTCCGAGCAGAACATGCCACGGACTCTTTTTTTATGTCCTGAAACAACGCGATGCCTGTTTTTCCGATGGTCAAGCACCTGTATTTGCAACTTTTCTTTTATATTCATGCAAATAGAAAAGTATAATATGCCATATTTAAAAACAGGACTGTTTAACATTCAGGAGAATAGCATCATGTTGAACTTTGAGAAAATCGAAAAAATCGCGTCCGAACTCGAAGAGAAGCTCGGCATCACCCCAGACGACGCAGGCGACACGCTTATCGACGAAGCGGAGGAAGTCATCGACGCTACCGAAGGCAAGACCGAGGACAATCTCGGTGTCGCAATCCAGCAGAATGTCGAAGAGGAAAAGAAGAACACGGAAGTCCCCGCAGAGTCCTTTGCTGCGAACACGGAGACCGCTTCCGTCGAAGCCCCGACCGAAGTCGAAGCCAGCGACGGCGAATTCTTCGATGCCGAGGACGCGAAGGCTTTCCAAGCCAGCCTGAAGAAGCTGGTCAAAATCGCCCAGACCGTCAAGATGTCCAAGGACATCCCCGCCAGCAAGAAGGAGGAAGTCCTCGCCAGAATCCAGAAGGCTTCCGAGAAATTCATCAATGCGGTGAGGGAAGATAAAAAAAAAGTGAACTAGACGAGAGCGACACCTACACCACTCAAAAGTTGAGGAAGAAGAACACGAAGGTCACGCCGATGTCGCTGAAAAGGGGAATCACCCCAGAGACGATTGGCAAGCTGAGAAGGAACCCGTCCGCTACGATGGCTAGGATTTTCAGCAAGGTCGGGAACAGGATGGATGTCAACATCCCCGTAAGCAAGATGACCGCGACAATGTTCATCAACCTCCTCGCTGCGCTTGAGGAAGCTCTTTCGGAGATGGATTGAAAAACTGTTTTAACATGTCCTTTTTCGACAAGGCATGCTAATCCAGCACGACCGCCGTGACAGTCATTGCACGGCGGTCTTTTTTTGTCTGAATCACGCCATATTAAAGCAAAGTTCCAAAATTGAAAAGCAAAGGAGATTCAGACATGAAAAGCATGAACGCGATTATTTCAAAGGCGGATGTCCATTTCTACCCCGACCTTTCCCTGAGCCAGATTGAGCTTACGTTGCGCCTTGACAAGGGGAATGCGGTGTTCAGGGCACCGATGGACAGCGACAGCATGTTCAAGGTGCTAAATGTGTTCAACAAGAACAGCATCCATGACCTCACGGGCGAATACTGCCGTGTCCTCATCGACGAGGAGACAGGTCGTGTGGACTGCCTCAAGAACATCGTATTCGACGAATTCGGCGAATTCCAGAACGACCCGATGGTTTGAAGGAGAATCATCATGGGAAGCAAGAACGACGGCATTTACATTGTAATCAACGGGCAGGAATACAAGCTTGAGTACGTCACGCCTTTCGACGACAAGACCAAGTGCGAGCAGTGCGATTTCCTGAAGAGCGGAAAATGCACCGCCACGGTGGACTGCCTGAAAATCGAAGTCGAATTCCCCGACGCATACTGGAAGAAGACGATGCCAGTGTCGGCGGTTCAGGACTCGAAGTCGTATCTCCATGCGAGATGCTACAACAAGTCGGTGCGCAAGGTAATCACCTTCAACGGGACGGTTCCGATTACCGACGACACTTCGACGACGAACAGGTTCATTGGCGAATTCAACTGCAAATGACTTGAAAAAGACGCAACACGGTGCATATTGATTAGGAAACGACATTATGGCTAAAAAAGAATCGAAATACAGGAAGAGGATTTTCAGAATCGAAGTGACCGCCATCTACAACGAGGACATGGAAGCCGAGCAGATTGCGGACGAGCTTTCCGACGGGCTGTTCAACGCCCTGAAGAAAAGCGGACGGAGGCTCGCCGTCCTGAACGTGGACTCCGTTAAAGTCCCTCAGAAGCCAGACGAGACGGCGATGAGAATCATCTCCGAGCTGTCGAACCAGAGGCAGGAGTCGATGAGCATGCAGGAGACGGACGATGGCGGGAAGTACGTCGTCGTGAGCAAGGAGGAGCCGAAAACGGACAACGGCAAAACCACTCTCGGCGAGCTTATCCAGATTGGGAAAGACAAGGAAAAGAAGGAAGCCAGCGAACCCAAGCCATCCAAAAAAGACTAGGAGGAGCGAGGCGGTGAAAGATGAAAAAGGAGCTTGAGGAGAAGATTTACGCCATCGACCCAGTGTTCTTCAGGGAGAAGGACATGGACATGACGAAGACCTGCATGTGTTGGGGTCTGGAGTGCGGTGACGGGTGGTTCGAGCCAGTCAAGAGGCTCGCGGAGAAAGCGTCCCTGCTCAACCAGATGCTCGCGCCTTTGAACATGTGCGTCAACGCGAGCCAAATCAAGTCGAAGTTCGCGGAATTCCGTTGCTACTGGGAGATGAGCGTCCTCGACACGAGGAACGACTACCCCCTGACGGACGCGCAACAGGACTTGGTTGACACCGCCCAACGCATGATGGACGACGCGGTGGACGCATGCGAACGGGAATGCTCCCAGACATGCGAGCTTTGCGGGAAGACCGCGACGTTCAGCGACGAGATGACGGTCTGCGGGTCGTGGCTCACGGTCAAGTGCAAGGACTGCGCCCAGAAGGAACAGCGCGAGGATGGAAAGGTCACGAATTTCAGGAACGGGTTCATGTTCCTGTCGCCTTTCGCCAAGGAGTCCGTCAATGTCAACGGGGTCAAGTACCCGACCGTCATCGGGGCGCACTACGGGACGTTGCATCCTCGGCATGAGGGGCTTTTCATCGACCTTGAAAACCCGAAGGACGCGCAGGTGGTCGCGATGGACTTGGGGTTGTGCAGGGACGACGATGAAGCCGTCGCCAACATGCGCAAGGTGCTTCTGGCGAGATACGCCGAGCCGAAGGAAGGCTCCTACGGAGGGAATCCAGCGAGGGACGGGTTGCTGAGCACGAAGGGGCTTGAAATCGTCGCGTTGAACCACAACCATGAGAACGCATGGGGTTCCTGCTGTTGCAAGGACTGCGAAGGGAAAGGGAGGAACCTCTACGGCAAAATGCTCATGGAGATACGCGACACGATTCTGAGAGGGGAGATACCGCATGATTAGGACTGACGGCAAGCATGTTTTCTTCTACAAGGAGTGGCCTTCCAACTTCAGGAAGACGGACTTCACTTACGACTACGACGGCGAGGGAAAACCCCGTCGTTTCTTTTGTACGGAACAGGCGTTCATGTACTGCAAGGCGCGTTTCTTCAAGGATTCCGAGACAGCAGAAAGAATACTGGAGGCTACCGCCCCGATGGAGGCTAAGAACCTCGGAAGGGAAGTGGCGAACTACGTCGATTCCGAATGGGACAAGGTGCGCTACGGGTATATGCGCGACGTGAACTTCGAGCGTTTCACGCAGGACGGATGGCTGAAGGAGAGGCTTCTCAGCCCAGAGTACGATGGGAAGACGTTCGTGGAGGCATCGCCCGTGGACAGGATTTGGGGAATCGGAATCGGGCTTGAGGACGACAGGATTTTCGACGAGCGCAACTGGGTTGGCAGGAATCTTCTGGGGAAGGCGTTGACCGAGGTCAGAGACAGGATGAAGGGGGACGCGAAATGACGGTAAGAAATGGCTATGTGAGCAATTCGAGTACTGGGTCGTTCATCGTCATCATCAAGGACGACTCGACCAGTTTCCTCAAAATCACGGAGGAGCAGAAGAAGTTGCTCTTCGGATACGGGTTCAGGTACGTTTACGACAATTGGAGAAGCGTGCTCATGAACAGCTCCCCAGTGACCGACTACAGCGACAGCCTCCCAGACAAGGACTCCCCGATTTGCATGTACTACGAGGTGTCCTGCGACGAGGCGGACGTGGAGGAGTTCCTGTTCGAGAACAAGATTCCGTTCGTCGCGTCCGAGCAGTACGACACGGAATTCGTGCATTACGACGGAATCCACGACTGGTGCGACAGGTACATGAACGCGGGGACGCATTTCGCGATATACGGATTGCACAGCGAGATTGAGGACAAGTTGGACAAGATGAGGTTCAGGAACATGAAGCCGTTCACGAGGACGAGGATTTCGGACGGCGCGGACATCACGGACGAGGCGTTGAAAGAGGTTGAAGACATATGAACATCAGGATTGGGTACGTGAGCAATTCAAGCTCGGCTTCGTCAGTCGTCTTCGGACATGTCGTGGGGAACATCTTCACGGGCAACGTGACGCTCGACGACGACAAGGAGTACATCATGGAGGGATGCGAGCTTTGCGACGGCACGGATGTCATCACGCTCGACAAGGAGCTTCTGGACTGGTTCAGGGACAACCAGTACAACAAGGACATGGACTTCAGGGGAATCGACGGGGACATCATCGAAGTCGTGTGGAGCGCGTCCGAACCGTCTGGAGTCAGGGTTCCAGAACGATTGGAGGACTGCCGTCTCTGGGTGTTCAAGAAGGACATGCACTCCACCCGCACTGTCAAGGACGCTGAAACGCATTACAAGAGGTACTGACTGGTCGCATGATTTCGTTCAATCCGATAGGAGGAAAGCCGATGAATCTGAAGAAGGCGGAGGAGCTTTACCCGAACTACAATTTCGACTCGTTTTTTGGTCCAACCGATTATTCCCCGATTTACAAATCGTTCGGGACGGTCGTCCGCAAGGACGACATCGGCGAATATCAAGGCGACACGCAGGTGTTGCTGTACGACTCCGAAAGGAACCAGCACGGATACCTGATGTTCGGTTGGGGGAGTTGCTCCATGTGCGACAGGTTGCAGGGTTGTAGGAACTATCGGGAGGTTGACGAACTCATCAAGTACCTGTATTCGACAATCCGCTGGTTCGACGACGACAAGGAGGGATACAGGTTCTTCACCACCCACAAGTGGCACTTCGACTACACGCACAGCCCAGAATTCGTCGGGTTTTGCAAGGAATTCTTCAGGAAGAGATGCTGGAAATGAAAAAGACCGTGGATTTGACGGAAAATCAGGACTACATCGACGAGTCGTATGAGCAGTTGATGAGAGAGCGCAAGTGGACGGTCTTCAGGACGAAGAAGCACTATGTCCAACTGACGTTCCAGATACACTGGAGGTTGGGCAAGTTCAAGTGGTTCAGATTCAGGAGGACTGTTTACAGGTACTACACGGTTAGCAGATACTACGAGCTTGTGCTTCTCAACTACATGTACACGCTCGGCATCCATTTCGGGACGTTCGACCCTCATACCAGTTGCGGATGAACCGAAAAAATTCGCGACCGCGATTTGAAATTTCCATGAAAACGTGTATATTATAGGAAAATACAAGGTTTTCACAAAGGTTGCGAATCATGGAAAAAAAAGAAAAAAGAAAGCTACCGAAGTACTATGTCGTTGTCGCGGTGAAGGAAGACGACCCGAACGACGTGCTTGCGCTTGCAGACTCGATGAACAATAAAAGCAGAATGGCGTGGAGCAGAAGCAAAGTCCATCTCGAAATGGCTACCGACTACTACCACAACGGCTACAGGAAGACCGTCAAGGAGCAGATTGACGAGAAAATCGAATACAGCAAAGAAGAGTATGACAAGGATAACAAGCACGACGGGACGAACGACCTAAAGTGGATAAAGAAAAAAAGGGGACTGAAGCACACGCTCCGCGACTGGAAGACAAGGAGCTTCAAGCACCGTTCCTTCTTCGCGAGGACTGGCTTCGAGGCGAGCTACAAGACAGCGTTTAACGACGCAAGAAAGTTTGGCAGGAAGATACAGAAGCACGGGTACAAGGCTTTCGTGTGCAGACTCAACAGCAAGCATTGCCCGATTCAAATCGACATGGGCAAGCTGTTGAAAGGGAGCAAGACGAGGGATTTCACGGTCAAGAAGACAAATTAGGATTTTTACCTGACAAGAACGAAAATAACTGGTATGCTTGATTGCATACTGGCTTAGGATTAACCAGAATTGGAAGGCTTTAATGTAGTAATGCGCGAAATGGTTGGCAC
>Ga0310694_10001832_pt1 | contig 23148 bp, 17 predicted proteins | sample 174DNAGHGhighgp2_FD_203884 | JGI IMG/M metagenome (GOLD analysis project Ga0310694, IMG submission 203884) | Sheep rumen microbial communities from Palmerston North, Manawatu-Wanganui, New Zealand - 1742 DNA GHGhigh gp2 (v2) (version 2) | ecosystem: Host-associated > Mammals > Digestive system... | reverse complement strand
CTGATGCAATACCTCGGCTGCCCACTGCGCGTCTACGCCAGTGCTGACGTGGATGCGACGCGTGGGATTCGAAAGCGTAAACACAATCTGGTAGTCATTAACCATGTAAGGCGTGGATGCGTTGTTGAAAGTGACGTCTGCCACGTCCGAAATCTTCACTTCCTGCCCACCGATGATCATCATGTCGCGCCCGCGAAAGACCACAATGACGCTCGCCACCTCGTTGCCACGCGTGGGATCGGCTATAATCAAGGCGTCGGGTTCTACGTCGTAGCGAGCCAGCAGTTCGTCCACATTCTGGGGCACGGACGGTCCCTCGGGCGACTTCACGAAATTCGTCATCAGGAAATACAGCACAGGCACAAAAACGAGGCACAGCAGGATGTACCAATTGCCAAAGAGACCATAAAAAATCAGAATTACGACGGTAATAAACAGGAGTAAAAGGTCGCGCATTTTCATTGTCACACGTGGTTTTGGAATTATCTACGTGCAAAAATAAATATTCCACGTGTCATACACAAGGAAACGACACTTAATATTTATGAAATCTGAATTAAAAATCGTAACTTTGCACGCGAAACATTACAGAAACGAATCGAAAATGAGAAAAATATTCCTCGTGGCGCTGCTCTGCGCATCGGCAGCCGGCGCAAAAGTGAAGTACAACGTACAGATTCTGCAGGCTCCGTCTGTGGATATGGCCTATCTGGTGGATGCCGAGGCAGGCGTAGTGCTGGACAGCGTGGCCCCCAACGAGAAGGGCGACCTGCTGTTTCAAGGCACTGCGGCCGACGAAGTGATTGCCTGCGTGTCGCGCACACCCAGCACGCAGGGCAGTTTCTGCGTTTTCGTGCTCGACGACACAGATTTCGCCCTGCAGATGCATAACGGCAACCAGTACACCGTGCTCCGTGGCTCGGACGTTAACCGCCGCATGGAGGAGGCACACCACGGACTGGGGATGTTTGCGTTGCAGAATGCACACATCATGAACGAATACAACACGCTGAAGGAGAAATACCAACAGCAGATTCCCGACTCCACCATGGAGCGTCTGATAGCCGAAAACAAGAAAGTAGAGAATGAGCGCGCTGCATACTTCAAAACCGTGCTCAAGGAAAACAAAGACAACCTGGTGTCGGTCTTCTACCTGCTGACGCACGCACGAAACATAGGCTACGGCGAGATAGGCAACTACATGGACGACTACAAGTACGCCAAGCGTCCGTCGCTTGCACCGCTGAAAAAAGCGCTGCAAGCCGAGGCAAGCAAGGCCGTGGGCGCCAAGGTAACCGACCTCGAGATGAAAGATCTGAAGGACAACACGGTGCACCTGACCGACTGGGTGGGACGTGGCAAATACGTGCTGGTGGACTTCTGGGCTTCGTGGTGTGGCCCCTGCCGCGCCGAGATGCCGAACGTGAAAGCCGCCTACGAGAAATACAAGTCGCGGGGCTTCGAAATAGTCGGCGTCTCGTTCGACAACAACAAAGCCGCATGGCAGAAGGCCGTCACCGACCTTAGCATCACGTGGCCCCAGATGAGCGACCTCAAGGGATGGCAGTGCGCAGCCAGCGCGGCATACAACATCAAAGCCATACCGGCCACCATACTCTTCGACCCCGAGGGCCGCGTCGTATGCACCGACCTGCGAGGCAAGGAGATTGAAAGCAAGCTCTCGGAACTGCTGAAGTAAGAAACAAAGACAACACACTAAAAACAAACTAAGATGAAGATACAGATTTCTGACTCCATACGCTACATCGGCGTAGACGACCTCGACCTCGACCTTTTCGAAAGCCAATACGTCGTGCCCGAAGGCATGAGCTACAACAGCTACCTCATCCTGGACGAGAAAGTGGCCATCATGGACACAGCCGACGCACGCAAAGGCGACGAGTGGCACGCCCGACTCGAAGAGGAACTGCAGGGTCGCACACCCGACTACTTGGTGTCGCACCACATGGAACCCGACCACGCAGCCCTGATAGCACGCGTGGCAGCAGAGTTTCCCACCCTGAAGATTGTACTATCTGCGCAGGCGCAAAAAATGCTGGGGCAGTTCTTCGATGCAGACCTGACAGGTCGCACGATGGTGGTGAAGGAGGGCGACACGCTCTGCCTCGGCCGCCACACACTCTCCTTCATCGCCGCACCGATGGTGCATTGGCCCGAAGTGCTGATGTCGTACGAGGCAACGGAGAAAGTGCTCTTCGCAGCCGACGGTTTCGGCAAGTTCGGCGCACTGCAGAACGAGACGGACGACTGGGCCTGCGAGGCGCGTCGCTACTACTTCAACATCTGCGGAAAATATGGCGTGCAGGTGCAGAACGTGCTGCGCAAGGCAGCCCAGCTGGACATACGCACCATCTGTCCGCTGCACGGTCCCGTGCTGAGCGGCGACCTGACGCCCTACCTGAAACTCTACGACACATGGAGCCGCTATGAGCCCGAAACGGACGGCGTATTCGTGGCCTACGCCAGCATTCACGGCGGCACGGCACAAGCCGCGCTCCGACTGGCCGATATGTTGCGCCAGAAAGGAATTAAGGTGGCAACATCCGACCTGACGCGCGACGACCAAGCCGAGGCCATCGAGGACGCATTCCGCTATCCGCGCCTCGTTGTCTGCGCCAGCAGCTACGACGCCGGTGTCTTCCCGCCGATGCACGATTTCCTCTACCACCTGCAAATCAAAAACTACCAGCGCCGCCGTGTCGGCATCGTGGAGAACGGTTCGTGGGCTCCCTCGGCCGCCAAGACGATGCGCGCCATGCTGGAGCAGATGAAGGACATCACCGTGGTGGAGCCCGTAGTGACGCTGCGCAGCCGCATGAAGGAGGCCGACGTTGCCACGCTGCAGACGCTCTCTGACGCAATGCTGGCCGAATAGGAAGCGTCGCACCAATGGATTTTCAACAAATTTTCGCCGCTGCGCTGAGTCGCGGCGGACATTATGCCGACATCTACATCGAGCACACCGTGCTGCAGAACGTGGAGCTGCAGGACGGACGCGTCAGTCAGGCGCAGCAGAGTGTGCTGCATGGTGCCGGAATACGCGTGGTGTGCGGCGAACAGACGGGCTATGCCTACACAATGGACTTGTCGCAGCCGTCGCTCATGCATGCTGCCCGCTTTGCGGCCAGCATCGGCGACGGAAACTTTTGTGCGCCACATTGCACCGTCTGCGCCGACGAGATATTGCCACGGCCCGACGCGTCGGAACCGCAGCAACTGGAGGGAAGCGAGGCGGCAGCACTGCTGCTGAAAATCCAGGAGCGCGCGTGCGCCACAGACCCACGCATAGTGCGTGTGAAAGCCTCGCTGAGCCAACGCACACAGCAGATACAGTTTCTGAACAGCCTCGGCGAGGAATACACAGACCTGAGACCGCGCACTTCGCTCTTCGTGAGCATTGTCATGGAACAAGGCGGACAAACGCAAATGGGATTTGCCAGCCGCATGATGCAGCACGGCGCAGAGATGCTGACAGACGAACTGGTGGACGAAGTGACGCACGAAGCCATCAGCCGCACGGCTTTCCTCTTCGACGCCACACGTATCGACGGCGGCGAGATGCCCGTGGTGATGGCTGCCGGCGCCAGCGGCATACTGCTTCACGAGGCAATCGGACACGCCTTCGAGGCAGATTTCATCCGCCAAGGCACAAGTATTTTCTCCGACCGTCTGGGAACTGAGATTTGCGACCCGAGCATCACCATAGTGGACGACGGAACGCAAGAAGGAGACGCAGGACGGCTGCGCTGGGACGACGAAGGAACGGCGGGACAAAGGACAGTGCTGGTGGAGAAAGGGCGGCTGGTTAGTTTCATGCACGACCGCATCAGCGCGAAGCATTTCGGCGTAGCCCCCACAGGCAACGGCCGCCGTCAGAGCTTCCGCCACACACCGCAACCACGCATGCGCTCTACCTACATGCTGGCCGGAGAAACACCGCCAGACGACATAATCCGCAGTGTGCGACGCGGCATCCTGGCGCAGACGTTCACCAACGGGCAAGTGCAGATAGGCGCTGGAGATTTCACGTTCTATATGAAACAGGGCTACCTGATAGAAGACGGACGCCTGACGCAACCGCTGCGCGACCTGAACATCATAGGCAACGGCCCACAAGCGCTGCGCGACATCTGTCTCGTGGGCGACGACCTGAAACTGGACCACAGCGCAAGTATGTGCGGCAAGGGCGGACAAACGGTGCCCGTAAGCCAGGGATTGCCCACGGTGCTGATAAAAAAACTGGTGGTGGGATGAAAGAAACGACAAACAGACAGATACTGCACACGGCCATGCAAATGGTCTACGACGAGGGATGCCAAGAGGCAAAGGCCGTGCTGATGCAGAATCACGAGGACACCATTCAGGTGAGAGGCGGACACGTGGAGAAATTGCAACGTGCTGCGCCCACGTCGCTGGCACTGAACTTGTTTATCGACGGGCGCGAGGGATTTTTCTACACCAACGACCTCGCCATCGACTCGCTGCATCGCTTCGTCCGGCAGGCTGTTGCCACCACACGAATGCTGGAGCCAGACGCTGACCGCACGCTGGCCGACCCGCAACGATACTACAGAGGCGGCGGTCCGGAACTTAAGAACTACGATGCCACGCTCTCTGACATCGAGCCGGAACGAAAGATTCGGCTGGCCACAGGCCACAACACAGACGCATCGCTCTCCCACCCTGCGATTATCAGCGCAGAGACGCACTACAGCGACCGTCAGCATCGGGCGGAATACCTGATAAGCAACGGTTTCGAAGGCAGCGAGGCGAGCAGCTACTGCACGCTGACGACCATCGTCACGGTGGAGGGACGCGACGGGCAGCACCCAATGGACGGCTGGGGCGAGACACGTATTTTCTTCGACGACATGCCGACGACGGGCATTGCTGACGTGGCTCTGCAGCGAACGCTGCGGAAAATCGGACAGCGCCCGACGAAGAGCGGCACGTACACGATGCTCGTGGAGTCGCCCGTGGCAGGAAATCTGCTGCAGCCGCTACTCAGTGCCATGAACGGTCAGGCCCTGCAGCAACGCATGTCGTTCCTCGAAGGAAGACAGCACACACAAGTGGGTTCGACACTGCTGCATCTCGTCGACGACCCGTTGCAGCCCGGCACTCGAGGTGCATGCCACTTCGACTACGACGGCACGGCCACCAGTAGGCGCACGCTCTTCGACGAGGGACGTCTGCAGACCTACTTCATCGACACGCTGTATGCGCGCAAACTACACATGGCGCCCACCACACAAGGCACGCATCATCTGATACTGCGGCCCGGAGACAAATCGCTGAACGAGCTGATGCAGGCCGCGGGCAATGGCATTCTGGTGACGGACTTCAACGGCGGCAACTGCGACCCGAGCACGGGCAACTTCTCATACGGCATAGAAGGATTCGTGCTGCGCGGCGGAAAACTGGCGGAGCCCGTAAGCGGCATGAACATCACCGGAAACATGTTGGAGCTGTGGCAGCGCCTTGTGGGTGCGGCCAACGATGCAGACCCGTGGGAGACGGAACTCATCCCGAGCCTGATGTTTGAGGGCGTGCACTTTGCCGGAAACTAAATACTACTTACCGAGAAATTTACGGCCTTTCTTCACAAAGACGCCCCGGGGTTGCCGACCGGCAACGGGACGCCCAGATAGGTCGTACGTGGCGGCCGACGCGGCTGGTGCCAAAGGCGCCGAGACAGACGTGGCGACACGCACTCGGGCATTCACCAGCAAAGGCCGATGGTCGGAAGCCACGGGCTCGTCGATGACTGTAGAATTAAGCTTCATTGCGGTGCGTCCCAGCGTAGCTACGTAGTCGATGCACGCCGTCGGATTGTCGGCAGGATAAGAATATCCCTTGGAGCCGGTCTCGCACAGAAGGGTGAAATTCTTTTTCATTTGTGTGATAAACTCGCTTGTGGGCTTATCGTTCCAATCGCCGCAGATGAGGAACGGCTTGGTCCAACGCTTGGCTTCCTCGAGAATGATGGGCACGGACGCCAGGCGGTTGCTTGCATCAAGGTCTAAATGCGTGCAGGCGAAGACATACTGCTCGAACTCGCAGACAAGCAGCGTGCGCTTCTCCACACCGGGCAACGGGATATTCGTGACGCTGAGCGGCTTCTCCTTGCTGAGCACAGCCACGCCGTACTTGCCGTTGCTCAACGGAATGGCAGGACCAAACGTGGCATACATGCCACAGAGCGTTCCCAGTCGGCCGGCCTCGTTGACATTACCCGAACGCGGCACGATGCTATCCACCTCCTGAAGGCCGACAATGTCGGGTTCGCAGCCATTGATGACAGCCGCCTGCCGCTCGAGGTTCACCACGTCATCCATCCCTGCACCGTGCCTTATGTTGTACGACAAAATCCGCAGGGGCATAAGTTCGGTGGACTGGCCACGCAGCAGGTTACTATACGGCAGCGTAACTAAAAGCAAAAGAAGAATTCGACAGAAACGCATCGCAAGTTTAATTATATAAGGTTTACAGAAGCAAAGATACACTAAAACAGCGACGATGCCAAAGGAATGAAAGAAAAAAGTACACGCAGAATTGCAGATTTCTGATTTAATTCACTAATTTTGCACACGTAAAACCAAAGTATAAACCTTTAAAGACAAAACTATGATTAGACTGAATTGTTTCTTCCAGGCCAAGGCCGGAAAATATCAGGAGGCGCTAGAAGCCGCCATCGCACTGGTTGCTAAATCGCAGAAGCACGCTGGCTGCATCGCATACGACGCATTCGAGAGTGCCACACGCAAGGATGTGTTCAGCATCATCGAGACTTGGGCCGACCAAGCTTCGCTCGACGCTCACAGCCAGACACCCGAGTTCATTGAATACGTGGGAATCATGCAGAAATGCGGCACACTCTCGGTGGAGAGCTTCAACAAGTAGTCGATTAGCGGAAGAAATAGTAATACCAATACGTGTGGCCAAAGCCATCACGTAGCCGTTCAGCAGGCTGGCGCCCATCGGTGTCGGCCTGCATTGCTTGTTGGAAACTGTGATAAAGCGTCTCGGTCTTGGTATCGACACGTGGCTGCAGCGATTCGTCGCACAGCATGAGCGCCTCGGCATAGTGACGCGGAAGCGCAACCGAGTCGGGGAAAGACGCCGCAAGCACTTCCGCGAAGGCTTCGAGCCTACGGTCGAGCAGATAAGCGCAAAGCAGATAATCGCGAAGCACGGGCGACTGCAATGTGTCGCGTCGATGAGCCACCTCGAGGAATCGCGTGACGGTGCCCGAGCAGCGGCTGGGCGGTACGAAACGCAAATGACGATAGACCTGCGGACCAAAATCAAAGACAAACGTGGTGTCACTTCGGGCAGGAAGCATCATTTCGCTACCTCCGCAAGGATGGCAGAAAAGTTCTTCGCCCAGCTGCCCGAGCTGGCTCAGCGCATAGCAACGACTGGCAAAGAGCGTAGGAGAAACAAGCCCGGCCCGCTGCCCCACAGAGAGCGCGTCGGAATAACGATGCTCGCAGACGAGACGAGCGGCACGCAGCTCGGCATGACGCATCGTAGCCGTGTCGGAGTAACGACCAACCACGAAAAACATCAGCGCCAGCGCAAAGAGATTGGGCGTAAAGAGCACGGAGAAAGGACTGCGCTCGAAGCGGCTGTCGGGCCGCGCGTGAGCATAAATGAGAACGCACACGAAAAAGACCGGAACCACACCAAACAGGCAGACGCCCTGCAGCATGTGGTCGGCAATTCCTTCGCTCAGAACATGACTTGTGACGAGCCAAAGCAACCACAACGAAGGCAGCCATGCAAAAGCCAAAAGGCGAACAGGGAAACGGATGACACGACGGACGAAGACACCCAACAGCACGAGAAGCAAAGTGCAAAGCATGGCACCGACGAGTGGATGGTACGTAGTCTGTCCGCCGGAGTATCGCCACTGAAGCTGCGACAGCATGTCGGCTTGCATCACATAGAGCGTCAGGAAACAGAACACGGCAAAGAGAACCCCACAGACAAAAGAAATTGTCCGCGCGGAACTGCGAGTATGCCGGTTTGTATAGTTCATCTTTCCTGTGTCTAAGGTTAAAGTCTTAACGCGATGCGTTTTTATCTGAGGCGCAGGGAATTAAACGGATTCTCCTGTAGTTCCGCATTAACTCACTGCGCGTAGATACTATTCTCTGACGTGCCGCAAAACGCAAGCTGTGCGCGCCGGCAGATATAGCTTCAGCCAACCCTTGTTCTCGCGCACCAGCGCGGAGTCGTAGTTGGTGAAGTGGATCATACGGTCGTCGTTGAATCCTTTGCCGCCAAACGCCACATCGTCGGTATTGAGCACATATTCGTACGATCCCTGATGCACCATGAAGCCGTAACCCGTGTAGGACTTGGTGGGACTGAAGTTGAAGAAGAACAGCAGCTCACCTCGCTGGAACGCCAGCACCTGGTCGCCATCGTTGTGACAAATCTCCACAAACGGAGTTTTCTGGAATTGTTTCTGGCGTTTGATGACCTTGAGCATCGCCTGGTCGAAGTCGCCAAGGAAATGATAACAGAGATGTTTATTGTCCACCAAGTTCCATTGGCGACGTGCGTACTTGTAGCTCCAACCGTTCGACTCGTGCGGGAAATCAATCCACTCGGGGTGACCGAACTCGTTGCCCATGAAATTGAGATAGCCGCCGTTCATTGTCGAAAGCGTGAGCAGACGAATCATCTTGTGCAGCGCGATGCCACGCTCCACGGTGCTCGTCTCGTCGCCAATCTTGAAGTGCCAATACATGTCGGAGTCAATCATGCGGAAGATAATCGTCTTGTCGCCCACCAGCGCCTGGTCGTGGCTTTCAGCATACGAAATGGTCTTCTCGTCCTGTCGGCGGTTGGTCATCTCCCACAGCATGGAGCTGGGCTTCCAGTCCTCGTCGCGCAATTCCTTTATGATCTTTATCCAGTAGTCAGGAATGTTCATGGCCAAACGATAGTCGAAGCCGTAGCCGCCGTCGCGCACGGGCACAGCCAGCCCCGGCATGCCGCTCACTTCCTCGGCAATCGTGATGGCGTTCTTGTTGACCTGATGTACCAGTTCGTTGGCGAGTGTTAGGTAGCAAATGGCGTTGTCGTCTTCGTGGCCGTTGTAGTAGTCGCCGTAGTCGGTAAACGACTCACCGAGTCCGTGACTCAGATAAAGCATCGACGTGACGCCGTCGAAGCGGAATCCGTCGAAGTGGAATTCCTCCATCCAGTACTTGCAGTTCGAAAGTAGGAAGTGGAGCACCTGATTCTTGCCGTAGTCAAAGCACAAGCTGTCCCAGGCGGGATGCTCGCGACGGTCGCCTTGATAGAAGTACTGGCAGGGATCGCCGGCGAAATTGGCCAGTCCCTCGTTCTCGTTCTTCACCGAATGGCTGTGCACGAGGTCCATGATGACGGCCAAGCCCTGTTCGTGAGCAGCGTCGATTAGCGATTTCAGTTCGTCGGGTGTACCAAAGCGGCTGCTGGGCGCGAAGAAGTTGCTCACGTGGTAGCCAGCACTGCCATAGTATGGATGCTCCTGAATGCCCATTATCTGCAGGCAGTTGTAGCCGTCCTTTACGACGCGCGGCAGCACCTTCTTCTCAAACTCGGCGTACGTGCCGATTCCCTCCTTATCCTGCGCCATACCTATATGGCACTCGTAGATGAGCAGCGGGTTCGTTTCGGGTTTGAACTTCGCCACCTTCCACTGATATGCCTCTTCGGGGTCCCAGACTTGCGCGCTGAAGATATGCGTCTCGGGGTCCTGCACCACATAAGTGCTCCACGCCGGGATGCGCTCGCCCTGACCGCCGTCCCAATGCACGATGAGCTTGAAATACGTGCCGTGATGGAACGACTTGTGCGTAATCTTCAGTTCCCAATTCTCCGTGCCGCGAATGCGCTTCATGCTACACGAGCTCGTCTCCTTCCAGTTGTTGAAATCGCCCACCACGTAGATAGCCGTGGCGTTGGGTGCCCATTCGCGAAGCATCCACCCGCCTTCGGTCTTGTGGAGGCCGAAGTAGAGATATCCGCTGGCGAAATCGTTGAGCGACGACTTGCCGCCCGTCAACTCGCGGAGCTTATCGAGTGCATACTGATGCCGCCCTTCGATGGCTGGCGCGTAAGCTGCCAGATAGGGGTCGTTCTTTAAGAGTTTCAGTGCCGGTGCGGCTGTTTGTGCCGTCTGCACTTTCTTGTTGGCTGCCTTCTTAGCCTTTGCAGCGCTCTTGGCCGAAGCCTCTTTGGTTGGTTTCTTTTTCGTCGCCATTATTTATCGTGTATATGTTTTCACTTTGAAGATGGCCTTGCGAAGCGGCTTGCCGGTGATGGCAGGCGAGTGGCCGTCGGTGGGGAAATAGATGACAAACTGCCCGGGGCGCAACTGGATATAGTTCTGCGCTTCCACATTGTAGAACTCCACGTCCCGCTCTGCGTCGTACTCCGTCGGAGCCAGCGATTCGCGCGGCGAGAATCCATGCTCCTCAGCGTCGCTGATGGGAATCTGTATGTCGGTCATCACGCGGTGCGTCTCCATGAGCGTCTCGGTGCGCGTCTTGGGCTCACAGTCTTGTATGTTCACGAACACGTCGTCGCCCACTATCTTTGTTGTGCCGGTTGGCAGATCGGCCAGCCGATGTGTGCGCAGGAAGTCCACCACGTGGGCGAACAGTGGGTTCAGCGCCACGTAAATCTCCAGATTGTCCAGTGTGTCAAATATCATTTTTTCGATTCTAATTTGTAATTTCTCAAAAATCTATTTCGTTGCCTGCCGCGCTTCGTCTCCTTGCGAGACAGCTACGGCCGCACTCATCCTCTCACTTCACCAGCTCGCCCTTGTGGAAGTTACCCTCTGTGCGAACACCGGCAGCATCCACCATCACGCCGTGGCCCTCCTTCAGTCCTTTCTCGAACGAGCCACGGAACTTCGTGCCGTCAGCCTGCCGCAGGATGCCCTCGCCATGCATCAGACCGTCCTGCCACTGGCCCTCATATACATCGCCGTTGGCCCAAGTGTACTTGCCTTGCCCGTGCTGACGGTTGGCGTGCCACTCGCCGGTGTACGTGGCGCCGTTGTGCCACGTGAAGGTACCCTGCCCTTCCTGCTCGCCATTGGCAAAATGTCCCACATAGCGGTCGCCGTTCGTGAAGCGATAGACTCCCTCGCCCGTACGCTCGCCGTTCTGATACTGGCCTTCGTATTTATTGCCGTCCGAGAAGGTGTAGATGCCGCGACCGTGCTGACGGTCGTTGCGCCACTCGCCAGTGTACACATCACCCGAAGCGTACGTAAAGGTGCCCCTTCCGCTCTTCTGATTCTCGTGCCACTGTCCGTCGTACTTATTTCCGTCGCCCCAGTCAAAGACGCCCTTGCCGTCTTTCATGTCGTTGTGCCATTCACCGCGATACGAAGCACCGTTGGCATAGGTGTAGACACCCTGCCCCTCGCGCTTGTCAGACTGCCAGTTGCCGTCATAGACATCGCCGTTGTAGTAATACATCGTACCGCGTCCCTGCTGCAAGTCGCGAAACCACAGGCCCTCGTAACGGTTGTTATTGGCGAAATAATACGTACCGCGTCCATGCTGATGGTTCTGATACCATTCGCCTTCATACTTCTCGCCGTCTGCAAAGATATACGTACCTTGCCCCTGGCGCATCCCCTTTACGTACTGTCCCTGATACGTGTCACCGTTCTGGAACGTGGTCTTTCCTTGTCCATAGGGCTTGCCGCGAAACAACTCTCCCTGATACTCGCTCCCGTCCGAGAACGTATAGACGCCTATTTTTATCTGTTGGGCCTCGGCTATGACGCCGACAACCGCGAATATGCTCAATAAAAAGAACTGCTTTAAACGCATTTCGTTATCTAACATACATTCTTCGACTGCAAAGATAGCGCAATTGTGCGAGACAGCAAAGAAAAACAAAGTTTTTTCTTTGTGAGCGCCATTACGCGCACCCGATTGCAGCCCGCCCAAAGACGTGCACGTAAATTTTGACACACGACGTTTTTCATACGCCACACATCGCATCACCCGTGCCACGCGTCGCAGCGTCGAAAATGCACGTCGCCGCTGCCGACTGAAATATGCCGTCCTCGATGCCGTCATCTCACCAAAGGAAATTATCAGGGTTGTTAAACTTATCCTCCAAATCCAGTTCTTTTTCTCTTATATATCTTATATATAAATTCTCTTTTTTCTTATAATTGCGTATATTTGTATTTCTTGTATATGTGGCCGCATAATTTGCAGAGTCATTTGTAGAGCCATTTGCTGCCCGAGAACGCCTAACTCGCTGACCATCAGCGGAGACATTTGTAGACTGATTTGCAGACAGATTTGTATAAAGATTTGCTGGTGCGGCGCAGAACGACAGGACACGGACGCGTGTCAGTCGCGTAGATGCCACCTCTGTCTCTACAAGTCGTTCTCCCTGCATTGTTGCTAAAAATTTGTCTACCACAAATCGGCTGACCTTCCATCTCTTGCACAGTGATAACTTAGAGACTATCACCTCTCCCCTCTTTACTTCCACATCCTTACCGCCGACCCTTACTTTACGGTCCGAGAACGAACACATAAACAACAGATCCATGAAGCGCCAAAGCGCCTTCTCGTCTTTCCATACCGCCGTGTGCGGCAGTCGCAGCGTAACGGGCAAGAAGCCCTCAGTAGTTTTAGTCATTGCCATAGTTTTTAGTTTTAGGTTAGTTTGCATTCAATTTTAAAATTCAGCCACAAAGATACAATAAATACGAAGCGAATGCAAATTTTCGAGAGAGGAATTTTCGGGACAATAAGTAAAAGTTTGGAATTTCTTTGTCAAATCCCAAGACAGAACGAAATGAAAAGACGACATTTTCCTTTACACGTCAATCACGCCAAGGTGGCGAAGAGCGTGGGCAATACCACCCTCATCGACAGAGCGTGTAACAAAGTCTGCAGCGGCCTTGGTGCCTGGCGTGGCATTGCCCATAGCAACACCCACACCTGCGCGCTCCAGCATACTATTGTCGTTTTCGCCGTCGCCAAAGGCAATAGTGTCAGCGAGTGACGCGCCCAGATGAGCAGCAACGTCGGCAATGGCGTTACCTTTGTTGGCACCGATGTGTATGACGTCGGCAAAAGCGGGATGCCAACGTGTACAGAATACTTCCGACAGGTGTGGGATGATGCGTTCCTGCTGCTCGACTGTAAAGAAGGGTGAGAGTTGCAACACGCGCTGACGACCCAATATTTGCTCCACAGGAAGCGAAAAATCCACATCGTCCACTTGTATGAAATCGCGGAAAAGTTTTTCCACCATAGGGTTTGCATTATAGACTGCCACATCCTTTTCGCCCACCACTACACATGGATAGTTGTAGCTTGTAGCATCCTCGAGGAGGAGTTCCACATCCCGCTGCAACATTGGCAGGCAAGACGCTTCACTGTTGCCCACGAAACTCTGCGCACCATTTACGGTAATGATACCGTCGAGCAAGGGAATGGCCGGTTCGATGGCCGACGTAAAAACCCACTGCCGCGGCCGTCCGGTGCAGATGAAGAGTTCGTGACCGCGGCGCTTAGCTTCAGCCAGTGCGGAAAGTGTGGATTCTGGAATCTGATGCGTCTGAAAACTAACCAGTGTGCCATCGATATCAAAAAAGATGAGTCGGCGTGATAATTTATTAACAACCTCCATGATTTTTCAACTGCTAAAATTATTATGTCTCACTCCCCAGTCCGGTTATCTCACTAATCTGTTGCAGCAGCTCCACTGCAGTCTGCACGGATCGCACTTCGTAGATGAGCAAGCTGCGGTGCTGCTTCTGCTCCTCGAGGCGGCAACGGTGCAAGTTGGTGGTGGCGAAGGCAATCAACTGGTCGAAGGCACGACTGCGATAGAACGGGCTGTCCTCGCGCGACACGAAATAGAGCCGCATGCGCCCACCCTTCAGGATGATGCGTTCGGCACCAAAGTGGCGGCCCAGTCGGCGGAGCGAAACCACACGTATGAGTTCCTCGGCCTCGGGCGGAATGGCGCCAAATCGGTCTGTCAGCGACTGGCGGAAGCGCTCTACGTCCTCTTCCTTCTCCAGTCCGTCCAGTTCGCGGTATAGCATCATGCGTTCTGCACTCGTAGGCACGAATTCCTCGGAGAACGACATCGGCAGGTCGCTTTCCAAAATGCATTCCGACACGAAGGGTGTGCCGTCTGCCACATTGTCGCCTGATTCCGACGTGGCAAAGAGGTCTTGGAACTCCTCAGCGCGCAACTCCTCGACGGCCTCCTGCAGAATCTTCTTGTACGTCTCGTAGCCCAGGTCTGCAATAAAACCGCTTTGCTCAGCACCGAGCAGATTTCCTGCGCCTCGTATGTCGAGGTCTTGCATGGCTAAATGGATGCCGCTGCCCAGATCGGAGAAATTTTCGATGGCCTGCAGGCGTCGTCGGGCATCGGCATTCAGTTGACTCAGCGGCGGCGAAAGCAGATAACAGAACGCCTTTTTGTTGGAGCGACCCACGCGTCCGCGCATCTGATGTAAGTCGCTCAGTCCGAAGTGCTGAGCGGCGTTAATGATGATGGTATTGGCATTCGGAATGTCGAGTCCGCTCTCGATTATGGTGGTCGAGATGAGCACGTCGTAGTCGTAGTTTGCGAAATCCAGCATGATGCGTTCCAACTGCTCGGGCGGCATCTGACCGTGGGCCACAGCCACTCGAGCGTCTGGCACGTGCTGACGCACGAGCCGCTCCAGGTCGGGCAGATTGGAGATGCGGTTGTTGACAAAGAAAACTTGTCCGTTGCGCGACATTTCGAAGTTGATGGCTTCGGCTATCACCTCTGCCGAGAACGTGCACAGCTGTGTCTGTATGGGATACCGGTTGGGCGGCGGCGTCTGTATGACGCTGAGGTCGCGCGCGCCCATCAGGCTGAATTGCAAAGTGCGTGGAATGGGCGTGGCGGTGAGTGTCAGCGTGTCCACATTGGTCTTCAGTTGTCGCAGTTTCTCTTTGGTGGAGACGCCAAACTTCTGCTCCTCGTCGATGATGAGAAGGCCGAGGTCGTGAAAGCGAACGCTCTTGCTGATGAGTTTGTGTGTTCCGACCACGATGTTCACGCGCCCCGAACGCAGCCCCTCGAGTATCTCCTTTGTTTTGGCAGCCGACCGTGCGCGACTCAGGTATTCCACCGTGACGGGAAAGCCTTGCAGGCGTTCGGTGAACGTGCGGAAATGCTGATATGCCAGCACGGTGGTTGGCACCAGCACGGCCACCTGCTTGTTGTCGGCGCAAGCCTTGAAGGCAGCACGTATGGCCACCTCGGTTTTGCCAAATCCCACGTCGCCGCACACGAGACGATCCATGGGTCTGCGTCGCTCCATGTCGGCTTTCACCTGTTGCGTCGCCTTCAGCTGGTCTGGCGTGTCCTCGTAGAGGAATCCCGCCTCCAGTTCGTGCTGCATGAAGCTGTCGGGGCTGAAGGCAAAACCTTTCTCCTGCAGGCGGCGGCTATACAGTTTAATGAGGTCGCGCGCGATATCCTTTATCTTTGTCTTCGTGCGTTCCTTCATGCGCTCCCAGGCACCCGTGCCAAGCGAGCTGATGCGCGGAGGTTCGCCCTCACGACCTTTGTATTTCGAGACCTTATGCAACGCATGCAGGCTCACGAACACGGTATCCTCGTTCTTGTACGTGATTTTTATCACCTCCTGCATCTGGCCGCTGCTGTTGGGTATGCGAACGAGGCCGCCGAAGCGTCCCACGCCGTGGTCGGTGTGCACCACGTAGTCGCCAATCTCGAACTGCTGCAATTCCTTCAGCGTCAGTGCCACCTTGCCGTTTCGCGTCCGTTCGCTCTTGAGGTTGTATTTATGGAAACGGTCGAAGATTTGGTGGTCTGTGAAGAGGCACACGTGCAGGTCGTCGTCCACAAATCCGCCATGAATGGTGTGCAAGACGGGCGTGAAGTAGATATCGTCGGCTTTGTCGTGAAAGATACTCTCCAGCCGGTCTGTCTGCTTCTCGCTGTCGGCCAGGATGTAAAGTTCGTAACCGCGCTCCAGAAAGTCGCGGAACGTGGCGCAGACGAGGTCGAAGTTCTTATGAAAGATGGGCTGCGGATGCGTCTGGAAGCGCACCGTCGCCGTGCAACCCTCCACGGGGTTCTGGCTGATGTACAGGCTGCGGAAAGCAGAGAGTTGAGTGCCGAAAGTATCCGGCTCCACGAGCATCGTCTCGCGCTCCAGCGGCTTGAATGCAGCGGCAGCCTCGTCGTCATCCTCGGCACGAAGAGCCACTTCCTCGGCCACAGCCTGCTGCGAGAAACCCTCGTCGAAGATGCGGCGTACCTCGTCCAGCAAAAATTTTCTGTCGTGCAGCACGAAAATTGCGTCAGCTGGCAGGAAAGAAAGGAACGTCTCGGCCTGCGCCGCCTCCACGCTGAGTTCGGGCACGATGCTCACCTCGGTCTGACGTTCGAGGCTCAGCTGGTTCTGCACGTCGAATGTGCGAATGCTGTCCACCTCGTCGCCAAAGAAATCTATGCGGTAGGGATATTCGCTCGAGAACGAGTAAACGTCGATAATGCTGCCTCGCACTGCATACTGCCCCGGCTCGTAGACATAATCCACACGGCGGAAACCGAAACTCGAAAGCGTCTCCTGCACGAATGCCACGTCCACCACCTCGCCTTGGTGAAGCACAAGGGTCTGCTCGCTCAGTTTCTTGCGCGTAACTACCTGCTCTGCCAGTGCCTCGGGATACGTCACGACGAAGAGCGGCTTCGCGCCGCTGCTGATGCGGCTCAGCACATCGGTGCGCAGTATCTCGTTGCCCACGTCGCGCTGGGCGTACTTGACGGCACGGCGGAAGCTGCTGGGGAAAAACAGCACTTGCGAGTCGCCGAGCACCTGCGTCAAATCGTGGTAGAAATAGCCGGCCTCCTCGACGTCGCCAAGTACAAACACGAATGGCACGCCCACCACTTGCGGACATGCCACGGGCAAAGCTGAAAAGACAAGCGGAGCAGCACTGGCCTGAAGGCCCGTCAGCTGGATGTGACGGTCGGCCGCGTTCTGTAGCAACTTACCCAGCGCCTTCACACCGACGTGCCGCGCCAAAATCGACTGTATCTCCTGAATCTGCATCAGCGGGCTTCCTCCTTTTCTGCGAGAGACTTCACAAATTCCTCAGCTTCGGCCAGCGAATCCTGCTTGCCAACGTCCAGCAGCCGCAGCCCGTCCTGTACGTAACCGTATATTGGCTCTCGACTGCAGACGGCGAGATAAAAGTCTATGATGCTAAAGCGGTCGGGGAACTCATCGAAGAACTTAAAAAGCCGAGGGCTCATTACGTGAATGCCAGCAAAGGCCAGACGGCGATAGCGCGAGGCATCGAGGTCGCCATACGGACTCTTCACCTCGCCGGTCTGCACATTCGTCCAGCCTACGAGTCGCATCTCGTCGTCGAAGAGCAGGTAGCGACTGGTCTGACGCTCGCTGACGAGCAGCGTGGCAGCCCTACCCTTGGCGGCCTGCAGAAGCGCTGGGATATCCACATTGCTCAGTATGTCCACGTTGTGGATGAGGAAGCCCTGCTCCACGTCGCGCAGCAGTGGCATCGCATGCTTGATGCCGCCGCCCGTCTCGAGCAACTGCTGCCGCTCGTCGGAGAAGAAGATGCGGACGCCCTGCGGATGCTGCGTACACCACTCCTCTATCATGTCGGCAAAGTGATGCACGTTTATCACACACTCGAAGATGTCGGCGGCCTTCAGTTTCTCGAGCAGATGCTGCAGCAATGGTTTGCCTGCAACGGGGACGAGCGCTTTCGGCATCGTGTCGGTGAGTGGTTTCAGCCGTGAGCCTATTCCTGCAGCGAATATCATGGCGCGTGCTGGAGGCACGGGCAAGAGAATACGATTGATGTTTTGCTCGCGGTGGCATATGTGAACCTCCACGCCGAACTTACGATGAATGTGTTCCGCCAGGTGCTGGGCAGAATATACGCTGCGGTGCTGACCGCCCGTGCAGCCGAAAGAAAACATCAGACTGGTGAAACCGCGTTGTATGTAGCGCATCACGTGAGCATCTGCCAGCTTGTAAACGCTGTCGAGGAAGGTCAGAATCTCGCCGTCGTCCTCGAGAAAGCGAATTACCGGCTCATCCAATCCGGTCAACTGCTTGTAAGGTTCGTAGCGCCCAGGGTTGTGCGTACTGCGGCAATCGAAGACATATCCGCCGCCATTGCCCGATTCGTCCTGCGGGATGCCCTTGCGATACGAAAAGCTGAAGACGCGCACTACCAGCGGGCCGCTGCCATCGTACTTACTGAACGTGGCCGGACCATCCTGCGGGTGCGAAGAATACGGATTGGAGGGTGCCACCTTGTAGCCGTCGGCACGTTTCACCGGTTTCTGGCTGACGGGCGCAAACTGTGGCATTGCCGCCAGTTCGGTCAGCACGTCGCGCAGATACGGATACGGGCAGCCGTCCTCTTGGAGCAGTTCGCGCAGATTCTGCATGGCAGGAGGAATGCTCTCGAGGAAATGCTTTTTTCGCTCAAAGTAACCGCGGAAACCGTATGCGCCAAGCACCTGCATGAGTCGGAACAGCACGCACAGTTTCAACTGCTCGTGGAAACGTTTCTCGTTCACCTCGACGTAATGCTTCAGGCACTCGATATAAACCTGTATCAGCTCACGACGCAGGGAATTCGGATAACGCGCCGACGCCTGCCACAGGAAGCTGGCCAAGTCGTACTGCACGGGGCCGCGACGCCCGCCTTGGAAATCTATAAAATACGGATTGCCAGCCGCATCGAGCATGACATTGCGCGCCTGGAAGTCGCGATACATGAAAGCCTCGCCCGGGATGGACACTATGTCGCGCGCCATAAGCTGGAAACTGGCTTCGAGCTTCAATTCGTGGAACTCCACGCCAGTGGCTTTCAGGAAGCAATACTTGAAATAGTTGAGGTCGAAGAGCACATTTGTCTCGTCGAGCGACGCCTGCGGATAGCACTGGTTGAAGTCGAGACCGCGCGCACCCTTGATCTGCATGTCTGGCAGCAGCGCAATGGTACGCCGCAGCAAACCGCGCTCGCGCTGATTGTATCGTCCACCCGCCTCGCGGCCGGCCTTCAGCGTGTCGAAGAGTGTGCGGTCGCCCAAGTCGGTCTGCAAATAGCGCAGGCCGTCGCTGCTCTGAGCCACCACCGCCGGAACTGGCAGACGTTCCGCAGTGAAATGGTCGGCAAGATAGCAGAATGCGTGATTCTCGTCGCGACTGGTGCCGACCACGCCAATGAGCGAAGAGCCGTCGGCATTGCGCAGGCGATAGTACTGCCGGTTGCTTCCCGAACCCGGAATCGGTTCGCACGACGCGGCTTCGGTGCCAATCTTCTCTTTATAAAGTTTCTTCAGTAGTTCCATCAGTCTTTATTCTTCCAGATTAATTGAATCCTGCGACGTATGGCAGCCACGTTGATGGCGCTGACGCATAGGAAAAGTACTGCACCCACGGCCACCGTAGGCCAAAGCGGTCCGTCCTCCACACGCGGGAACATGGTCCACAGCAGGTTGAGATAATATCTGCGTGCCGCCCAAAGGCCAATTACTGCAAGCAGCAATACGACAGCGTTCAGAGTCACTGCCAGCAGCTGGTATGGCATTGCCACCCGGCACGGGCTGTATCCGATAAGCAACAGGTTGCACAGTTTGTCGGCATTCTTCTGAACCAACAAATAGATGCTGAGCATCAGCAAATAGAAGGCCAGCGCGCTGATGAGTAAGCCCACACCGAGCACAAGACCTGCGGCAACGCGCAGGAAGAACATGGTACGGCCAGCCTCGAGTTTGTTATCCTCGAGTTCATACCCGTGCGCGTCCATATAACGGGGAATGGCATCGTCGGCCGGGTTCTGCACTTCCACTATCAGCCGCGTAGGCGCAGCATCAGCCTGTGGCGCATAGCGTCGGTTGCTCCACTGCATGAAGCTCTCAGGCACCAGAATTGTGTTCAGACGCGTGCTGAAACCCACCACACGCGCGTCGAACCGTTCGTCGAGGCCATTGCCGCGCAGTGCCACCTGCATGCCGAGCGAGCCGACAAGCCCTTCAGACAGTTGCGGCAGTGATTTGCTGCGTGCGAAACCGAAATTATAGAGCGCCAAGTATGTGCGCGGCAGAATGATGGGCACCACGGGGTGCGCCTCGTCGAACGACCACGCTCGAACGTCCACATCGAGGAATGCGTCGGGCACGCTCTCGAAAAACATGTCGGTGCCGAACGACGGCATCCCCTGAACAGCCAGCCGGCACGAGACGTCGTATCTGCTGGCAGTGAAGCCGCCCAGGCTACGACAAAACGATTGACTACGCAGCTCCTCTATTTCCGCATCGCTGAAGGTCTGCGCCGAGCCACCCAACACGTCGAGTGCAGAGAGACGCTTGTTCACAATCAGATAATCGGAGCGCAAAAATCCGTCGCCCTGCGTGAATAGTGGCTTTACGTCGCGATAGAACTGCAATGCGAGCAGCACCACGAAGACGCCCAGCAGATTTGCCAGAAAAAAGGCGGCCAGTTGCGCCAAACTAACGTGGCGGCGGAGAAGTTTCCAGACGAGATTCACTTTCTGTTTAATCTAATATGGTTCATACTATGTCAGAGCCGGAAGACTTTGTCGTACGGCAACGACAGATGCTTGCCGATGCTCGTCACCACCACACCGGCGCCCTGTTGCTGCGCCTCGCTGCGGATAATTTCTGCCATGATGGCGGCGTTGGCATCATCGAGGTGACTGATGGGTTCGTCGGCCAGCAGGAAATCAAACGGCTGCGCCAGCGCACGAATCAAAGCCACGCGCTGCTGTTGGCCGAAGCTCATGCGCCCAACCGGCGTGTCAGCCTTGTCGGCTATGCCGAGGGCATCGAACCATTCAAGCAACTGGGCGCGTTTCTTATGGCGGAGAAGTCGTTTTTTCAGCTCCACATTCTCCATTGCCGTCAGTTCGGGGAAGAGTCGCAACTCCTGAAAAAGACTGCTCAGCGAATGCTGTCGCAGCGCCACCCAGTCGGCGGTCCGCAACTGGCGGATGTCCGTGCCGTCGAAAAGGATGCGTCCTTCGTAGTCGTGTCGATAACCGATAAGGTAGCTGCAGAGCGACGTTTTTCCCGTGCCACTGGCTGCCTCCAGCAGGTAGAATTCGCCTCGCTGCAGCGTGACGCTCTGCAGCCAGACGTCGCTCTGGATGTCTGCCCGTTGCGCAAAGACGCGCGGCAATGTGTGGTCTATGTCAATCCGATTCATCGTGTTTCATTTCAGAGAAAATTTCCTTCACCGCACGCCGTGTCAGCAGTTCCACCTCAAGTCGCGGCTCGGAGAAGATACGCAGTTGCACGCGTTCGGCCTCGTCCAGCAACCGACCGACGGGTGAGCCCTCGGGCGCCACGAGTTCGCGCCATCCCTGCCGCGCCACAAATTGCTGGGCATCGAGCAAGCCGTAAAGCAGGCAACCCTTTGCACTCTCTCGCCCATCGACTGCTTTCGAGCCAGGACGGCAGGCTTGCGAGGCAAGGCGTTCGTCGGGCGTAACGTAAAGGGTGTTTTCGCGCACGCCAAAGCGTACATCGAACTTCTCGCCGCTCAGCGCAAAGTCGTTGGCGCCAAGCGTTGAAAAGCGGAACAGGTGAGAGAACGCTCCGCCACGTTGCCACGCAGGGACGTTCTGCAGAAAAGCAGTATTCGACAGCTGTGCAGTGAAGAGCCAACGGCTCTCCTCTTCGGCAACGGCCAGCGATACGTCGCCATCCACAGCTTCAATAATCCGGTCAGCGTCGATGCAGAAGTTAAGCAGCAGGAGGAACGTACGCAACGTCGGCACATCGCGCAGTCTGCGAAGCAGCGAACTGCCGTCCACATTGGCCGTCAGCCAAAGCGATGACTGCTCAGGCCCAAAGGAGAACAGATCGCCGCGTATGGGGCGAAAGGTGTCTTTCAGTGCGTTAAACTCGGCCGTCAGTTCGTTCTCGCCCAGCAACTCGGCATTCAGCACGAGCGACTGCCGACGAATGGACATCGAAGCAAAGAGCGGAGCGTCTGAAAACATCTTCGACGGCAGGTACTGCCGCTTGTCGGCAGGCACAAGATTGGCAACGACGGCCGTGGTGGTGGCTAGTTTGACAGCGCTAGTTTGAGACTGCAGCACGTCATCGAAGGCAAAACGACGCGTGGTTTTCTTCATTATCACAGCCATTTTCTGACGAAACGACACGTCGCGTCCGGAGAGCACAAAGGGCACAACCACAGCCTTGCGGCTGTCGAACACCACTGCTGCGTTCTTCGTCTGAGCCCACTGCAGTCCTTGCTGCCGCTCCACCTCGACATCCTGCGACTCAAGCCACGTGCGGAAATCGCCGGCGTCAGCGAGCGGAAGGAGGATGCAAGGCTGTCGGTCGGCTGTAAGGAATGCATAGAAGGGCGACGTCAGTCGCAATCCTGTCTGCTCCACGTCGTCGCTCCGAAATAGGCGCCATGCGTCGGCAAGCGTGAGGCCGCCTTCTGCCACCAGCGCCTGCAGGTCTACCTCCAGCACAGCCTGCGCATCTTCGGGGATGACCGAGCGATACGAAGCGCCGTTCCGACGCAGCAGCACGACAGCCAATAAACAAGCTGCGACAGCCAGCAGACCAAGAATTATGAGAATGCGGGGCTTCATAATATCTGATTCTTGAGTTGCATCATATGAACAGCCACAAGCGCAGCCGTCTCAGTGCGCAAGCGACTGCGGCCAAGCGTGACGCTGCGGTAGCCCATCTGCTGGGCAAGGCGCACTTCCTCGATGCTGAAGTCGCCCTCCGGTCCGATGAGCACGGTGGTGGGCACGCCCACGCGCAGCACGTCCAAAAGGAAAGGTTTCTCTCCGCCCTCCGACACGATGTCCGCCTCCTCGTAGCAGTGGCAGATGAACTTGTCGCCGTCGCGAGGAGTGGAAACAAAACTGCGGAAAGGAGTCATCTCGCTGAGCTGTGGTTTCCACGCCTTATGGCTCTGCTTCATGGCAGCAAGGATGATACGTTCCACGCGATCCGTCTTCAGTGTGTGGCGCTCGCTAAACTGGCAGTCGAGGAACGAGATTTCGTCCA
>Ga0310694_10001831_pt1 | contig 23157 bp, 23 predicted proteins | sample 174DNAGHGhighgp2_FD_203884 | JGI IMG/M metagenome (GOLD analysis project Ga0310694, IMG submission 203884) | Sheep rumen microbial communities from Palmerston North, Manawatu-Wanganui, New Zealand - 1742 DNA GHGhigh gp2 (v2) (version 2) | ecosystem: Host-associated > Mammals > Digestive system... | reverse complement strand
GCCGCCCCGAACTGAGCCACAACGGCATGCAGGACGTGGACGAAGTCATTACCACCCGCGAGCTGGCCCGCATGATCAAGGAAGCCGGCATCGACTTCGCGAACCTGCCGGACGAAGACTTTGATCCCGTGCTGGGCGAAAGCACCGGCGCCGGCGTCATCTTCGGCGCGACCGGCGGCGTTATGGAAGCTGCCCTGCGCACCGTGTATGAAAAGGTCACCGGCAAGACCCTGGAGAACGTGGAATTCCACGAAGTCCGCGGCATCAAGGGCGTCAAGGAAGCCACCATCAAGGTCGGCGACCTGGATGTCAATGTCGCCGTCGCCCACGGCACCGCCAACGCCGCGAAGCTGCTGGACAGCATCCGCAGCGGCGAGAAGACCTACCAGTTCATCGAAGTCATGGCGTGCCCCGGCGGCTGCGTCACCGGCGGCGGCCAGCCCATCGTGTCCGCCCAGAAGCGGATGGAATGCGATCCCAAGCAGCTGCGCGCGGCAGCCCTCTACAACGAGGATGCCAACAAACCGGAGCGCAAGAGCCACGACAACGCTTCCGTCATGGCCGCCTACAAGGAATACCTTGGCGAGCCCAACAGCCATCTGGCGCACGAACTCCTGCACACCCACTACACCGCGCGGGAGAAGTACAAGAAGTAATCCGATCCAAGGCACGAACCGCCGGGCATTTCGCCCGGCGGTTTTCCTGTTCCGGCCCGGGGCACGGTTTGATTCTTTTCACAGCGGCCCGGATGTGGTAAAATACAGGGAAGGAAAGACAGGAAAACGGGCCGGGAAACCGCCCCTTTGCCCATGGAGGGAATATGATACAGGAGACCAGGATCAGCACGGTGGAGCAGCTGATGCCCCTGCTGAGCGAACAGGAATTCAGGCCGGAGCTGGGCCGGAACAGGAGCAGCTACCTGTACCGGGGCATGCCGGACAGCTCCTACCGGATCACGACGAGCCTGAGCCGGTGCTGCAAAGGGCTGCAGAAGACGCTGGAGCCGGCGATCCTGAACAACTTTGCGAAGTACGCCGTGCGGGAGGATCCCACGATCGCGCAGAGCGTATGGCACCAGATGATCACGGGGCAGCACAACGGCCTGCCGACGCGGCTGCTGGACTGGTCCCATTCCTCGCTGGTGGCGCTGCATTTCGCAATGACGGAGGAAAACCTGGCGGATATGGACGCCCACGACTGCGTCGTCTGGCGGATCGACATGAAAGAACAGATCAACCACCTGCCGGAAAAATACCGCCTGGCCATCGGCCGGGAGCAGACGACGCTGTTTTCCGTGGAGATGCTGGGGAAGGCGGCCCATTCCCTGGAGGAATACGACGAGGACATGGGCGATCATTCCATGGTCATCATCGAGCCCCCGAGCATCAACAACCGGATCATCATGCAGTATTCCTTCTTCTCCGTGACGCCCGCCGGCATGACGGACATCGAAGCGTTCCTGGATCAGCACACGAAGAACACGGTCAAGTACATCATCGACGCGAAGCTGCGGTGGCGGGTGCGGGATATGCTGGATTCGCTGAACATCAGCGAACGGCTGTTCTTCCCGGGACTGGACGGGCTGAGCAAATGGATTGCCAGGCATTATTATGTGAAGTAAGGACTGAGATCCCTCCGCGCGGCCTGCGGCCTTGGTCGGGATGACAAAGAGGGAATGGCCTTCGGCCTTGGTCGGGATGACAAAGAGGGAATGGCCTTCGGCCTTGGTCGGGATGACAAAGAGGGAATGGCCTTCGGCCTTGGTCGGGATGACAACGAAGGAAATGGCCTGCGGCCTTGGTCGGGATGACAACGAAGGGAAATGGATGGCGTTTACGGAAGGAGGCGAGCGTGTGAAGAAGGGCCTGACTGCGGCAGGAATGCTTGCGGCGCTCTTTTTGGCGCTTTCCGCCTTTTCCTTTGCCTGCGCGGACGTCATCATCAACGAGGTCATGGCCAGCAACGGATTCTATGAAAACGGCGAGGCGTACGACTGGATCGAGCTGTACAACGACGGGAAGGAAACGGCCGACCTGGGCGGATGGTACCTGAGCGACAGCAAAAAGGACCTGCTGAAATGGCAGTTCCCCGAGGGGACCAAGCTGAAAGCCGGGAAATACCTGACGGTTTTCTGCACGGGCGAGGAAGGCAGGAGCCCCGGGAAGGGAGACACCTTCTACACGGGATACTCAATTTCCGCCGCGGGGGAAACGCTCATCCTTTCCGACGCGGAAGGCACGGAAATGCAGCGCGTCAAGCTGCCGCAGCAGTACGGCTGCGTCAGCTGGGGCAGGCCCGCAGGCGGCGGGGAATACGGATTTTTCGAAACCCCGACCCGGGGCAGGAAGAACGACGCCCAGGCGTACAGCGCGCGGACGGACGCGCCGGTGCTCAGCGTTCCCGGCGGGTTTTATACAGGCAGCGTGACCGTGAACGCCACCGGCCCGGAGGGCGCCGTGCTACGCTATACCATGGACGGCGAGACGCCCACGGCGAACAGCAAAAAGTTTCCCGCCGGGGGGCTGGCGCTGAAGCAGACAACGCCCCTGCGGATCCGGGCTTTCCGGGAGGGGGAAGTTTCCTCCGTAACGGAGAGCGCCACCTATTTCATCGATGACGACCCGACGACAGCGATTGTTTCGCTGATTTCCGACAACAAATACCTTTTCAGCACGAAGAGCGGCATGCTCGTCAAAGGCACGGGCTCCATCCCCAATTACAGCAAGGGATACGAGTATCCGGTGCACATCGAGTATTTTACGCAGGCGGGGGAACGGCAGGTCAGCCAGAACGGCACGATGACATGCTCCGGCCACAGCGCCCGGATCAATGCCCAGAAGAGCATCGCCCTGTACGCGCGCAAGGCGTGGGGCGCGGAGAAGTTCGTTTTCAATCCTTTCCCGACGCGCAGCTATACGGAATACAAAAGCCTGCTGCTGCGCTCCGCGAACAGCGACTATTCCGCCACGCGGCTGCGGGACATCGTGGCCAGCTCGCTGGCGGAGGGGCAGGGCATCCTCTACCAGGACCACGAAGTCATCCAGGTTTACATCAACGGGCGGTACTGGGGCCACTACAACCTGCGGGAGAAGATCAACAAATATTTCATCGCGGCGTACGAAGGCGTGACGGCGGAGCAGGACATTGACAAGATCGACATCCTGGCCCGGTCGGGCAGCGACGAATTCCTCCAGAACGGTGACAACAAGGACTGGCTCGCCCTTTGCGTTTTCTGCAAGCAGAACGACCTGAACGATCCGGAAAACCTGCAGTATGTCACGGACCGGCTGGACGTTGACAACATGTTTACCCACGCGGCGTACGAGATCATCCTCGGGAACATTGACTTCACGAACGTCCGGATCTACCGCGTGCCCGGCGGAAAATGGCGCTACCTGCTGTTCGACGTGGAAGCCTGCTGGCGCGGGCTGGACAGGACGCCGATCGAATACTACATCCGCCCGGTCAAGGGACCGTACCAGGGATTCCATCACGAGCCGCTCAACGCCCTGCTGGCAGTGCCGGAATATAAGGCGAAGTTCCTGCGCCGGGTCAGCGAGCTGCTGACCACAGTGTTCGTCTGGGACAACGTGAAGGCGCATTTCGACGCGGCCATCGCGCAGATCGAACCGATCCTGCCCAGGCACATCAGCCGGTGGAAGAACATGAAGATCGGCAACTGGAAGAAAAACATCAGCGCGACGGAGTACTATGCCCGGGTGCGGCCCAAGAAGATCCCCGGACTGCTGCAGAAGGCCATGAAGCTGACGAAGGCGGAGACGGAGGAATACTTCGGGGAAGCGCTGCGGCTGCTGGAAGAGACGAATACGGTAAAATAAGGCGCAGGCCCCTGCCGGGACGGACAAAGGGCAGCGGGCCGCGGGCCATCGGAGGAAACATGCTGAAGTATCCGTGCTTAATCCTGGACCATGACGACACGACGGTGAACTCCACCGCGACGGTGCATTACCCGTCCTTCGTGGAATACATGGAAAAATACCACCCGGAGGGCATGCTGACGCTGGAGGAATACTTCCTGTACAATTCCGAGCCGGGCGTGATCCCGATGCTCACGGAGATCTGCGGGTTGAGCGAAGCGGAAGTAAAGGAAGAGGAAGCCTACTGGAACGCCTACGTGCAGCAGCATATCCCGGAAGCGTACCCGGGCATCCGGGAAATCATGGAGGAACAGAAGGCGCGCGGCGGGAAGATCTGCGTGGTCAGCCATTCCTTCAGCGAGAACATCCGGCGGGATTACCGGGCGAACAGCCTGCCCGAGCCGGACCTGATATTCGGATGGGAATGCCCGCCGGAGCAAAGGAAACCTTCGCCCTGGCCGCTGTACAGGATCATGGAGCAGCTCGGGTTCCGGCCGGAAGAGATGCTTGTCGTCGACGACCTGAAGCCGGGATACGACATGGCAAAGGCCGCGGGGGTGCCTTTTGCGGCCGCCGGATGGGCCAACGACATCGAAAAGATCGAGGCCTTTATGCGGAAAAACTGCGGGCTGTACTTCAAGACGGTGGGGGAACTGAAGGATTACCTGTTTGGATGAGATCCTTCGGCCTTGTTCAGGATGACAGGGGAAAAGGCTGATTCAGAGAAAGGAAAGGAATGCAAATCATGACAGGGCAGATCGGGAAACACACGGTGCGGGTGCGCGGAAGGACAGTCAGCGACGGCGGGATGCTGTGGCTTTGTTCGTCGCTGAGCGAGGCGGGATTCCGGGTTAGCTACGCGAAACACCTGAAGGTGGTGCTCCGCGCGGACGACACACCGCTGGATCCGGCGTGCAGGCACCTGCTGCCCCGCTACGACGTGCTCGTGGACGGCGACACGGTGACCGGGGGCTTGATGGAAGAGCAGGAAAAGACGGTCATGGTCTTTGACTCCGCGAAACCCTGGGGCGCGGACATCCGGATCCGGAAGCTGAGCGAATGCACCCAGAGCCTGATGGCCATCAGCGAGATCCGCACGGACGGGCTCGTCGAACCGCTGGCGGAGACGGGCATGCGGGTCGAGTTTATCGGGGATTCCATCACCTGCGGATACGGCGTGGAAGGGAAGAACGAACTGGAAGACTTCTCGACGGCGACGGAAAACGCGGCGAAGTCCTATGCCGGGCTTACGGCGCAATGGATGGGACTCGACGCCATGCTGACCAGCTGCAGCGGATACGGCATCGTTTCCGGATACACGGACGATCCGGAAAAGCGGCTGACGGACCAGCTGCTGCCGCGGTACTACGCGTATACCGGGCGGAACAGCTTCACCCTGCCTTCCGGCAGGAAACTGCAGGAGATCCCTTGGGATTTCAGCCGGTGGCAGCCGGAAAAGATCCTGGTCAACCTCGGCACGAACGACCTGAGCTGGGTGGCCGACCGGGAGCCCCGGAAGGACCTTTTCAGGAAGCAGTACAAGGAATTCCTGCAGGAAGTGCGCAGCAAGAATCCCGGCGCCATGATCCTCTGCGTGCTGGGCATCATGGGCACCGGGCTGAATGAATACATGGTGAAAGCCGTCAACGAATACCGCTCGGAAAGCGGCGATACCCGGATCCACTCCATGACGCTGCAGGAGCAGGACGCCGGGCGGGACGGGTACGGATGCAATTTCCACCCGAGCGAAAAAACGCAGCTGCGGCTGGCGAAAAAGATCCAGGCGTTTATTCAGAACACGTAAGGAAAGCTTCGATCAGCGCGGAGGCTTCCGCAACCGGATCCGCGGACATATCGAGCCAGCGGATGCGGGGATCCCGGCGGAACCAGGTCATCTGGCGCTTGGCGAACTTTTTGATCGCGTTGCCCAGCTCTTCGACCATCTGTTCGTAGCCGATTTTCCCGGTGATATACCAGGTCAGGTACTTGTATTCGAGGCCCAGCTTGACGAGGAATTCCTCAGGGATCCCTTCGTCGAGCAGGGCCTTTACTTCGTCCACCATGCCTGCGGCGAGGCGCTTTTCGAGCCGCTCGTCGATCCGCTGCTTCAGGATTTCCCGCGGCCAGGTGACCCCGAGCTTCAGGAGCTCGTAGCGGGGGGATTTCACAGGAGGGTGCCAGTCGTCCGCTTCGATGCGCTCCAGGGCACGCATGACGCGGTGCCGGTTGCGGGGGTCGATGTCCGTATCCGGCAGCTTTTCCTTCAGCATTTCATACAGGGCGGGCGTTTCAAAGGTTTCCAGGTGCGCTCGGAGGCTGTGGTCCGGCGCCTGGCCGCCCAGCTCATATCCGTCGGCCACGGCGTCCACATACAGCCCGGTGCCGCCGACGAGGAAGGGGACATGCCCGCGGGCAAGGATGCCGTCGACGGCGGCATACGCGAGGCGCTGGAAATCCGCCATGGAGAAGAACTCCCCGGGCCTGCGCACGTCCAGCAGGTGATGGGGGACGCCCTGCATTTCCGCCTCCGTGACCTTGCCGGAGCCGAGGTCCAGGCGCTCATACACCTGGCGCGAATCAGCGGAGACGATTTCCCCCCCGAACCGCGCCGCAAGCGCGACGCCGAGGGAGCTTTTGCCCGACGCGTTGGTTCCTTCGATCACAATGAGTTTCGGCAGCATGCGCATGGACCTCCTTATGAATGCCTGCAAAAACATGATACCACAGCCGGAAGGGGACCGCAAATGCCCGCAAAAGGGGCCAAAATGCCAAAAAAGCCTTGACATATAATGTTTTCAGTATATACTGGAATAGCAAAAATTCTTGCAAGGAGGGTTTTCTCAATGAATAAGGGAGAACTGATTGCTGCCCTGGCGGCGAAAACCGAAAAAACGAAGAAAGAATCTGAAGCAGCTCTGAACGGAATCCTCGACGTGATCGCTGAGAGCATGGCGAAGGGTGAGAAAGTCCAGCTGATCGGCTTTGGCACCTTTGAAGCGAAGAACCGCCCCGCGCGCGTTGCCCGCAACCCCCGCACCGGCGCTTCCGTGAAGATCGCCGCCTGCAAGGCTCCCTCTTTCAAGGCCGGCAAAGCCCTGAAGGACGCCGTGAACACGAAGAAGAAAAAGTAATTTCCGACCGTTCACAAACCGTGGGTTACAGCCCGCGGTTTTCTTTTTTCCGTCCTTCCCCGCCGGGGAGGGGCTTTTAAGTTTGTTTTAGGGAACCATTCTATGATACATACCAGCGGCTGTCCCGAAACAGCTGCCCGTGAGGAGGAAACAAAGCATGCGCGAAGCAGCCGCTGAACAGGAAAAGAAACGCCCGAACCGGAAGAAAAGAAGGAGGATCATCCGGCGCCTTATCGTGCTGGTGATCGTCCTGGCCATCCTGGGCGGGGCGGGCTTTATCCTGCTGCGCAAGCTCCAGGCGGATTACAGGGTTACCTACGATCCGTATACGGCGACCGTCGGCAGCATCACGAACTCCCTGAGCTTTTCCGGATCGATGCAGCTGATTAACAACACGACGTACACCGCAGGCGGCGAAGCCAAGGTCCGCGAGATCTACGCGGCGGACGGCGACCGCGTGGCGGAAGGGGACAGGCTGGTGCGCCTGAGCGACGGGACCACCGTCACGGCGGATTTTGCCGGAACGGTCAACAGGGTCTTTGTCGAAAAGGGCGACGAGGTCCGGAACAACGACAGCCTCGTCCAGGTGACAGACTTTGACCATATGCGGGTTTCCTTCCGGGTGGGCGAGAACAACATCCGGGACGTGAACCCCGGCGAGGCCGTGAAAATCAAGATTGCCTCTGTGAACGCGAACTTTGACGCGACGATCAAAAGCATCGACTATTCCAGCTACACCGGCAACAACGTCGCCTATTACACGGCGGTGGTCGAGGTTGACACCTCCGGCATCGACAGCATCTATCCCGGCATGCAGGCCACGATTACCATGACGCAGGAGGAAGCGAGGGACGTCGTGATCCTGAAGATGGACGCGATTTCCACCGCGGCGAACAACACCGCCTTTGTTTACGTGGAAGGCGAGGACGGTACCATGCAGGAACAGCCGATCACCGTGGGCATCTCCAACGGCAATTACGCGGAGATCAAGGCCGGCGTCAGGGACGGGGAAACCGTTTATGTCGTGCGCGAGAAGGAAGAAAACACCTTTGCAGGGATCCTTTCCGGCATTTTCGGCAGCCAGCAGGTGAACCGGCCGTCCACCAGGAACAGCAACCGGGAGTGGAACGGCGGGAACATGCCCGGCGGCGGGAATTATCCGGGCGGCGGGAATTTCCCGGGCGGCGGGAACAGCAGCGGCGGAAACAGCAGCGGCGGCGGGAGCCGGCGGGGGCAGTGATATGGCCGGAGAGACGTTTTTCTCGATGCGCGGCATCGACAAGGATTACTACATGGCCGGGGAGGCCGTTCACGTGCTGAAAAAGATCAGCCTGGACATTACGGAGGGCGAGTACCTTTCCGTGCTGGGGCCTTCCGGCAGCGGCAAATCCACGCTGATGAACATTATCGGATGCCTGGACATCCCGACGGCGGGGCAGTACATCCTGCGGGGACGGGAGGTCGAGGAGATGGACCAGCGGGAGCTGGCGCAGCTGCGCAGCCGTGAAATCGGCTTCATCTTCCAGAATTCCCAGCTGCTGCCGCGGCTCACGGCGCTCAAGAACGTGGAGCTTCCCCTGATTTACGCGGGCGTGCTGCCCCGGGAGCGCCGCAGGCGGGCGAAGGAAATGCTGGCGCGCGTCGGGCTGGAGGACCGGATGGACCACCTGCCGACCCAGCTGTCCGGCGGGCAGCAGCAGCGCGTGGCCGTAGCCCGCGCCCTGGTGGGCAATCCGTCGCTGTTGCTGGCGGACGAGCCCACCGGCGCGCTGGACCAGAAGACCGGCGCGCAGATCATGGAGCTTTTCCGGGAACTGAACGACGAGCACAGGACCATCATCATGATAACCCACGATATGCACATCGCCTCCCACGCGCACCGGGTCGTCCGGATTATCGACGGGGAGATCCTGGAAGGAGGGAGCGTGCAGGATGCTTAAGAAGACCAGGGGTTTCTTTGTGATGCTGCGGGAATGCGTCGTCATGTCGCTGGACAATATCCGGGGCAACAAGGTCCGCTCCTTCCTGACGCTGCTGGGCATCATGATCGGCGTAACGGCGGTTATCGCACTGATATCCACGGTGTCGGGCGTTTCCGGGTCGCTGGCGTCGTCCTTCTCCAGCATGGGCGTCGGAACGCTGACGGTTTCCGTGTCGGGCAGCGACGCGAAGACCGGCGTCACGCCGGCGGACCTCGCGGAGATCACCGTGCTCGACTGCGTGGACGGCATCGTGCCCAGCGTGAGCCTGAACGGCCGCGTTTCCTACGGGAAAGCCGTGGAGACGAACATCCGTGTTTCCGGCCGGAACGGGTACTTTTTCAGCAGGAACCGGGACATGATCCTGCAGGGGCGGGCGCTGAACTTCATTGACGACGAGAACGCGACCTACGCCTGCGTCATCAGCCAGGCGATGGTGGACACCTTCTTTTTCAGCGTCGACCCGATCGGCGAGACGATTTATGTTTCCGGCCTGCCTTTCACGGTCGTCGGCCGGTACAAGGAGGATACGGGCGGCGGCGTGGCCGCGATCTTCTCCGGCAGCACAGACATCATCGTGCCGTATACGACGGCGATGCGGATCAACAACAGCGGCGAGGTTACGGGCTTCACCGTATACCTGGCGGAGGGCGCGGATTCCGAAAGCGCCTCCACGGAGATCAGCAACCTGATGGACAGGCAGTTTGAATACGAAGACGATTGCTTTACCGTCACCAGCATGACTTCCATCGAAAGCACGATGGAAACGATGCTCGGCATGATGAGCACGCTGCTGGCAGGCATCGCGTCCATCGCGCTGGTGGTCGGCGGCATCGGCATCATGAACATGATGCTGACGACCGTCACGGAACGGACCGCGGAGATCGGCCTGAAGAAGGCGCTGGGCGCCGTCTCCTGGCACATCCAGATCCAGTTCCTGATCGAGTCGTTCCTGCTTTCCATGATCGGCGGGGTGCTGGGGGTGCTGGCAGGGCTGATCCTCTCGGCCATCCTCTGCAACGTGCTCGGAACATCCTTTACCCTGAACACCGGCGCGATTGTCCTCGGCGTGGGATTTTCCGCCGCGGTCGGTATCCTGTTCGGATGGGCGCCTGCCCGGAAGGCAAGCCGCCTGAACCCCATAGACGCCCTGCGGGCGATCTGACAAACAGAAAGGAGCTAATCCCCATGAAGAAGAACATTTCCCGACTGCTGGCCGTTGCGGCCGGACTGGTGCTGCTGTGCGCCGCCGCGTCAGCCGATTCGATGACCCTGAACGGCACGGTGACCGCGGGAGAGGCCGTGATGGTCTACGCCCCGATCGGCGGAACGGTCGGGGAGGTTTTCGCGGAAGCCGGCCAGCAGGTCGCCGCGGACGACGTGCTGTACGCCATGAAAACGAGCAAGACCTACGCGGAGGGGGACGGCACCGTGACCGGCATTTTCGGCCAGCCCGGGGATTCCGCCGCCGCGGTTTCTTCCAGGTACGGCGCGGTGCTTTACCTGGAAGGCACTTCCGTGTTCAGCGTATCCGCTTCCACGGAGAACGCCTATAACTCCACGGAAACCAAGTTTGTGCACGTGGGTGAAAAGGTGTACCTGCAGTGCCGTTCCAACTCCGCCAGGACCGGGACGGGCGTCATCACCGCCATCTCCGGAACCGGCTACACCGTCGAGGTGAACAGCGGCACCTTCATTCCCGGGGACTCCGTGGAAATCTACCGCGCGTCTTCCTTCGTCAACACCTCGAAGATCGGCCGCGGCACCGTGAACCGGACGAACCCGACCGGGATCACCGGCAACGGGGCGATCGTGAGCATTCCGGTCGAAGACGGCGCGCAGGTGAAGCGCGGCGACCTGCTGCTCGAGACGCTGGACGGCGACTTTGACGGCTATTACATGAGCGGCACCGAAATCAGGGCGGGCACGGCCGGCGTGATCGGCAGCCTGGCGGTGAAGCGGGGGAACAGCATCCAGAAGGACGCCGTCGCCGCCGAGATCTACACCCTGGAAGGCATGCGGGTGGAGGCTTCCGTGCCGGAGGACAGCCGCAGCCAGATCCGCAAGGGCGACAAGGTCACCATCGAGCTGGAAGCCGACGAGAGCCGGACCTACCAGGGCGTCGTCACGATGGTTTCCGCCATCGCGGAGGAAGCGGCGAACAAGGAAGGCGGCAGCAGTGAGGTCACATACAAGGTGCTGATCGACTTCACGCCGGACGACGAGGTGCGCTTCGGCATGAGCGTGATCGTCACGACACTTGAGGCGGAGGAAGCGCCCGCCGCGGCAGCGGAAGCCCCGGCGGAAGAGGAAACCGCAGAGGAGGAAACAGCCGGTGAATAAAACCCGGAGGCTCCTGGCAGCCCTGGCGGCCCTGGCGCTCGCCCTGGCCCTGCCGGGCGGCGCGGTTCCCGCGAAAGCGGACAGCGGCGGGGAGACCGGGCTGTCGATCATCCTCGACCGGGGCACCAAGGCCAGCGACGGCACCTGGAGCATCCGGCGGGACGTGAACAGCGTGCTGCGCTTCGTCTTCAGGGGAACGGCCCGGGCGGAGCGGTACACCGCGGTGCTGACGTTTCCGGACGGGAGCACCAGGGACTTTGAAACGGGCACGATGACGCTCACGGTGCCCCAGGCTGACCTGCCGGCGGGCAAATATACACTGGCGGTGACCGCGTGGATCAGCGGCGCAGGCGCGGGCCCCGCGACGATGCAGCTGACCCTCGAGGACGGGGAAAGCGCCGGGGAACCGGCGGAGACGGGGGAAACCGAACCCCCGGCCGGCACGGAAAGCCCGGATCCGCAGGCGAACCCGGAGGGCACGCAGCAGGACGGCGCAGATGACGGCAGCGGCATAGGAAGCGGCGGCACAGGGGGCAGCAAAAAGCCCGCCGGCCGGGTCAGCACCGGCAGCACGAAGAAAGCAAACGCCGTCACGCCCGGCAAGGCGCTGACGTCCGCCCACGCGAAGGGCAGCGGGCAGGTGCTTCCGTACGGCACGGTGCAGCTGGCCATCGGGACAGGGACGATGGAAATCCTGCAGGTCGGCGGCGAGGAGCTGGCGCTCTCCTGCGGCGGGCATGCCTTTCGCGGAAAGATCCAGGGGGACCGGCTCGTACTGACGCGGGAAGCCGGCGATGAGGCGGAAGAAGGGCCGGAAACCGGCTGGACCGTGACCCAGAAAGCCTTGAAAACGCTCAGCGCATCCGGCATCCGCGAGATCGTGCTGATTGACGCGGAAGGGGAAACCGCCCTGGAAACCGGGATCGAGTTTTCCGGCAGCAGCTATGCAAAGGAACGGGCGGAAGGCTTTGTTTCCTCGGACTTTGTGCTCTGCCGCAGGGACGGGAGCTGGTCGGTCCGCGTGGAGGACCGGGAATATGAACTGCCGGAACTGACCGCAGAATGACAGAACGGAGATACTGTTATGAAAAGAAAGATCCGGATCACCGCGGCGCTGGCGCTGGCGCTGGCCTCCACGGCCGCGTGCGCGCTGGCGGACAGCTGGACCGGCACGACGGCTGCAGGGGAGACAGCGCACGTCACCGCGCCTGCGGACGGCCTGCTGCTCAGCTTTTCGATGCAGGCGGGCGGGATGGCGGAAGCCGGGGAGACCGTCGGCGAAATTCGCACGGAAAAGGTTTTTGCCCCTTTTGACGGGACGGTCGTATCCGTGGCCGCGAAGGAAGGCGAAAAGTCAGAAGGCGCCGTGCTGGAGATTTCGCCGACCAGCCTGTATGCGATTTCCTGCACGGTGTCGAACGTCGCGGAGACGATGGAAGACGCGCTGGTGCACGTCGGGGAAAAGCTTTACGTTCGTTGCTCAGCGGACGGGAGCCACCGGGCGGAGGCGGTCGTCACAGCCGTGGACGGCGCGCAGTTTTCCGCGGAAACCACAGCGGGCGAGCTGTATGTCGGCGAGGCGGTCATGCTGTACCGCAGGGCTGATTACACCGGGCGCGTCGGGAAGGGAACCGTCACCGTCCACGAAACGATCACGCTGGAGGCGGAGGGAACCATCCTGAACCTGCGGGTACAGCCCGGGGACGGCGTGGAGCGCGGGCAGTGGCTGTATTCCCTGTCCACATCCGCCGAGAGCGGGATCACCGTCCCCGCGGGCGGCGTCGTCACAGCCGTGAACGCGAAAGCCGGGGACAGCGTCCGGGAAGGCCAGGAACTGGCGGAGATCGCCACGTCCGTCGCGATCCGCATTGAAATCGACGCGGACGACGTTAAGCAGTTCCGCCGGGGCGCCGCGTGTACCTATACCCGCGGGGACGATCCCCACGAGACGCCGTATCCCTGCACCGCAGCAAGGATCCTGCTGGGCGAAACGGATACAACGGCCGTCGTCGAGCTGATTCCGGAAGGGGACACGCTCCTGCCGATCGGGATGACGGTCCTGGTCATGACGGACTGAAAAAAACCATGCCGATTCAAATGAAACAGAAGAAGATATGAAACAGCCTGCGGCATTGAAAACCGCAGGCTGTTTGCATTGTGCGCCGGTCAGCGGGCCGGGAAGGAAGCGAGCGACTGCTCCAGGGCCTCCGCTTCCTGCGCGGAGAGGAGCTTCTCCCCGGGATGGCGGAAGAACAGGTCCGCCCGGACGCCGGTCGTGCCGTACTCCGCGCAGCGCTCCGTCACGACGCGCTCCTCGTCCCAGTCGGTAAAGCCCTGGGGGGAAACGTGTTCGTCCATTTCGCAGCGGAGGAAGACCGTGCGGGCAAACTTCCGCCAGGGGCGGCCCAGGTATCCTGCGCCGTCCGGGCATTCGCCGGTCAGCCGGCAGCCGCGGAAAACCATGCCGAGCTCCTGCTCCTCTGGCGTGTTGGCGGCGGTATAGAACCCGCCGCGTTCATTCATGAACAGCGTGCAGCCGTCGAAGAGGCAGCGGTAAGGCCCGAAAATGAAATCCACGTCTCCCCGGATGAAGCAGTTTTCAAAATACTGGGTGCTGAAGGTTTCCGGGCAGCTGCCGAGGTTTTCAGCCGGAACGCACTCCGCAGAGCCCTGCCGCGGCGCGATGAACGCGGAAACCCGCGGGTTCAGCGGGCCGCAGAAGAGCGTATCCTGGTGGGCGATCATATCCACGTTCCGCCAGGTTCCGCCGTCGCCCGCGGCATACACGGCCACGGCCTGGCCGACGTCGCGGCCGTCCCCGGCGTCGTTGCGGACCGTCAGGTTTTCGACGGTTACGCCTTTTCCGGACACCAGCAGCGTCGCGCTCAGGAAAGTGCCGCGCTCGCTGCCGTCCGCATCAAGGTCCTTCGCGCAGCCGGAGGCCGTGATGACCGTGCCTTCCCGGTCCTCGCCGACCAGACGCACACCGTCCCGGTGGATGACGATCCGTTCCCTGTATTCACCTTTTTTCAGGAAGAGCTCCGTACCCCGGGCATCCGTCGGCAGGGCGTCGACGGCGGCCTGCAGCGATGTGAAATCGCCGCTGCCATCCTTTGCAATGATCAGTCTCATAAAGAATTATTCCTTTTCTTTCGGAAATGTGTAGTGGGGCATGATGATCCCCTCTTTGTCAAAGCGCGCCTTGACCCGGGAGCGGATATCGCGCTCCACCCGCCAGTGCTGCCCGACGGGGCAGGGAACGGCGATCTGCAGCATCACGGCGTTCGGCTCAAAGGAGACGATGCTCATGACGTCCGGCACGGTATCGATGCCTTCGATTTCCCTTGCGGCGATTTCCATCTCTTCCTTTACCATGGCCACGATCCGCTCCTGGTTTTCCTCATAGGGGCAGGGAACGTTGACGATGGCGCGCTTGAACCCACGGCTCATGTTGATGATGCTCCGGATTTCCCCGTTGGGGATGATGAAGACGTTGCCGTTGAAATTCCGGATGGTCGTCGTGCGGATGGTCATGGTTTCGACGGTGCCGCTCAGGTCGTTGACGGTGACCACGTCACCGACGGTCAGGCTGCCTTCCGCCCAGATGAAGACGCCGGAAAGCAGGTCCTTGATCAGCGTCTGGGCCCCGAAGGCGACGGCGATACCGACAACCCCGGCCGCGGTCAGGATCGACGTGATATCCAGCCCGAAGATGCCCAGCACCACGCCGACGATAATGAAATACCAGATATACCCGACGACGCTGCTGACGATGTTCCGGGTGGTGTCCGTCCGCTTTATGGCTTCGGGCGAAGCCTTGCCGCGGCGGTGCATCACTCTCCGGAGGATCAGGCGGAAGAGCCGCAGCAGCAGGATCCCGACGATCAGGACAGCCCCGGCGATGGCCAGCCGGGTCAGGAACGCGGGCAGGTTCTGGAAAATATAGCTCGTCCTGCTCTTTGCAGCGGTGACGACTTCTTTGAGCTCGTTGACAACCTGGTTGTTGATTGCGGGCAATGCATCTCCCACGGTGATCCCTCCTTCCCCGGACGCCGGAAGCATTCGCGGATGACTTATTTTACCCTTTTTCCGGGGCAATGTCCACCTGCAGGCCCCTCCGGGAGCATCCGCGCCGGGCAGTCACAGCCCGGAAGCTTTGATGCAAAACGGAAAAAGCGGATTGCGAAAAAGTCATGAAAAGTTCATTTCCCCTCTCGGGGGAACAGTTGCAAACAGGGACGAAGTGTGATATGATTCCTGTAACTGACAAGAGGAAAAAGCGGGAGGGAAATGTCATGTTCGCTGGGACAACCCGGAAGCGCAAGGTGTTTATGCTCGTAGGGCTGGCACTTGTGCTGTGCGTGGTATTCATTTCCCTGGCCGAGGTGCTCATGCCCCAGGAAGGCGCCAAGAACAAGCAGCAGAAGGACGGCGAACTGATTGTCGACAGCGCGAACGCTGCCGAGGGGTATATCCGGGTCGCAATCAAAAAAGCAAATACGAAAAAACGCTATAAGGTCCAGATCGCGGTCGGCGGGAGCAAGCTGAACTACGACGTCAAGAACACCGGCGAGTTCGAGGTGTTCCCGCTGCAGTTCGGCCGCGTCAACTATACCGTGACCCTGTACAGGCAGGTCGAAGGCAAAAAGTACAAAGCCGCCGGCAAGGTGACAGTCTCCCCGAAGCAGATGAAGGACGAGCTTCGCTGTTTCCTGTATCCGAACCAGTATGTGAACTACAAGGCGGATACCGAGTGCGTCAAGGTTGCGACGGAGCTGTGCAAGGACCTGAAGACGCCGGCCGAAATCTACAAGGCCGTATGCAAGTACGTGCTGGCCAACTTCAATTACGACTATATCAAGAGCGTCACGGTGCAGCCCGGCATGCTGCCAGATATCGACTACTGCTGGAAGAACAAGATGGGCATCTGCCAGGACCTGTCCGCGCTGACCTGCGCCATGCTGCGCAGCCAGGGCGTGCCGGCCCGCCTGATGATCGGCACCCTCGGCTCAGGCACGCACCACGCATGGGTGCTGGCCGTGGTGAACGGGGAGGACAAGTTCTTCGACCCGACGGCCGAGCTGGGCGGATCCAACAAGGTTGACACATACACGACGGAACGCTGGTACTGAGCATAGCGGCCAGCGGTTGGCGTGAACGAGTAGTGCTTGGCTGGCAACAGCCGGATGGAGGGGAAACGATGGCTATCCTCGGAGGGAACAAAAAGAAAAGGGTCATGTCCTCTGAAGAACTGAGCAGCTTCTGCGACCAGATCGCGCTGATGCTGAGCAGCGGCATGACACTGCGCGACGGCATCGAAATGCTCGCGGAAGACGAGATGAAGGAGAAGAACCTGAAGGTCACTCCTTACACCAACCTGTACAAGGTGGTGGACGAGACCGGTTCTCTCTATGTCGCCATGAAGGAGAACGAGGAAGACTGGCCTTCCTACATGATCGAAATGGTGGACATCGGCGAGCAGACCGGCCGCCTGGAAGACATCATGCTCAGCCTTTCCACCTACTACCAGCGCGAGGGCAGGATCAGGTCCGCCGCCGTCAGCGCCATCACCTATCCGCTGGTGCTGGGCGTCATGCTGGTTGTGATCATCGGCATCCTGCTGTGGCGGGTGCTGCCGGTGTTCCGCCGGGTGCTTGAATCCCTGGGCGTGGGCGCTTCCGGAAGCGGCTCCTTCCTGATGTCCGTCGGCACGTATGCCGGCTGGGCTGTGCTGATCCTGATCGGCCTGGTGGTCATCGCGGCCATCGTGGTCATCATCCTGCTGCAGACCAAGGCCCGCGGCAAGACGCTGAAATTCCTGAAGAACCTGTTCCCGCCGGTGAAGAAGCTGACCGAAAAGCTGTCCGCTTCCCGTGTTGCCGGCATCCTGGGACTGATGATGTCCAGCGGCTTCCCCATGGAGAATGCCCTGGAAATGGCGCCGGCCGCGCTGGCGGACGAGGAATCCATCGAGAAGGTCCGGTTCATCCGTGACGAGATGAAGAAGGACCAGACCTTCAACGACGCGGTCTCCAAGAGCGGCCTGTTCGCAGACTTCCATAACCGCATGCTGAAGGTCGGCGCAGCTTCCGGCCACGAGCCGCAGGTCATGGACAAGATTGCCGAGATTTATGAAGAGCAGGTCGAGGACGGCCTGGACCACCTGATCTCCATCGTCGAGCCCACGCTGGTCGCGCTGCTGAGCATCGTCATCGGTGCCATCCTGCTGAGCGTCATGCTCCCGATGGCCGGCGTGCTGAGCTCCATGTAAGGGCAGGCACCCGCACAGAATACAGGCCGGCAGCGCCGGCTGAACGGCAGGAAAGAAACAGAAAGGAGCGTACGGAATGAGCATCAATAAAAAAGACGTCGCGGCGATTCTCATTTTTATCGCTCTGATCGTTGCATTTGTTCTCCTCATCAACAACATCACCGGCAAGGGGAACGGCCGGGAACTCGAGATCGTCCGTGACGCGGTGAAGAACGCCGCGCTGACCTGCTATGCCGTCGAGGGCATGTATCCGGACGACCTGGCTTACCTGCGCGAACACTACAACCTCTCCTACAACGAGGAACGGTATATCGTCTATTACCATCCCCTGGCGTCCAACCTGATGCCTTCCATCAAGGTTGCTGAAAGGGGGAACATGGACCTGTGAGCAGAAAAGCCATCGGGCATTCCCCCAAGACCATCCAGAACGTCTTCGTCCTGCTGCTGCTGGCGCTTTTCGCCTGCCTGAGCACCTTCCTGGTGACCATCGGCGCGCAGCTGTACCGCAGCACCGTGGACAGCGCGGAGAACAACAATACCAGCCGGATCATGACCGCGGTGGTGCGCAGCGCCATCTGGGCGGAAGACGGCGGCAACGTCATCGTGGAGAAGATTGACGGATGGGACATCACCGCCCTGACCGTTATCGAGGAATACGAAGGGGAAACCAACTACAAGCGGCTGTTCGCCTATGAAGGATCCCTGCTGGAATCCTATACGGACGACGAACTCGGCTTCGACCCGAAATACGGCGAGCCGCTGTGCGACCTGAAGGAATTTGAGCCGGAGCTCAACGGAAAAGTGCTGACCGTGCGCCTGAAAGCGTCGGACGATACGGAAAGCACCATCCGGATGACCCTGCGTGCGGGAGGTGCCAAGGAATGAGGGAAGGACACCGCGCTAACGCATTGCTGGTCGAGCTCCTGTTGGTGATTTTCTTCTTCATGCTTGCCTCCACCACCCTGGTGGAACTCTTCGGCAACGCGAAGCACAGGACCCTGCAGGCCAGGGCCACGAACAACGCCATCATGGAAGCGGAAAACATCGCCGACACCCTGTACGGATCCGACGAACCCGAGGCCGCGCTGAAGGAACTCGGATTCACCGAGGCGGACGGCGTATGGACGCTTGTACAAAAGGAATATACCCTGACGGTGACGCAGAGCGAGGAAGCCGCTGAGGCGGGAACGCTCCGCATCTTCCGGATTTCCGGCACGGGGGACGGAAAAGAACTGTTCTCGCTGCCCTCCACCCGGTACCTGCCGAAGGAGGTGAGCCCGTGAATAAACGCAAGATTGCGCTCGGGCCGGGCGCTGCCTCCCTGATCCTGATCGTTGTGGCCCTTTCCCTCTGCATGCTGGCGATGCTGGCGCAGATCGGGGCGAGGAACGACGCGTCCCTCGCGTCCCGCAGCGCCGAGATGATTACCCGCGTGTACGAGCTGTCTGACCAGTCTGAGCGCCGCTTCGCGGAGCTGGACGGGGTCCTGGCCCGCTGCCAGAAGGAAGTGCAGGACATGGACACCTACCTTGAACTGGTCGGGAAGAACCTGCCGGAAGGCATGGTCCTCGAAGAGAATGTCGTTTCCTGGACAGAACCCCTGGACAACCGGACGATGAATTGCGGCGTGAAGCTCGCGGAGCCGGGGACAATGCTCCGGGCCGAATGGGTGAACTACAGGCTGAAGGTTGACGAGCCGGAGGGAGACGATTTCGAGCTTTACTGACGCGCGGCGCCAGATGGAAAACCGGAGGAGTAAGCTGCATGACAGAGACACTTGACGAGATCCTGAGGAAGGCTCTTGAATATAAAGGTTCCGACGTATTTGTCGTACCCGGATCCCCGATCATGACAAAAGCGAGCGGCAAGATGATCCCGATCACCCAGGACCGGATGCTGCCCAATGATATCGCCGTCCTGGTGGACCGTGCGTATGAACTGGCCAGCCGGACCCGGGAAACGCTGGAAGAGGAAGGAGACGACGACTTCTCCTTCGCCGTGCGCGACCTATCCCGTTTCCGCTGCAACACCTACCGCCAGCGCGGTTCCCTGGCCATGACCTGCCGCGTGGTTGCCTTCGGCATTCCGAACCCCGAAGACTGCCATATTCCGGATGTCGTGATGCGGCTGGCTGACCTGCGCAGCGGCATGCTCCTCGTGACCGGCCCTGCCGGCAACGGCAAATCCACCACCTTAGCCTGCCTGATCGACAAGATCAACAGTACCCGGAACGGCCACATCATCACCATCGAAGACCCGATCGAATACCTGCATCCCCACAAGCATTGCATCGTCAGCCAACGCGAGGTCCCGGGGGACGCGTCCTCCTTTGCCCGCGCCCTGCGCGCAGCCCTGCGTCAGGCGCCTGACGTCATCATGCTCGGTGAAATGCGCGATATCGAGACCATCTCCACTGCCATCACCGCGGCGGAAACCGGCCACCTGCTGCTGTCCTCCCTGCACACCCTGGGCGCGGCAAAGACCATTGACCGTGTCATCGACGCCTTCCCGGCGAACCAGCAAAACCAGATCCGCGCCCAGCTGTCCATGGTACTGCGGGGCGTGGTATCCCAGCGCCTGATCCTGACCAAGGAAGGCAAGCTGCATCCGGTCTTCGAAGTCATGTGCGTCAACCCCGCGATCCAGAACCTGATCCGCGAGGGCAAGACCCACCAGATCGACAACGCGATCTTCGGCGGCGGCGCGGACATGCTGTCCATGGATACCGAGCTGGCCCGCCTCCTGCGCGACGGCAAAATCGACAAGGAGCAGGCATCCCTCCTGGCCATCCATCCCGAAACCGTGGAACGCCAGGCACGCTTCATGAGGGATTAAGCACAATAAAACCGAAACCACCAAAGCGACGATCCGCGGATCGCCGCTTTGCTCATAAACAGGGAAATGTAAAGAAAACGGAGGTTCAGAGATGGACAGGAAGATCACCGTCATTGTTCCGAACCTGGCGGAAAGCCACAGGGGAGCCATCCGGGACGCGGCGGCCAGGAACGGCTGCGAAGTACGCTTCATGGCAAATGAAGACGAAGACAAAGCATACGTATATGCCTCCGAGATTGTCTTCGGCCACCAGCCGCAGATCGCAAAATCGTCCCAATGCCTGCGGTGGCTCTGCACGCCCTTCGCCGGCGTGGACCAGCTGACAAAGGAAGACAGTTTTGCCAACAGGGACGCAATCCTGACCAATTCCGCCGGAGCTTACGGCGTCACCATCTCCGAGCATATCCTGATGGTGCTCCTGGCGCTCCTGCGCCGGGATCCGGAATACCGGAACATCGTAAGGAACAAAGACTGGAAACGGGATCTTGCCATCCGGTCCGTCTACGGCAGCCGGATCACGCTCCTGGGCACCGGCGATATCGGCAGGAAGACTGCGGCACGCCTGCGGGCGTTCCGGCCGAAGCGCATCACCGGCATCAACCGCTCCGGCGGCAATCCGGACAACCTGTTCGACGCCATCCTGACCCGGGACAGGCTGGACGAAGCCCTTCCCGGCACGGACATCCTGGTAATTTCCCTTCCGGGCACCAGGGAAACATACCATATGCTGGACAGGGAAAAGCTTGCCTGGCTGCCGGACGGCGCGGTTATTATCAACGTGGGCCGCGGCTCCGTCATCGACCAGGAAGCCCTGAAGGCGGAACTGGAAGCCGGCCGCCTGTATGCCGGCCTGGACGTCTTCGAAACGGAACCGCTTCCCCGGGAAGACCCGCTCTGGGACAACCCGAATGTATTGATCACCCCCCACACCGCAGGGAACATGACCCTGCCGCACACTATCGACAGGATTGTGGAAATGTTCATTGAAGACCTGGACAGCTACTGCGCCGGCAAACCGCTGCAGCACACCGTGATCCGGGAACGGGGATACTGAGAATCGAAAGGGAGAGGAAAAAGATGACAGCTGAAATGATCCGGGAGGTCCTGGAAAAAACGGACTGCGTGCGCTTCAGCGGCTCCGCGGCGGAAAAGGAGGCCGCGGAATACCTGAAATCCCTGTGCGAAGGATTGGGCGCGACCGCGCATCTCGAACCCTTCGACGTGGATGTTGCGGAAATCCACAGCGCAAGCCTCACGGCGGACGGGAAGGAGATCCCCTGCAAGGGATACCGCCTCTGCGGCACCGGCAGCGTGGAAGCGCCGCTGTGCTACCTGCCGAATACGGACCCGGCGTCCGTTGCCCGGGCAAAGGGAAAAATTGTCCTGCTGGATACCGGCGTTACCTATTGGGCATACCACGACCTGCTGGACGCCGGCGCGGTGGGATTCATCACCTATGACGGGGATATCCGCTACCCGGACCGGGATATAGACCTGAAGACATTGCGCCCGTATGTTTCCAAGGGCAGGAAGGTGCCGTGCGTCACGGTCAACGCGAAGGACGCCCTGGAGCTGGTCCGGGAGGCGCCGAAAACGGTATCCATCCGGGTGGAGCAGACGGAATCCGCCGCCCAGTCCCATAACGTGGTCGCGGAGATTCCCGGGCAGACGGAGGAATGGATTGCCCTGTCCGCCCATTACGATTCCACCCACCTGTCCCACGGCGCCTACGACAACATGTCCGGCTGCATCGGCCTCCTGGGAATCCTGGATGCCCTGAAAGGGAAGGCGCCGCTCCGCTACGGCCTGCGGTTCATCTTCTGCGGCAGCGAGGAGGTCGGCCTGCTGGGCTCCAAGGCCTATACCGCCGCCCACGAAGAGGAGCTGGATAAAATTGCCATGAACATCAACCTGGATATGATCGGCACGTATATGGGAAAATTCATTGCCTGCGTGAGCGCGGAGGACAAGCTCCTGCACTATATCGAATACTTCTGCGCCCTGCGCGGATGGGGACTGCAGGGCCGCCAGGATGTCTATTCCAGCGATTCCACGCCCTTCGCGGACAACGGCGTGCCTGCCCTGTCCTTCGCCCGGATTGCGCCGAAATCCCAGGCGACAATCCATAACCGTTACGATACCCGGGAACTCCTCTCAACGGACCAGCTGCTGGCGGATATCGGCTTCCTTGCGGATTTCACATACGGCATGGCCAATGCAGTCAAATGCCCGGTCTCCCGGGAGATCCCCGAGAACGTCAGGACGAAGCTGGACGAATACCTCCTGCGGAAGCGCAAAAAGGAGAGCTGAGGCAGCGGGACAGGCCATATGACTGTCCGGCATCTGCCGGGCACAAAATATCAGGATATACCGGGGAAAAGAACCGGCGCAGGGGAAACAAAATGGAACTGTTACAGTACGATCAGCAGATGGTCCGGATCACGGACTGCCAGGGCAGGGTATTTACCGGCATTGCGGAGGTTTTCCCCTGGGAATACGGCATGCACGAATACGCCCGGGAAGAGGAAAGCATCCGCATGGGGATGTACCAGCTTTTCGAAAGTGACATCGCGCAGGTTGAACGCCTTCCGGATATGAAAATCCTCCGGGCGGAGGAAACCTGGCAGCAGGCCGGCGCCTATTACGTCCGGATCCAGGCCATGGCGAAAAAGCATCACATCACCCTGCGGCAGGAATTCGACGAGCACGACACACCGGAA
>Ga0310694_10001830_pt1 | contig 23165 bp, 19 predicted proteins | sample 174DNAGHGhighgp2_FD_203884 | JGI IMG/M metagenome (GOLD analysis project Ga0310694, IMG submission 203884) | Sheep rumen microbial communities from Palmerston North, Manawatu-Wanganui, New Zealand - 1742 DNA GHGhigh gp2 (v2) (version 2) | ecosystem: Host-associated > Mammals > Digestive system... | reverse complement strand
GAAGGGGCGCCCAAAGGCGCCCCTTCCCTGAAAAAGCCGGTTCCGCGTCTGCGCTAGCGGGACACGACCAGCGTCTGGCCGACATGGAGGCTGCGCTCGTCGATCTTGTTCCAGCGCTTCAGGTCGCTCACGCTGACATTCATGCGCTTGGAGATCTGCCAAAGGTTGTCGTTGGGGCGGACCGTATAGGAGCGCCTGCCCGACTTGTCCGCCCTGGAGCCGGCTCTGGCCGACGCGGCAACCTTGATGCGGTCGCCTGCGCGCAGGGCGTTGGGATTGGAAATGTTGTTGGCCTGCATGAGGGCGTCCACCGTGGTGCCGTGCTTTCTGGCGACCTGGTAGAGCGTTTCGCCGGGGGCGATGCAGTGGGTGCCGGTGCATCTGGCAGCACCCGGGGCCGCGGGCGCGGACTGCCTGGCTGCCTGTGCCAGCTGGGCTCCCGACACGGTGACGGGGTTCCTCGCATAGGCCATGGCCACGCTTCTGCTGTCCTCGGGCACGTAGACGAGCGTCTGGGCATTGGGGCTGCTGACGGTGCGGACATGGTGGGGATTGTTTCTGTAGAATTCGCTCCAGTTCATGGAGCAGGCGCTTGCCATGGCCTTCAGGTCGGTGGCGGGCTTGATCTTGACGGGAGTCATCTGGGGCGCATTTTCGGGATGGATGGGATCGAAGCCGAGGGAGCCCAGGTTGTCCATGATGCAGGAGACAGCGAGGAAGCGGGGCACGTACTGGGTTGTTTCCGGCTTCAGGCGGGTCTTGGCGTCGAGCGAGTCGTTCTTGGCGCACACGCCGAAGAAGGTGTTCGCGCCGGCAGCCTCGCAGGCGCGCTGCATCTTGCCCTCGCCGGCGTTGTAGGCGGCAATGGCCGTGGGCCAGTCGTCGAACTGCCTGTGGAGCTTGTCGAGATAGTCGGCGGCCGCGACGGTGGCCTTGTAGACATCGAGGCGCTCGTCCTGCCAGTCGTCCTGATTGAGGCCGTACTTCATGCCGGTGTACTTCATGAACTGCCAGGCGCCGGCCGCGCCCGCGCCGGACTTGGCCACCGGATTGTAGCCGCTCTCGACGATGGCGAGATAGGCAAGCTCTTCGGGCAGACCCTTGGAGCGGAAGACCTTTCTGGCGTAGGCGAGGTACTTTTCGCTGCGCTTGGAGAAGACCTGCATGGTCTTGCGCCCGTTGCGCAGGAAGTACTTGTACTGTTCGGTCACGGCTGGCTTGGCGGAGTCGGGAACCTGCTTGGCAACGGTGCCCTTCCGGGAGTCGAGGGCGGCCTGTTCGGCGGAGCTTAAGGGATTGGTGTCGTTCTTGGAGCTTTCGGGGATGCGGCAGGACGCGGAGTAGCCCTGGCTGCAGTCGGGGCCTGAAGAGGAATAGCTGGCGCAGCCGGACATGAGCGCCATGCTTCCCATGCAGACCCAGAGCAGCGCCAGCCACGCGGCTCTTCCGATTTGCATTGTCGTCGACTTCATTGCAATTCTCCTCCCAGCACCCGTTTCTTGCCAACATCCCGAAAGGCAGGTTAGGAAGCCCGTCTATTCGCCAGCGTCCCCGCATTGAGGAGGAACACCTTGGATACCAGCGATGCCGCTCATCTTTCAGGCCTGAAGCCTGTGCTCGAACTGCTCCGCGATGCGCCTGGGCGCATCGACTCCGTTTTCCTTCGCAAAGGGCTCCGTTCGCCGGAGAGCCTGGAAATCCAGGACCTTTGCCGCAAAAACAGCATCCACTACACGCTGGTGGAGGCCGCCGGGCTCAACCGCCTGCTCAAGGCAGGCCGGGGCGGGCCCCAGGTCAACCACCAGGGAGTCGTAGCGCGCCTTTCGTCCTGCAAGCCCTGCACCCTGGAGGAGCTGCTTGGCCAGGCCAAGGAAGCGCCGCTCCAGGTCATCGTGGCTCTGGACCAGGTCAAGGACCCCGGCAATGCCGGCACCTTGGCCCGCACCATGTACGCGCTCGGCGCCGCAGGCCTGCTGCTGCCGGAACACAACAGCGCGTACCTGGGACCGGCCGCCCTGCGCTCCTCCGCCGGGGCTCTGGAAAGGCTGGCGGTCGTGAAGACCGTCAATCTCGGCCATGCCCTTGACCGTGCGGAAGAGGAAGGCTTCGCCATTTACGGAACCGGCCGCGGAACTTCCGAAAGCCCTGCGCTGAATCCCTTCAGCACCGGACTCCAGCTTCCCGCGGTCATCGTCCTTGGCAGCGAGGAGAAGGGCCTGCGTCCCGGCGTTGCCAAGCGCTGCTCGAAATGGCTCGAAATTCCCTTCCGCCGCGCATTCGATTCGCTCAACGTCGCCCAGGCCGGCGCCATACTCCTCGCCATGGCTGCCGCACACGACTCACACTAAACCGAGTCGGACAAGCCCATCAAAACTATAGGGGCAAGCCGCAAAAAATCTCTCCTTGACGGATGGACCGCCGGAGACGCGGCTGCCAATCTCGGCACCACCTCCTTATAAGCGGGAGAGTATTAGCGCAAAATTGACATAAAAGACAAGCCTCAGGCGAAAATTGTCTTGTGATGTAGACTTTTTCTGGCCTTGTCATAGATTTGATATAGATTCTTTCTAAAAAGAATGCAGACAAAAAAGGGCGCGACATCCCTCTCTGGGAAGTCGCGCCCTGGCGCAATGCATGAGGTGCAGGCAGCCCCTGCCCTCGCCCTACTCCATCTGCGCCGGCATGGCCCGCAGCCCCTCGTGGCGTATGCGCGCCTGCACGGCCGGTCCCTGGGCGTAGAGCCAGGGATCGTCGCTGTCGGCAAGCCCCTCCTTGAAGAGCCAGGAGGCGATGTCCTGGCAGATGGCCTCCACGGGCTCGAGCACGGCTTCGGGCTCGGCGTCCATGAGGGGTAGGGCCATGAGGGCCGAGAGGCGCTCCGCCGTGGCCATGCCAAGCTCGGGCAGGCTCTTGAGGCCGCGGAAGGCCCACTTGTAGAAGGGCATGTAGCGCCGGTTCAGCAGGAAGACGAGGCTGATGGCAGCCTCGGCGAAGCGGGCCCGGCACAGATCCGCCGAAACGGGGTCAAGCCGCCTGAGCATGCGGGGCAGGTTGTACTGGCCGGCCTGGGCGCAGGCCATGCAGCGGGCGGCCAGCTTCTTGAGGCGGATGTCTTCGGGGTAGCAGCGCAGCAGCTCCTCCCTGACGGCGGAAAAGACGCCAGGCCCGTCCTCGAAGACCTCGCCGTTCGTGGCCGCAGCCAGATAGTGCTCCGGAATGCGCAGCCACTCGCCAATGGTTTCTGGAACGCGGGGGACGCCGAGAAACTTTTTGTAGAAGCCCTCCACGGACAGGGGCCCCACCCTGCCTATGCGCAGGTCCCTGGCCATGCGGACGGGAAAGCCCAGATACGACGGGGGCAGCGCTTCCAGCGCCCTGTCGAGGCGGGGCATGGCCTCTGCCAGCTGGCTTTCCGGCAGCCAGATGCAGAAGGCGGGCCCCCAGTCGTGGTCCCGCGAAATCTCGTCGTCGAAGCCGAAGCATTCCGAGCCCTCTCCGGCAAGGCCGCAGGCCAGGCTGCCGGCAAGATCCGGCAGGGCTTCGCGCAGCAGGGGCGCGCCAAGTTCGCTGTACAGCCTTCGCGCCAGTTCCATGCCCTTCATGGAAACCTCCTTGGAAGTTGGAAATGGTGGACTTCCCGCCTTTCCCGCCTTGCCGCAGGCCAGCCTCCGCGGGTATCCTGCGCCCTGCGGGCAGGCCTGCCCGGAATCAGCGGCTTCGGAAAGGGAGGCACCATGGACGCGCAGAGCGACACGCAGAAGGACAGGGAAAGCCTTGTCAGCGGCATCGTTGCCGCAGAATGGGACTTCTTCCAGCAGACCCGCAACGCAGGAGGCCGGGCCTCCTGCCAGGACAAGCCCGGCACCTTCGGCGTCATGCGCCGCAGCCAGTTCCTCTGCTGGAGCACGGAAGCCCTGGCAAGCTACGCCAGGGACCTTGAGGACTGCAAGGCCCGCGGCGCCAATCCGGTCGCCGCCAAGTACGCCTACATGATGGAGCGCACGCATCCCGAGGAATACCGGGAGATCGCAGGCCAGCTTCCGCCCGTCTCGGCCGCGAAGAAGGCCATGGCAGACCAGATTGCTGCGATCAACATCAGCTGGCAGCTGGAGTGCGACAGGCGCTACCCCATCCTGCGCTCGGGCGGGCGCCCCTCCACGGCGGAGCGCGACTCGGCCTTCGTCACGTCCTTCGAGACATACCTGCGCGGCGAACTCTACTCCTACTCCGACGCCACGCTGGCGCTGCTGCTCCGCGACACCCTCAAGGCGAAGGAGGAGGGGCGCAGCTTCGCCGAGGAGAACCTCGACCACATGGCCCAGAGCATGGGCTTCGACTCGGCCAGGGCGCTCGAAGAGCGCGCGGCCGCGCGCCGGCGCTAGGAGCGGCCGCGCCAGGCCCGGGGCATCCGGGACATCCGGGACATCTGGGGCTGCAGGCCGGCTAGGACTGCTTCGCGGGACGGGGGCCGAAGATGTCGGTTCCCACCCTGACGAAGGTCGCGCCCTCGAGCACGGCCCACTCGAAGTCGCCGGACATGCCCATGGAGAGATGCGGCAGGGCAAGCCCCGTCTCTGCCTGGAGCCTGTCGCGCAGGCGCCTGAGCTCGGCAAAGTAGGGCTGGGCGGCCGCTCTCGCGTCGTAGACCGGCGGGATGCACATGAGCCCCTGCAGCCGGAGCCTTGGACAGGACTCGAGCACATGGACCGCCAGCCGGGGAAGCTCCTGCGGATCAATGCCGCTCTTCTGCGCCTCTCCGCCCACGTTCACTTCGACAAGGCAGTTCTGGAAGACGTCCCTGGCAAGGCAGCGCCTGTTCAGCTCGTCGGCCAGCTTGACGGAGTCCAGGGTATGGATCATGTCGAAGGCGCCGGCCACGAGGGCAGCCTTGCGCGACTGCACGTGGCCTATCATGTGCCAGCGGACGTCGCCGGCAAGACCTGCCTGCGCCAGCTCGGCGCGCTTTTCAAGGGCCTCCTGGACGTAGTTTTCGCCGAAAAGCGTCTGCCCCATGCCGGCGACCTTGGCCACGGCCCCGGCCGGATGCAGCTTGGAGACGGCGACCAGCGCCACGTCGCCGGCCTTGCGGCCGGCCCGGCACACGGCATTCTCCAGCCGCTCCAGAACGCTGAGGTAGCGTATCCTCAGCTCCCTGTCGTCACTTGCCTGCGCCTGGTCCATTCACTATCCCTCCTAGGCTGTTCATCTCGAGCTCGTGCAGGAAGCCGGTGTCCTCGGTCCAGTGGTCGCGGACCTTCACCCACAGCTCGAGGCGGACCTTGCCGTCGATGAGCTTGAGGATGTCCTGCCTGGCTTCGGAGCCTATCTTCTTGATCATGGCCCCGCCCCGGCCGATGACCATGGCCTTGTGCATGGGACGGGTGACATAGATGGTGGCGTAGATGGTCGTCATGCCGGCCTTCTCGTTCTCGTCCCACTTCTCGATGTCCACGGCCGTGCAGTAGGGCACTTCCTCGTGCAGGTAGAGGAAGAGCTTCTCGCGGATGATTTCCGAGACCATGAAGCGGACGGGCAGGGTCGAGATCTGCTCCTCGGGGAACTGGGCCGCGCCCTCGGGCAGGCGCTCGGCCAGCAGCGTCTTCAGCTCCGCGACGCCGTCCTTCTGCAGGGCGGACATGGGGAAGATCTCGGCGCTCGGCCAGATGCGCCCGAGCTCCGTGAGGAAGGGCAGCATGCGGCTCTTGTCGCCGTAGAGATCCACCTTGTTGGCCACCACGATCTGGGGACGGCCGTCGCCGTCGCCCAGGGTGTCCACGATGGGCGCGAGATCCTTCTCCAGAAACTCGGGATGAAGAATGTAGGTGTGGGAGTCCAGCACCGTCACGATGACGTCGGCCTGGCGCAGGCTCTCGTAGACCGCCTGCATCATGGACTTGGAGAGGCTGCCCCTGCCCTGGGAGAGGCCGGGGGTGTCCATGAAGACGGCCTGCATGCCCGGCTCGGTGAGTATGCCCACGATCTGGTTGCGCGTGGTCTGGGGCTTGGGCGTGACGATGGTGACCTTCTGGCCCATGAGCGCATTGAGCAGGGTGGACTTGCCGGCGTTGGGCGGGCCCATGAGGGCGACCCAGCCGAATTTGTGCTCGCCGTTGTTCACGTAGAAATCTCCTTGTCGTAAGCTGATGCGGCCGCGCCATGGCGCCGGGGGCGGCCTGTCCTGAGGCGTCTGTGGACGCTCAGTCGAGTCCAGGCCCCTCCAGGGTTCTGGCCAGCTCCTCGGGATAGCAGGCAGCCACGCTCTGGTAGTAGGCCTCGTACCTGTCCTCGAGTATGGCCTGGCGGGCGCCCCGCACGAGGCTGAGGAAGTAGGCCAGGTTGTGGATGGAGTTGAGGCGGAAGCTCAGGAGTTCCTGGCTTGTGTAGAGGTGCCTGAGGTAGGCCTTGGAGAAGGTGCGGCAGGTATAGCAGCCGCAGGCCGGATCCAGGGGGCTGTCGTCCTCGGCATACTCCCGGCGCTTGATGTTGACCTTGCCCTGCGAGGTGTAGAGGGTGCCGTTCCTGGCGTTGCGGGTGGGCAGGACGCAGTCGAACATGTCGATGCCGCAGCGTATGCCGGCGACAATGTCAAGCGGGGTGCCGACGCCCATGAGGTAGCGGGGCCTGCCCTGCGGGAGCAGGCCGGCCGTGAAGTCCATGACGTCGAACATCTCGTGCTTGCTCTCGCCCACGGAAACTCCGCCGACGGCAATGCCGTCGAAGTCCATGGCGCAGATCTCCTCCACGGAGCGGCGGCGCAGCTCCCGGAAGAAGCCGCCCTGGACGATGCCGAAGAGGAGGTTGGGGGCCGTTCCCGGGGGATAGGCTTCAAGGGCCCGCTTCGCCCAGCGCGCCGTGCGGGCCGAGCTCTGCTCGGTGTAGGCGAAGTCCGCGCCGTAGGGCACGCACTCGTCGAGCACCATCATGACGTCGGAGTTGAGGGCGCGCTGGATCTCGATCACCTTCTCGGGCGAGAAGAAGTGCTTCGAGCCGTCGAGGTGGGAGCGGAACGCCACGCCGTCCTCGGAGAGCTTGCGCAGGCTGCTCAGGCTGAAGACCTGAAAGCCCCCGCTGTCGGTAAGCACGGCGCCAGGCCAGGCGGAAAAGCCGTGGATGCCGCCCCTGCGGCCGACGAGCTCGTGCCCTGGACGAAGGTAGAGGTGGTAGGTGTTGCCGAGGATGATGGGCGCGCCGATGCGCTCCAGGTCGTCCGGCGCCACGGCCTTCACGGAGCCGACGGTGCCGACCGGCATGAAGATGGGCGTCGGCACGTCGCCGTGGGCCGTGTGCAGAACGCCCGCCCTGGCGCGGCCGTCCTGGTGGACGAGATCGAAAACTGCGCTCAATGAACCCTCCGTCGAAGGGGCCAGCCCCAGAGCGGACCCCGCTGGCGCGCGGCGCGCGCACGCCGTCTGTTACGCCTAAAGCAGCGCCGTAGGCAAGCCGCCTGCCGGCTGTGGCGCAGAAAGGCACTTGATCCTCTTGCATCATAGGGTTAACGAAAAAGAATGAGGCTTTCCAGAAGCGCCGGCCGATCCCAGCCGGGGAGACGGACCGGCGCTTGTCCCTGCACAAGACAATCCACGACTGCCAGCAGTGAGGAGGTTCAGCATGTCTCTCTCGTTTTCGCCTGCCCGTGCCCATATCGATCTGAACGCCATCAAGCGCAACTTCCAGCGCTTCGGCGCCGCAGACAAGATCCTGCCCGTCGTCAAGTGCGATGCCTACGGCCACGGCCTGCTCCCGACGTCCCGGGCCCTGCTCGCCGTCGGCGCCAGGCGCTTTGCCGTCGGCACCGTTGCCGAAGGCGTTGCCCTGCGCGAAGCCGGCATCAAGGTGCGCATCGTCGTGCTCCTGCCCCCGATCAGCCGAGACGAGTGGCGCGCCGCCGAGGCCGCTGGCCTTACCCCCGTCATCGCCAGCTTCAAGGACATCGTCCGCGCCAAGGCCTGCGCCTCCAAGGACCATCCCATCGACGTCACCGTCGCGCTCGAGACCGGCATGCACCGTCTGGGCTTCAGCCAGGAGCAGCTGCCCCAGCTGATCAGCGAGCTCAAGAGCTCCCCCGAAATCGTCCCGGTCTTTGCCATGTCCCACCTCGCCACGGCCGACATGCCCGAGGAAGAGACCTACATGCAGCGTCAGGTCGCGCTCTTCTCGGACATGGGCAAGACCCTGAAGGACGCCTTCCCCACCCTGCGCCTCAGCCTCCACAACTCGGCAGCCGCCCTGGCGGTGAAGAACGCGCCCTTCGAGCTCATCCGCCCCGGCATCGCCCTCTACGGCGGCAACCCCTTCTACGGCACCGAAAAGGCTGATCTCGGCCGCGACTTCGAGTGGGCCATGAGTCTCTCCGCCCCCGTCCTGCAGGTTGCCGAACTCAAGAAGAACGAGACCTGCTCCTACGGACGCACCTTCCGCGCGGCCAAGGACATGCACATCGCCGTCGTCGGCGCCGGCTACGCCAACGGCCTGCCGAGGAGGATGTCCAACAAGCTTTCCGCCATCGTCAACGGCAAGCCCGCCCGCCAGGTAGGCAGGGTGTGCATGGGCCTGCTCATGCTCGACGTCACCGAGCGCGCCAGCGTCAAGGCCGGCGACGACGCCTGGCTCATGGGCGGCAGCTGCGCTCAGGGCTTTGCGCCCGTGACGCCGCAGGTGCTGGCCGACATCATCGGCACCATTTCCTACGAAGTGCTCTGCCGCATCGGCGGCCTGAACGAACGCGTCTACGACTAGCGTCCGCATCCCGACAGCAATGCCAACGCCTGCTCCGCCATGCGGGGCAGGCTTTTTTTCTGCACGCTTCTGCGCGCCGCAGGCGGGGCGGCCTGCGCTGGCCGGCGCTATGCCGTGCCGCCGTCCTCCGAGGGCTCGGTCTGGTAGTCCGCCGTCATGCTCACGAAGGAGGTGTAGGCGCACTTGTAGAGCAGCCTCACCGTGCCGACAGGGCCGTTGCGCTGCTTGCCGATGATGATGTCGGCGGGACTCTCCAGGAGCCGTTCGCCCTCGCCCTTCTTGCGGTAGACGTCGTCCCTGTAGATGAACATGATGACGTCGGCATCCTGCTCGATGGCACCCGACTCGCGCAGGTCGGAGAGAATGGGGCGCTTGTCGTCGCGCTCCTCCAGCTTGCGGTTGAGCTGGGCAAGGGCCACGACGGGGATGTCCAGCTCCTTGGCCAGGGCCTTGAGGGAGCGGGAGATTTCGGAAATTTCGAGTTCGCGGGACTGGATGTTCCTGCTGGAGGCGTGCATGAGCTGCAGGTAGTCCACGAAGACCATGTCGAGGCCGGTGCGGCTCTTCATGCGCCGGCACTTGGCGCGCAGATCCAGGGTGCGGATGCCGGGCGTGTCGTCGACGTAGAGGTCGCAGTCGAGCCTGTCGGCTGCATGGTAGAGGGCGCGCCAGTCGTCGTCGGTCAGGAAGTTGGGCTGGCGGAGCTTGGAGAGGCTGACCCTGGAGCAGATGGAAATGAGGCGAGACTCCAGCTGCTGGGTGCTCATTTCGAGGGAAAAGAAGGCGACCTTCTTGCCCACGCTGGCGGCATTGAGCGCCAGGTTGAGGGCAAAGGCCGTCTTGCCCATGCTGGGGCGGGCCGCGATGATGATGAGATCCGAGGGCTGCAGGCCGCTGGTGCGCTTGTCCAGATCAGGATAGCCCGTCGTGACGCCGGTGACGGCCTCCGAGGACTTGGACTGCTTCTCGAGCCGCTCGAAGAACGCATCCCTCGCCTCGCGGACGCAGATGAGGTCCTCCGAGCTTGCCGTCTTCTCGGCAATGGAGAAAATGGCGCGCTCCGCATCGTCCAGCATCTGCTCGGACTGGTCCCAGGGCGTGTCGTAGACATCCGTCATGATCCTCGCGCAGGCGTTGATGAGCTGGCGCTGCATGGACTTGCTGGCCACCATCTTGGCGTAGAAGACGCCGTTGGCGCCGAGGACTTCCTGGTTCCAGATTTCGTTGAGGTACTCGGCGCCTCCCGCAGCCTCCAGCTGCTTGGCGCCGGCGAGCTTTTCGGCGAGGCTGCGCGGCTCGATGGGGCTCTTGTCGCGGTAGAGCTCCCAGCAGGCCTGGAAGATGACGGCATGGCGGGGGACATGGAAGTCGGACGCGGAGATCTTGATGACGATCTCGTCGCGCATGTCCTCGTAGTGCATCATGGAGGCCAGGACCGCCTGCTCGGCTTCCTCGTTGAAGGGAGGCATGCGCCCCACGAGGTCGGCCGTGGCCTGCTTCCTGACGTTGCCCGCCCGCTGATCGGCAAAGGCGCCCCCAGACGGATCGTTCCGTCCGGAGGCGCCCTGACTGTTCATGTCTCTAGGCATGCGTCCGCTTATTCAGCGGCCTCGGGAGCCTGGGCCTCGGCTTCGGGAGCCTCGGCGGGAGCTTCGGGCTCGGCCTCTTCTTCAACCGGATGGTCGGACACGACCTTCACGGGCAGGTTGGCAACGATGCCGGCATGCAGGCGGATGCGCACGGGATGCTCGCCAAGGGTGCGGATCGGGGCGTCCATGAGGATGCGGCGGCGGTCCACTTCGACGCCCTGGGCGGCGAGCGCATCGCCGATGATGGTGGAGGTGACGGAGCCGTAGAGCTTGTCGTTCTCGCCCACGTGCATGGGGATGACGATCTCGAGGGCTTCGATCTTCTCGGCCAGCGAGCGGGCGTCGGCGCGCTGGGCGTCCATGAGGGCCTGCAGCTTCTTGCGCTCGGTCTCGAACTGCTTCAGGTTCGCTTCGGTGGCGATCATGGCCAGACCGAAGGGCAGGAGGTAGTTGCGGCCGTAGCCAGGCTTGACGTTCACGACGTCGCCGAGGCTGCCGAGATTTTCTACGTCGGCGCGGAGTATCAGTTTCATCTTGCGCCTCCTTAGATCATGCTCTTCTTCTTGACGTTGGAATCATGCGTGGCGGTGTAGATGAGCAGGGCCATCTGGCGGGCGCGCTTGATTTCACGGGTGAGAAGACGCTGATGGTGGGCGCAGGTCCCGGTGATGCGACGGGCAATGATCTTGCCGCGCTCGGTCACGAAGTCGCGGAGGATGTCGGGACGCTTGTAGTCGAGAGGCAGTTCCTTGTCGGAGCAGAACCGGCAGAACTTGCGGCGGGGGGCAAATCTCTTCCTAAAGGCCATTACGCTTCCTCCCCGGCTTTCGGTTCGTCCTCAAGCCTGACAGTGATGTACTTGAACACGCCTTCGGTGATGCGGATGTTCCTCTCGAGCTCGGCCACGAGGGCTGCGGGAGCGGTGTACACGAAGCGGACATAGAATCCGCGCATCAGCTTATGGACGGGGTAGGCGAGGTCGCGCATGCCCCACACGTCGACGTCCTCCATGACGCCGCCCTCGCGTTCCACGACTTCTTTGAGGGCATTGAGAATGCCTTCGCGGGCGTCGGCGGAAAGCTCCGGCGAAAGGAGGAGCAGGGTTTCAAACTTCCGCATGAGAATCTCCTTATGGATTGAGCAGCCCGCGCGGGACCCGCGCGAGCAAGGGAGCGTTCTTATAGACGCAGGCAAGGACGATGTCAACGCCGAATTCCTGCTTTCCGCACCCCGCCCGCCTCTATCGGAAAAGATTTTCAAAAACAGTGGAAAGGCCGGCGCCGCGCCCTTGCCGGCAGACTGTTTGCGCGCTCAGCAAGGCATCAAAAACCTTTCTCCAGATTGACAAAATAATGTGAACATGCTTTCATGGTTTTCAGCGTCGCGGGAATACGGTGTTTCCGGGATGGCATCTCTCAGTTTCCTTTTATGAGGTTGTTTTTTCATGTCCAAGTCTATCTATGTTGGGAACCTTCCCTGGTCTGCTACTGAGGAGCAGGTTCAAGCTCTCTTTGCCGAACACGGCAAAGTCCTTTCCGTGAAACTCATCAGCGACAGGGAAACCGGCCGTGCCCGTGGCTTCGGCTTCGTTGAAATGGAAGACGCTGACGCGCTCAAGGCCATTGAAGCTCTCGACAACCAAGACTTCGGCGGCCGCACGCTCCGCGTGAACGAAGCCAAGCCCCGCGCCCCCCGCCCGCCCCGCTACTAATCAAGACGCCTAGGCTGACAGCCTTTTCATGGTGGCGCCGCCCCGGTCATCCGGTGGCGGCGCTTCCTTTTCTCTTCTGCCGCGCCTGCGCCTGCCCTTCTGGCAGTGCCGGCTCCGCGCTGGTTGCGGCATGCAGATGAAGCGCGCCAAGGCGGCCGGGCAACGCAGGCATTTCGGGAACGGCGAGGCCAGGCGCAGAATCAACGAAATCAACGGAATCAACGGGATGAAGGGCATGGACGAACTGCCGGCAGCCCCCTCATCTGGGCTGGCTCTGGGACAAGCCCGGGCTCGAGCGCTGGCCTTGCGCCGGTCAGGCGCAGCTGGCGCAGGAGCCGCGACGTGGCGGGGCCGGGTGCAGGGAAGGCAGAAGGAGAAGGACCGATGGCGAACAAGAAGATAGGACGCAACGATCCCTGCCCCTGCGGCAGCGGAAAGAAGTACAAGCACTGCTGTCTTGGCAGGGAAGACGCCGCCGGCAGGACTCCCGGACGAAGGGACGCCCCTGGCGCCTGCCGGGAAAAGGGCCTCTTCGGCAGGGCCGCGGACTGGCTCAAGGGGCGCTTCGACCGGCCCGCGCCCCGGCAGCCCCAGGACGGCTTCGGCAGGATCATGGCCGCGGTCAGGAGCCGGCTGGGCTTTGCCGACCCCGGAGATGACGAACGCGCCGAGGAGCGGGTGGCGGCATCCTTTCTGTCTTCGGGTTTGATATTCGGGGAAAGCGAGGCCCGCATGGCAGAACTCCAGGGACGCTTCTGCGGCGCGAAGGGGGACGGCGGCGATCTGTTCGCCGCCATGGACGTGAACCAGCAGGCGTGCGCCTCGGCCGCCTTCCGCGAGTGGCTGCTCAGCCAGACCTCCCCTGGCGAGGCCTCGGACGCCCTCAGCCAGATGGGCGCCGAGCCGCCGGCACATGTGCGCGCCTACCTTGACGAGATTCCAGGCTCGACGCTTTCGCTCTACGAAGTCCAGACCCTCCGGGGCCGGCAGGCTCTGCTCCTCGATCTGCTCGGCGGAGAGGAGGCACCCTGCTTCTGGGCCGATCTCGCCGATACCGGCATGCGGCTGCGCCAGTGGGACATCGCCGTCCTCAGGCGCGGGCGAAGCCAGTCCCTGCTCTGTTCAACGCTGCTTGGCTTCGACCGTCCCGCTGGCGCCGAGCTGGCTGCGCGCCTCAAGGCCGAGCTGGCGCCCTCAGCGCGGCGCGGGACGCCCGAAGCAGCCTGCGCCGGGCAAGATCGCCAGGACAGGCAGGACAGGCTGGTGATCCGCAGCTGGTTCGACCGCTCCTGGCAGAAGGCCCCCACGACCTTCCATCCCGTCCGGCTCGACAGGCAGGCGCCCAAGGCCGCCCCCGTCAAGGACGTCTACCGCGCGATCAGCTGGGATGCCCTCGGCAAGGCCCTGGCCGGGGAGGCCGAACTGGTTCCCGTGGAGGGCGGCTGGCTCTGGACCCTCTCCGCAGGGCATGGCCGCCGCGCCGTCTGCGCCCGCCTGGAGCGCAGCGGAGACCGCCTGCTTTGCGAGTGCCGCAACGAGTTTCTCGGCGATGCAACCCGATGGCTCCTGGAGGACAAGGCCCGCGGCCTTGTGCGCTTCCTCTCGCGCAGGGCTGAAGCCGAGCGCAGCATGATGGACAGCCCCATGCCGGACGCAGACGATCCCGAAGCCAGGGACGCCTGGGCTGCCGAGCACCTCCTCCGGGTCTACCTCGGCGTGCTCCACCAGCCTCTGGAGTTGCTCGGCGGCAGGACGCTGGCCTACGCGGCCAGCCTCAAGACCTGGCGCGTGAAGGCAGCCTGCCTGCTCAAGCATTTCGAGAATGCGGAAGCCTGGCGGGACGGGACTGACATGCGCCATCCGCTGGATCTGGGCTGCCTCTGGGATCATGCCGGTCTCGAGCGCTGGCCTGCACAGGTCAGGGCGCTGCTGGAGCAGGGCCCCGGAAACTGAAAACGCAACGTCGCGGAGCGCGCCACCTCCGGTGCGGAGCGCCCTGAAGGAGAAGGATATGCCGATGTTTGACCCCGATGCCCCCTGCTATTGCGGCAGCGGGAAGAAATACAAGAACTGCTGCATGGAAAGAGAGATGGCCAACTTCAGGGACATGCTCAAGGAAGCAGGCATGGAGGACATGACTCCCGAGGACCTCATGGACCAGCTGGAGACGTTCATGAAGAATCCCCAGGCCATGGAGGCCATGGGGGAGCGCATGCTGCCGCTCAAGACAGCAGGCGACCTTCTGGCCCGCCGCTGGGGGGAGCAGGAGCTCCTTGCCGCCTTCTACGGCGGCAAGGGCTGGGATGAGAACAGCTTCCGCCAGGCCAGCATGCAAGACAAGAGCCAGATGGACCTAGCCTTCTGCGAATGGGTGCTCTCCCAGGCCAAGCCAGGCGAGCCCTCGGCCACCCTTGCCGGCGCGCCCAAAGACATCATGCCTCCGCTTTCCCCGCGCGCGTACGACTTCGTGGAGGAGCTGCCGGGAAGCTCGCTCTCGCTCTACGAAATCCAGGACAAGCGCAGGGGCGAGGTGCTCCTGCTCGACCTGCTCTCGCCCAAGGCCGAGCCCGTCTGGGCCGCCATGCGGGACGGCGAAATAGGCTTCTTCCGGTGGGACATTGCCGGCCTCAGGCTCCTGGGCGAGCCTGGAAGCCTGCACCTTTCCCCGACCCCGTGCTGCCTGCCGAGAATCGGAGCCCTGAAGATAGCCGATGCGGTCAAGGCCAAGCTTCGCGGCAACGCCAGGCGCAAGCAGCCGGAGGATCCTGCCCGCGTGCAGGCGCTGACCATTATCCACGGCTGGCTCGACTTTCTGAAAGCAGGCGAATACGAGGCCTTTCCCCTGCCCGACATCCCCCCCAAGCCCAAGTCGACTGATCTGGAGTCCAAGGGGGCGCTGGGCGAGGTCGACTGGGGCAGGACCGAGGCTGTCCTTGACCAGGCTTCGGACTTTGTCCGCGAAGATGCCGGCTGGGTCTGGAGCGTGGAGGCGACGCCTGGCCGCAGGGCTGCCACGGGCCGGATCGAGAACAGGAAGGGAGCGCTGGCCGCGGCGGCCCCGAACGTGTACCTGCTCAGAGCTCTGCGCAGCCGGCTGGAGACCCTCGGCATCAATCCTGCGCCCCTGTCTCTCGAGCGCGTCAGGGAGGTCGACAGCGTGAACTGGCATCCGGCAGCCCTGCCCCGTCCTGCCACCAGGGAGGAATGGGGCTATGCCTGGCTTGTCCGGGAGTATCTCGGCCTGCTCTACACGAGAATCGACGTCCTCAACGGCAAGTCGGCGAAGGAGCTTCTCAGCGCTCGCAACGGCAGGGAGCGCGCGGCAGAATTCCTGAAGCTCGTGGAAAATGCCGAAGCGCAGCGCCAGGACGATCCCGTCGTGCCCGAACCTTTGGATCTAGGCTTTCTGTGGCGGGAGCTCGGGCTCGAGGACATGTTCCCCGCAGCCTGCGCGCAAGCCCAGGAGCAGAAGCCCGCACGGGCGCGCATCATCCCCTTCAAGCCCGCACAGCCCCGCTGAGCGGCATGACGCCAGCGCCGCAGGGCGCTGGCAGAAGAAAGCTCATGGCAAGGGCGCCCCTCGAGGGAGCCCTGCATTTTCACCCGCTCAAAAGCTGTCAACCCCCCGCTGCGCTTGGCTTTTTGGGCTTCTTTGATGAGGTTCGCTCCTCAACTCTTTCCTGTCGAAGAAGTGTAGCGACCAGAAGGATTCAACATTGTCGCCTCGCCATCTGTCCAAAGACTACACAGCTGCAGAAGGGGAAGGCCTCTCGCCGGCAGCTCACAGCAGAGGATGGGGCCTTCCCTACATTGCTCCTTCAAAAGTTGAACAATAACAGGATATTGTGCTGCATCGTCTTGCTAAATGTCGCTCTCTGGAGATCTCATGTAGTCACCCATCCCTCTTCAGGGGGAGGCCGGCTGTCGCAAGGGAATGCCGGCCTCGCCCCCATCTGGGGTGAGGGGGCGCATTTCCCTACACTTTTTCCGTAAAAAGAAAAATAAATACAGAGTGTTGTGATTTTGCGTATCCCTAAATGTCGATCTTAGGAAAAACCGCGCCCGTCCGACGAATCGGAGGGCGCGGTCTTGGAATCTACGGCGCTTCAGCTAGAGGGGCCTATTCGGGATGGCACTTGGAACCCTTGCAGCCCATGAGTTCCTTCTTCAGGGCAGCCTGCTCGTCCCCAGACTTCTGGGCAACGACGCTGTCGTGACAGGACATGCAGGTCTGGTGTCCGAGCTTCTTCTTGGAGTGGGCAATCGGGAAGAGCGCCTTGGGCGGCTGCTTGCCAGTCAGATCATCATGACAGCCAGCGCTGGCGCACTTGGCGTAGGTCTGCTTGCCCTCCACCTCGTGGTGGCAGGTCTTGCACTCGACAGTCTTGTGGGAAGAGTGGTTGAACTTCACGCTCTTCTTGGCACCGGCGAAGTCAAGGCCGTCTGCGGGAACCGCAGGCTGCTCGTCAGCCAGGGAAAGGGCGGGAGCGCCGAACATGAACATGCCAACGGCCAGCATGGCGGCGAAATACGACTTCTTCATTGGTTCCTCCTTCCGGCGTTGTTCGAAAGGCATGCAAAAGCGCTCGCCTTTCATCTTTGATAGTAGTAGCCCTCGGCCTATCGCCTGTCAATGAAATTGAGGCGAAAAAGGAGGGGGCACGCGACCGGAGAGACGGCAGAACGCTCCCGAACTGCAATCCGGACTCAGCTCGTCTGGTTCTTGGGACGCAGCTTCTGCATGCAGAAGGGGCCGGCTCCGCGCGCGAAGCGCAGAGCCGGCCCCAGAAAGCTGTCTGGGCTGCCGTCCGTCTAGAACCTGACCTTGGCCGCGCACTCGAGGGTGCGGGAGAAGTCTTCGTCCGTGTGGACAAAGCTGACCATGCCCGTCTCGAAGGCGGAGGGAGCGAGGTAGACGCCCTGGGCGCGCATCTGGCGGTAGAACTCGCCGAAGAGCTTCTGGTCGCAGCGCTTCACCTCGTCGAAATTGGTGACGGGCTCGTCGGAGAAGTAGGGCGTGAACATGGAGGCTATGGTGTGCACCTGGATGGGCACGCCCTTGGCCTTGAGGATGGACTCGAGCTCGCGGGCGAAGGCGCCCACCTTCTGCTCGAGGGCGCCGTAGTCGCGGTTCTTCAGCTGGCCCAGCGTGGCGAGGCCGGCCGCCATGGCAAGCGGATTGCCGGACAGGGTGCCTGCCTGGTAGACCTCGCCCTGGGGCGCAACGTGGCGCATGTACTCGGCCTTGCCGCCGAAGGCGCCCACGGGCAGGCCGCCGCCGATGATCTTGCCGAAGGTCGTGAGATCCGCCTCGATGCCGAAGCGGGCCTGGGCGCCGCCGTAGGCCAGGCGGAAGCCGGTGATGACCTCGTCGAAAATGAGCAGGGCGCCGTATTTCGTCGCCAGCTCGCGCAGGCCCTCGAGGAAGCCCGGCTTGGGGAGCACGAGGCCCATGTTGGCGGCGACGGGCTCCACGATGACGCAGGCAATGTCGGCACCCTCGCGCTCAAAGACGGCTCTGGCGGCCTCGAGGTCGTTGTAGGGGGCGAGCAGCGTGTCCTTGACAACGCTGGCAGGCACGCCCGGCGTGCCGGGAATGGAGAAGGTCGCCAGGCCCGAGCCGGCCGCGGCCAGGAAGGCGTCGGCGTGGCCGTGGTAGCAGCCCACGAACTTCAGGAGCTTGGCGCGGCCGGTGACGCCTCTGGCCAGCCTGAGGGCGCTCATGGTGGCCTCGGTGCCGGAGTTGACCATGCGCACCATCTCGAGCGAGGGCATGGCCTCGATCACGAGCTCGGCAAGGGCAACCTCGTCCGGGCAGGGAGCGCCGTAGCTCGTGCCCCGCGAGGCCGCGCTGGCGATGGCCCTGGTCACCTCCTCGTCGGCATGGCCCAGGATCATGGGGCCCCAGGAGAGGACAAAGTCGATGAATTCGTTGCCGTCCACGTCGACGACATGGGAGCCTTTGCCTGCGCGGATGAAGAGCGGCTGGCAGTCCACGTTGCGGCAGGCGCGCACGGGGCTGTTGACGCCGCCGGGAATGACGGCGCAGGCCTGCTTGAACAGTTCTTCGGAACGCGTGTACATGGTGGTCCCTCCTAGAAGTAGGTCGGCGAAATCTTCTTGAGCTCCCGGACGCTCTTCAGGATCATGTGGTCGTCCAGGCCGAGAAGCGCCTCGAGGCGGGAGACCACGTCCGCGCACTCGGCATCGCTGTGCCCGTGCACCATGGTGTAGAGCTCGTAGGGCCAGTCGCCGACGCTGGAGGGGCGGTAGTAGCAGTGGGACACGTTGGGATCGCCGGCCGCCCTGCGGCCCAGCTCCTCCACGTCGCGGCCCCTGACGATCCAGCCAACCATGGCGTTGGCGCTCCAGCCGGCGCGCTGGTGCTTGATGCTGGCGCCAAAGCGCCGGATGACGCCCTCCTCCTTGAGGCGGGAAAGCAGGTCTATGACCATGTCCTCGGTCACGCCGGGGCCGGCGGCCTTGGCAATGTCGGCAAAGGGCGTCAGGGTGTCGGGCAGGTCTTGCTGCACGATGGCGAGGATGCGCCGCTCGGCGTCGGTGAAGGTGCGCGCCATGATGCCTCCCTCAAGTTCAGGGCTCAAAGGCAGGACGGGGCCGCTCCGGCTTGGCTTCCGAAGCGACCCTCGTTCCTCGTGCTTTGTTCGTGCGTCAAGGATGCCTAGCGCTTGAAGGAGCGCTTGAAGAGATCCTGTATGGCGTCGCGGCCGTTGTCCTCGAGGAAGCGCGTGCCGGTCGCCGCAAAGTGGGGCTGGTCGATGACAGGGCTCTCGACGGCCTCCCAGCGGCCCTCGTCGGCCTCGCGGTCCCAGGCAAACCAGCCGTTGCGGACCTGGTCGAAGACGATGAGGGGCTTGTTGCAGATCTTCGCGAACTCGGCGCCCCAGCCAGTGCCGCCCTTAACGGTGTTGTCGGGCTGGATGACGCCCACGACCACGACCTGGCTGCCGCTGCTCACCTGCCAGCAGATGCTCTGGAGCACCTTGCGGAAGAGGGGCGCCTTCGTGTAGTCGCGATGCATCAGCTTGGACACGTAGGCCAGGCTGACGTCTTTCAGAGCCAGCTCTTCGCTGGTCAGGACGCGCACGCCGCGGGTGCGCTCGATCTGGTGTCCCTCGAAGCTGTAGTTCACCTCTTCGATGCCCCAGCCTTCAGCCAGCGCTCCAAAGAACTGTTCCGTCCCGGCGGCGCCGCCGCTGTACAGGACGCATTGCTTGGCATTGAGCATTCTTGCCTCCAAATGTGGATTGATCGCGGAGCAGGGCTCGCCGGGAGCCTTCCGCGTTGCAGACGCATGATGGAAGGAGCGGCCTTGGCGCCGCCCGCGCGGCATGGCAGAAGGCGCGCACCAGCGCCTCCCCGCCGCTCGGCGATACTGGCAGAATTTCCCCCTGAGGGCAAGGGCGCGCCACGGAGCGGAAAACATGCAAAAAAACCGGCCGCAAGGCCTCATCTCTTCAGAAAAAGCGCCGAAGAGGATATACGGCTCTCCACCGCGGCCAGACCGCGCCAGGACGCCCCAGGCACCCCTTTTCCGCTCCGACGAGCCGCAAGGCTCGGCCCTTCCCTTCCGCGAGGTCCGCCATGGCAGCAGTTCACCAAAGCGCCGACACCATCATTGAGCTCACGCAACTCATTGAGCGCGGTCCCGAGGCTCCAGACGGCCGGATGCCGGGCCAGGCGCCGTCGTCGCCGGCCCAGAGCGCCTCGCGCACGCCTGCCATCAGTCCTCTGGTTGCCAACATGATCCCCGGCCTCACGGAAAAAGTCGGCGGCCTCATGGACAAGTTCTCCTTCCTCGAGGACCGCATCCTGCGCATCTCTGACCGCCTCAACCGCGTGGAGCAGAGCGGCGCCTTCAAGACCGGCGGCCCCGACGGCAAGGAGATGAAGAACGAGATTGCCCGCGAGCTGCGCGACAATCTGGCCTCGCGCATGGCGGGCTTCGACGGCCGCATGGAGGGCCTCCTCAAGCGCCTCGGCGACGTGGAGCAGAAGGCAGTCTCCGCCAGCGAGGAGCTTAGCCGCCTGCGCTTCGATCCCGACGACATGGAACGGCGCATTGCCGATCTCGGCCGAGCCCGGAAGGAGGCCGAGGCGGACTTCGCGAACAAGTTCCACGCCCTCTCGGAAAGGCTTGCCGGCTTCGAAGGCGCTCTCGGCGACAGGATAGCCGCGGCCGTCGATGCGAAGACGGCGGTCTTCGACACCGCAGGGCTCGCCCAGCGCGTGGACGCCCTGGCCGAAGCCAAGGATCTCGCCGACAAGGGCTTTTCCTCAACAATAGCCGAGCTTGCCGGCAGGCTCGAGCGCTTCGAGGGCGGACTTGCCGACGCCATGGGCCAGTACCTCGCCGACCACGCCCCGGCCGTGAAGCCGGAGGATCTTGCCCAGCGCCTCGATGCCCTGGCCGAGGCCAGGGAGAAGGCCCAGTCGGACTTCGAAGGCAGGCTTGCCAGCCTCGCCGGCAAGCTGGACGGCATCGAAAAGGGCGTCGAGCAGAGCCTCTCCGCCCTGCGCCTCGACCAAGGCTCCCTTGCCAGGGAATGCCAGGAGTTCGATGGCCGCCTGCAGGCTCTCGCGCAGGCCAAGGACGAGGCGGCAGCCGGCTTCGCCCGCAGGCTTGAGGACCTCGCCTCCCAGCTCTCGGCCATGGAAGCCGGGCTGGAAGGCCGGCTTGCCGAGTACGCGGCCAGGGCCTCCGCCCAGTCTGCCGACGAGAGCAAAAAGGAGCTCGACAGCCGCCTGGCGGCCCTTGCCGACGACTCCGCCTCTGCGCTTGCCTCCTTCCAGGACGAGCTCTCCGTCATCACCGACAAGGTGCTCGGCGTCGAGAACGGCATTGGCCTGCGCATCGCCCAGGAGGTTGCCGGCGCCGAGCAGAACCTGAACAAAACCGTGGACGAAAGGCTGGAGGCTGCCATTGAAGCAAGGCTCGGCGCCCTCCGGACGCAGAGCCAGGAAAGCGCGCGCCAGCTTTCGGATCGCCTTGCCGAAACGGCGCAGCGCCTCGACGTCCTGAACGGCGGCATGCAGGAGCGCATGGAGCGCTTCCTTGCAGACCGCCTGCCCGCGCTGCGCGATGCCAGCGGCCAGGCCGAAATCGAACGCCTCTCCGCTAGTCTGGCCGAGCTGGCCGGCACCAGCGGCAAGGCTGAAGCCGGCTTCCAGGCAAGCCTTGCCGAGCTGGCCTCCCGCGTGCAGGCCTTCGAAGGCGGTTTCGAGGCAAAGGTGGCGGCCCTCCTTGATCAAAAGGACAAGGACATCCGCGCCGATCTCGGACGGCTTGCCGAGCAGGACGCCCAGGCGCTGGCGCAGCAGGAGCAGCGGATTTCGGATCTCGCCTCGCGCGTCGAGGGCTTCGAAGCGGGGCTCAGCGGCAGGGTTGCCGGGATTGTCCAGGACAGCCAGGCCGATCTGGCGGAGCGCCTCGAGGAGCTGGCAAGCCAAGGCCGCGAGCAGGAGCGCAAGACGGCGGTCCGGCTTGACGAATTTATGGAAAAAATCAGCGACCTTGAAGACGGCATAGCCCAGCAGGTCGAGGGCGTGGTTGCCGACAAGGCCACCGAGTTCGATGACAGGCTGCGCCAGCTTGAGGAAGGCCTCTGCGGCCAGCCCGGCGAGCTCGAATCCAGGCTCGACAGCATCAGGCAGGACATTCAGCCCCGCGTGGAGGAGGCCGTTGCCAGCACGGCGTCGGAACTCTCCCAGCGCATCGACGAGCTGCAGAAGAGCACGGACGCATCCCTCGACAGCCTCTCCCGCAAGGTGGACGGCGTCGGGAAGGCTGCCGGCGACCGCATGGACGGCCTGCTCTTTGAAAAGACCGCCCAGCTGACCGAGCGCATCCGCAAGGTCGAAGAGAACGCCGGCGAACAGACAGGCGCCCTTGCCGTCAGGCTTGCTCTGCTCGAAGACGGCGTTGAGCCCCGCATCGCCAAGGCGCTCGGGGCAAAGGCGGAAACCCTCGCAGCCCAAGCCAGGGAAGAGGCCGATGCCCGCATCGCGCCGCTCGAGTCCCGGCTCGGCGGTCTCGAGGGCGGCCTTGACGCCAGGATCGAAGACGCCGTCGGCAAAAGCGCGGCCCAAGCCAGGGAAGAGGCCGATGCCCGCATCGCGCCGCTCGAGTCCCGGCTCGGCGGGCTCGAGGACGGCCTTGACGCCAGGATCGGGGATGCCGTCGGCAAAAGCGCGGCCCAAGCCAGGGAAGAGGCCGAGGCCCGCATCGCTCCGCTCGAATCCCGGCTCGGCGGCCTCGAGGACGGCCTTGACGCCAGGATCGGGGATGCCGTCGGAAAGACAGCCGCCGATGCAGAGCATCGCGCCGATGCGCTCGAATCGCGCCTCAGCGTGCTGGACGACGGCTTCAACGCCCGCGTGACCGGCATAGTCGAGGAACAGTCCAGAGCCGTTGAGCAGCGCCTTCAGGAAGCCGGTGAAGCGGGCAGGAAGGAAGCCATGTCGGGCATTTCCGCCGTTGCCGAGCGCGTGGACGCCCTCGAGCGGGGATTTGAGAGCTTCGGCAAGACCGCCCAGCTGCTGGAATCCAGTGCAGCCGGCAAGGCCGGCAGCGAAGCCGTACAGGCGGTGGCTGGAGGACTCGCTTCGCTGACTGGCAGACTCGACGAGCTTGAAGCTGGTCTCGACGGCAGAGTGCAGGCAGGCACGGCGGCGCTTGAAGCCTCGTTCGACGCCAAGCTTGCCGAGATGGCCGAAGGGCACAGGGAGGTGCGCGGGCAGACCCGTGTGCTGCGCGCCCAAATGAGCTCTCTGATTTCAGCCAAAGACAATATTATGGAACAGGTCGATGGACTTAAGACGTCTCAGCAGGAGCTTGGCGACAGCCAGACCCAGCGCCTCGACAGCCTTGAGGAGCGCATCGGCCAGGCCGAAAGCAAGGCCAGGGAGATCGCCGAGGCAACCGTGCTTGAGCAGACTGGTGCCCTGCAGGCCAAGGTCGCCAGCGACTTCGCCCGCCAGGACGAAAAGCTGAACAGCGCCATGGAAGATCTGCGCAACAATGCGGAAGCCGCTACAGGTCCGCTCCAGCAGAGCGTGGCTGAGCTCAAGGCGGCGCAGGAGGACTTCGGCGGACAAAGCGCCCGCAC
>Ga0310694_10001827_pt1 | contig 23175 bp, 21 predicted proteins | sample 174DNAGHGhighgp2_FD_203884 | JGI IMG/M metagenome (GOLD analysis project Ga0310694, IMG submission 203884) | Sheep rumen microbial communities from Palmerston North, Manawatu-Wanganui, New Zealand - 1742 DNA GHGhigh gp2 (v2) (version 2) | ecosystem: Host-associated > Mammals > Digestive system... | reverse complement strand
GCACCACACAAGGACGTATACGCATCACCGTTCATACCCCGGATGCAACAGTTAAAGAGGTTAGAGACGGCAACCTGATAGCGGTTAAGCCTTATACGATTGGAGATACATTAACCTATTATTTCGGAGCCACTTGGAGTGAGTGGAAAGAATAAATGACGTATTTGATTATTCGGTTTTCAACGATTGGTAACGTGGCGATGACAGTTCCTGTTGTGGCCTCGTTAAGTCGTCATTATCCGAATGATCATTTCATCGTTGCGAGCAAGAAAGATCTGAGCGCGATGTTTGCCATGATGCCGAATGTAACGTACCACGAGGTGGATAATCATCTGGACTGGCATGGGGTGTTTGACCTTTGGAAAGAGTTGCGAGACCAAGTGGATGCGGTTATTGATCTCCAAAACGTTCGCCGCACACGCGTGTTTGATTTCCTGATGCGCTTGAGCGGCAAACGGGTGACTCGTATTCGCTACGGACGCATACGCAAGCATCTCATCACTGTTTGGGGTATCGGGCATAAGCAATTAAGGACGGAGTTTGACCGCTATCGCAAAACGTTCCGCCGCGCCGGATTGGATACGGATACGGAGTTCACTGCTTTACCCGTTAATAAAACAGCCGCAAAGGAAGTGAAGAATTTATTCGGCGATAAAAACGGGAAATGGATTGGCGTGGCGCCTTTTGCCAAATCACGTTCAAACATGCTTCCGTATCGTGTCACAAAAGATATTATCGAAACGCTGAGCAAAGACGAACATACCCATGTGTTCCTTTTCGGTGCCGGTACTATCGAATGTGAAATGTTACGCCAATGGGCAACTGTTTTTCCTCGCACAACAAGTGTGGCAGGCATCATTCCCTTAGCGCAGGAATTGGAATTGATGCGTCAATTGGACGCCATGATATGTATGGACAGTGCGAACCAGCATCTATCCGGTCTGGTGGGCTTGCGAGCTATCAGCGTATGGTGTGCCACGCACCCGATGATTGGTTTTGCGGGATGGAAACAAAACCCGAAAGATGTTATTCAACGCAACGACTTAAGGTGTCGTCCCTGTTCCTGCCATGGAACCAATCATTGCCGGTATGGTAATTATGCCTGCCGCGATATCAATTCAGAAACAATAATACAACAATTATATGAGTAAAATCATTTCATTAGCAAACCAAAAAGGAGGCGTCGGAAAAACGACCACCTCCATCAACTTAGCTGCCGCGTTGGCTCGTATAGGCAAACGTGTGCTTCTCATCGATGCCGACCCGCAGGCCAATACATCGTCGGGTCTCGGCGTGGAGATTCGTGAATTGAATACCACTATTTATGAGTGTCTGGTCAACGGTGTTGATCCGCACAGCGCAGTAGTGGAAACCAATACCAAGAACCTGTACCTTATCCCAAGCCATATCGATTTGGTAGGCGCAGAGATTGAGATGCTGAACATGGAGCATCGCGAGCAGTTACTCAAGAATATCTTGACCCAAGTTAGCGGAGAGTATGATTATATTCTTATTGACTGCAGCCCGTCCTTGGGACTGATTACCGTCAATGCTCTCACTGCCAGTGACAGTGTTATTATCCCGGTGCAATGTGAGTTCTTCGCGCTCGAAGGTATTGCCAAACTGTTGAATACCATCAAGATCATCAAATCAAAACTGAATCCGGGACTGAAAGTGGAAGGCTTCTTACTGACCATGTTTGACAATCGTCTGCGTTTGAGCAATCAGGTATATGAAGAGGTTAAACGACATTTCGGCGATTTGGTATTCAACACCGTTATCGCGCGTAATGTGCGCTTGAGCGAAGCTCCCTCGCACGGCATGTCCGTTTTGGATTATGACCCGAGTTCGAAAGGAGCACAGCACTATACAGCATTGGCTAATGAACTTATTAAACGACAAGAAGTATGAAAAAGATGACAGGACTTGGGCGAGGCTTGGATGCATTGATAGACACCTCGCATGTAGATACCAACGGAGGTAGTTCGATCTCCGAGATTGCCATAGATGCGATCGTAGCCAATCCGGACCAGCCCAGACGCACCTTTGATGAAGAGGCGCTGCAGGAATTGGCGGATTCGATTCGTGAACATGGAGTAATCTCCCCTATCACGTTGCGCGATAATGGAGACGGCAGCTATATGATTATTGCCGGAGAACGTCGTTTCAGAGCCAGCAAGATGGCGGGCTTGGAACGTATTCCGGCATATATCCGTACGGCCAAAGATGAGCAGGTGATGGAATGGGCCCTCATTGAGAATATCCAACGCGAAGACCTGGATGCCATCGAGATTGCATTGGCCTATCAACGTCTGATGGACGATTATAATCTCACTCAGGAGCGCATGTCCGAACGCGTGGGTAAGAAGCGCGCAACGGTGGCCAATTACCTCCGCCTGCTGAAACTGCCGGCTGAAATACAAGTAGGCATTAAGGAGAAAAAGATTGACATGGGTCACGCTCGGGCAATCCTGGCAACCCCTTCCGCCGAACGTCAATTGGCGCTCTATCAGCGTATCTTACGCGAAGGGCTATCGGTTCGTAAAGTGGAAGCGTTGGCGCAAGAGGACAAGAACGATAACAAGAAAAACAAAAAGGAAGGGGACAACCCGTATTCAGAATTGGAGAAAGAACTGAGTCGGACAACCGGACTGAAAGTAAAAATACAATCAGACAAAGTCATCATCCGCTTTTCCAACGAAGAGGAACTGATTCAATTAGCCAATAAATTAGGTTGAGACGCTGGTTATACATAGTGCTTTTGAGTTTCCCGATGGCGCTTTTTGCACATCAGGACACGATTTACTTCCATCCCGATACGACAACGGCGCAGGAGGAATACAAGTATTATGTTGACCTCAACCGACAGCCCGATGCCATCAAGGCAGTGTGGTTAGGCGCTATCTTCCCGGGTGCCGGACAGATGTATAACCGTTCCTATTGGAAATTGCCCATCGTGTATGGCGCATTCATGGGATGCGGATATGCCATCAGTTGGAATCATAATCGCTATAGCAGTTATAAAACCGCTTATATAGATTTATACAATGACAATCAAGCCGGAACGGTAAGCGAAGACCCGAGTAAGAGTTATATCGCGGTTATTCCTGAAGGCTATGATCTGGAAAGAGTCGGAGGCAAGGACCGTTGGCTCAATACACTCAAAAACCAGCAGAATATATACCGTCGTTATCGGGATTATTCGATATTGGCAACCGTTTTGGTGTACGCACTGAGTCTGATTGATGCCTATGTGGATGCGCAGTTATTTGACTATGACATCAGTCCGGACCTCACACTCAATGTAGAACCGCAAATTATTTTGGACCAACAGCGCCAGCAAAGCGCTGAATTAAAATTAGCAATTAGATTTTGAAAAAGATTCTGTTTATATTCACTTGCTGCATGGCTCTTATGATGCATGCGCAGGAAGCTGTGATCTCAGAGGTTGTCTCCGTTCCGGATAGTACAGCGATAGAGAGTCTCCCGTTGACGGATAGTATTCCTGTCGATAGTTTGATCTTGGAAGACACCATCGTCCCTATCGTGCCCTATTATACACAATGGGTGGATAGCGAACTAACGGATTTGGAGATGCGGGCACTTGACTGGAGTCTGCAATGGATAGACACCACGGATTGTATCGCCGTGCATGACACCACCACACTACCCGACTCTGTCTATAAAGCGCGGCTGCAAGCGATGCCTTGCGTTATCGAATTGCCATACAACGAGCGCGTAAGAGCTTTCATTCTCCGCTATGTCAAACGGAGTCCGAAGCAAGTCGGACGCATGTTACGAATGAGCGAGTATTATTTCCCTATCTTTGAAGAAGTATTAGGCAAATACGGCTTGCCCTACGAACTCAAATATGTGCCCATCATCGAATCAGCCCTCAACCCGGTTGCGCGTTCATATGTCGGAGCAGCAGGACTATGGCAGTTCATGCCCACCACGGGTAAACTCTTCGGATTGGAGATTAACTCATTAGTGGATGAACGAATGGATGTTCTCAAATCGACAGAAGCAGCTTGCCGTTTCCTTACGTCCATGTACAGCGTTTATCATGATTGGAACTTGGTTATCGCCGCATATAACTGCGGAAGCGGAAATGTCAACAAAGCCATCCGTCGCGCAGGTGGAAAGCGTGATTTCTGGTCTATATATCCGTTCTTACCCCGTGAGACGCGTAACTATGTACCGATTTTTATTGCTGCCAACTATGCAATGAACTATGGCGAAGAACATGGTATCTGCCGGGCACCGGTGGAGAAAGCTATGCTTACGGATACCATATGCACAACAAAGCGTTTGCATCTGCAACAAGTAAGTGATAACTTGGGAATTAAGATGGAGGAGTTGCGGCGACTGAATCCCCAGTACTCACGGGATATCTTGCCGGGAGGGAAGGAATATACACTATGTCTCCCTGCAGAGAAAGTGGGTTTGTTTATTGACAGACAGGATACCATACTGGCGTATAAAGCGGATAGCCTCATTAATAACCGCCGTGCAGAGATTGACATGGCGAAAGTAACATCCATCACCGGTGCTTATCGCGTCAACGGCGTCACCTACTATACCATTAAGAATGGAGACAGCCTCAGCACAATTGCCAAGAAATTCCACTGTACCGTTAAGCAACTCAAACAATGGAACGGACTTACGAACGATAATATCCGGGCCGGCAAGAAACTGAAAATCTGCAAATAAACGTAAATGGCTGAAGAAAAGATATATTATTCGATTCGCGAAACGGAACAGGAGACCGGTATTTCGGCCGCCACTTTGCGGTACTGGGAGAAACAATTCGACGAACTCTCGCCGCGCAAGGACGGGCATGGAAATCGCTATTATACACGGAAAGACCAAGAACTCGTCAAACGCATCAAATATATCCGTGATGAACTGAAAATCACGCGAATTGAAGCCATTCGCAAAGAGTTAAAAAATAATGACAAGCGCTCTGATGAACGTCAGGCTGCGCTGGATATTCTGCTCCGCGTAAGAGCAGAACTATGTGAAATTCGCAAAATGATAAAACAATGAAGATAGATTGGAAAAAATTAGCACCGTATTTGGTGGCAATTGTGGCGTTTTTTGCCTTCGCATTCATCTATTGTGCGCCTATCCTGAACGGGAAAGTTCTCCAGGCCGGTGATGTGAATACATGGAAAGGAGCCGCTAATGAAGTTCTCGAATATAAAAAAGCAACCGGAGAGACGGCATGGTGGACGAATTCTATGTTCGGAGGTATGCCCTCCTATCAGGTTAGCGGAAGTACCCCCGCAAACCTTTTCCGTGCGAAATTAGAATCCATCACCCATTTTGGTTTCAAGGAGAATTTTGCTCCTATAGGTATCTTGATCGCCTATTTGTTCGGATTCTTCTTTATGCTACGATGCTTTAACGTCAATCCTTGGCTTAGCCTCATCGGAGCATTTGCCCTGACGCTTTCCACTTACTTCATGCTTATTATACCGGCCGGGCATATGACGAAAGCCAATGCGATTGGCTGTTTGGCTCCTGTTATCGGTGGTATGTATGCGGTTTTTCGAAAGAATTACTGGTTGGGCGCACCGCTCATAATCATATATGGTATTATTGGTATTACGCTTCACCCGCAGATGACGTATTATATCATGATGCTCATCGGCGCCATGGGGTGTGCAGAACTATTCCTGCATATCAAAGAAAAGAATTGGAAAGATCTAGGCATTGGAATTGGCATTTGCATTGCATGCGCATTATTGGTTTTCGGAACCAAATTGAGTTGGTGGCAGATGAACAATGAGTACCTTAAAGAAACCATGCGTGGCGGACATAGTGAATTACATCAGGAAGAGAAAACCGATACGCAAAAAGCGGGATTGGATATCAAATACGCAACCGATTGGAGCTATGGCATCGACGAAACCATGACGCTGATCATCCCTAATTGGGAAGGCGGTGCAAGCGGGTATAACTTAGGGAAGGATTCACATCTAAGCAAAGCCATGCGACAAAGAGGCGTTCCCAAGAAAGATGCGGAGCAATTCTGTAAAAGTGCTCCCACCTATCATGGCGAGAAGATGTTCACCAGCGGAGCGGTTTATGTAGGTGCTGTTATATGCTTCCTCTTTATGCTTGGACTTCTTATCATTCCCGGTCCCTATAAATGGGCGCTGCTCTTTGCAACAATCATGTCTATCCTCTTGGCATGGGGCAAAAATTTCATGGGCCTGACAGAATTATTCTTCTATCATTTCCCAATGTACAATAAGTTCCGGGCGGTAGAGTCTATATTAGTAGTCGCTGAAATAACCATACCTTTGTTAGGCTTCCTGGGACTGCAAAAAATCTTCAAAGGCGAAGTGGAGTGGCCCAAACTGCGTAATAGTCTCTTTATTGCCGGAGGTGTAACGGCTGGCATATGCCTCATTGCTGCACTCTTTGCCGGTGGCTTCGACATGACGAGCAGTTACGATGCACAATGGAAAAGCCAAATCCCGGATTGGCTCTATGATGACATATTGGATCAACGTGTAGCCATGCTCAAAGCCGATGCTTGGCGCAGTTTGCTCTTCATTGTGCTGGGATTTGCCCTCACCTACTGGTATGCATGGAGTCAAACCAAAAATCAGAAATCACAAATCACAAATCCAATATTCTTCGCTGGCATCGCCGTGTTAATATTGGCAGACATGATTCCTGTTGACAAGCGCTTCTTTAACAACGATAATTTTGTTAAAGCCAAAGATAGCGAGGCCTATTTCAAGATACAACCATGGGAAGAACAGATTCTGCAAGACAAGAGTCTCGATTATCGTGTATTAAATCTCAATACCAATACCTTCAATGACTCGCGTACCAGTTATCGTCTCAAATCCATCGGAGGCTATTCTGCTGTCAAGTTGCGCCGCTATCAGGACCTCATCGATGAGCATATCAGTAAGATGAATTGGAATGTTATCAATATGCTCAATACCAAATATATCGTTACCCAACGAGGAGTGGTACAGAACCCGGATGCAATGGGTAATGCGTGGTTCGTGGATAATGTGCAGTTCGTCCCCACTCCCGATGACGAAAGTGCTGCGCTCAACACGTTAGACTTGCAAAAAACGGCTGTCGCGGATGAGAAATTCCGTGACGTGCTAACATGTACAGGAATGCCAAGTGAGGGAGACGAGATAATAATGACGGGTTACAAACCAAATGAACTCACATACCAAGCCAACACAACGCAAGATCGTGTTGCTGTATTCTCCGAGATTTACTATCCGCACGATTGGCATTTGTACATTGACGGCAACGAACAACCTCTCGGTCGCGTAAACTATATCCTCCGGGCCGCTGTCATTCCAGCAGGTGAACATACACTAAAAATGGAATTTGTCCCCTCCGCACTCAAAACGGATAAGTTCTGCTTTACTTTACTTATTATTAGTTTATTGCTCTGTTTGGGAGGGTTGGCATGGCCTTTATACAAAAAGTATATTCCTTGTAAAAAATAAGTATGGAAACAAAAATAGCTCTATTGGTTATCTATAACCATAGATACGATAAAAATATAGAACGCATAAATCAGATATATGCTGGACGTTTTTCCCATATATTCCACGTTGTTCCTTTTTATGACGGCAACCATGAAAATGTGATTCCCGTCTATGAAAACTCGTTCCAATTTCAAGGATATATTTGTCAGGCCTTTCAACATATCAGAAACCAAAACTTCACACATTTCATAGCTGTTGCGGATGATATGCTCATCAATCCGCAATTAAATGAGCAAACTTTCTTTGATTTAACCGGAATAGATACAAACGCTTGTTTCGTGCATGAATTAAGAGACTTACGAGACGTTCGTCGCAGATGGTTTCATATAGGAGGTGCTATTCGTTTCTCGCTATGCAATAGAGGTTTGGAGATCGATAACATATTGCCTACACTTGAGCAAGCGGAAACCGCTTTTCAACGTCATGGTATACCTTACCGCCTTGTACCACAATGGCCTTACCTCAAGATGCGCCGACGGGTACGGGAGACTATTCTGCGTTATAGACGTCTTATTTGGTATAGGGTATTCCAACGAATCTATTTTTCCTATCCGTTGGTCGGAGGATATAGCGACTTGATTGTCGTACCGAGTTCCGTTATGCCTATATTTACTCAATACTGCGGAGCATTCGCCGCTGCACGCTTATTCGTGGAAATAGCAATTCCAACGTCCATGATTCTTAGCTGCGACAAAGTACAAACATTGAAACAGATCAAGATGAACAATTCGCTTCTACTTCCGCGTGACAAAGCACACGATTTCCTGCCTCAATTCAATTACTCGTATGATGAGTTAGTAGCGAATTTTCCGAAAGATATGTTCTACGTTCATCCGATTAAATTATCCAAATGGAAATGAAACGAATTGCCGTAATAGGAGCCGGTATCTCAGGACTGACAGTTGCGCGTCTTTTGAGTCCAAAACATAATGTCACCATCTATGAGGCTGCCAATAATGTCGGTGGATTAGTACGTTGTGAAAGAATAAACGGAAACTTATTTCATATCTGCGGTGGCCATGTTTTTAACACCAAACATCAAGAAGTATTAGATTGGTTCTGGCAGCAGTTTGATAAAGAGAAAGAGTTTCATCTGACACAGCGGAATTCAGCTATCTTTATGTCAAATGGGCAGGAAATACCTTATCCTATTGAAAACTATGTATATCTCCTGCCTAAAGAGACCCAAGAAGCTATTATACGCGATTTATTAGATCTAGCACAAACCGATCAAGATAAATATGATAATTTTGAAGAGTTTCTGCAACGTCGCTTTGGGAAAACGCTCTACAACCTCTATTTTAAGCCCTATAATGAAAAGATTTGGCGAAGAAGCTTGCAAAATGTGCCTATTGATTGGTTAGAAGGCAAATTGCCAATGCCGCGTGTAGAGGAAATTCTATTCAATAATTTTAATCACATTGCAGAAAAGCAGTTTGTACATAGCAGTTTTTACTATGAGCAAAACGGAGGCTCTCAATTCTTAATAAATCGCTTAGCAGAAGGATTGGATATTCGTCTTTCGTCACCGATTGAGCATCTTACATATGATGGAAACTCTTGGATCGTTAATGGTGATCAGTATGATGCCGTCGTCTTCTGCGGAAATATACGTCAATTACCATCCATATTAGAGGGTGTCGATATTCAACCATGGACAAACCCCATCTCCGAATTACAATACCACGGTACAACAACTGTCTTCTGTGAGATTGATGCAAATCCCTATTCATGGATCTATTTGCCAAGCGACAAATACCAAGCTCATCGTATTATTTGTACCGGAAACTTTGCTGACTCGAATAATGCAAACGGACATATGACCGGCACGATTGAGTTTACGGATGAGATAAGCGAAGAAGAGATAAAACATCAATTAGCATCTATCCCATTACATCCGCGATATATTACCCATCGCTATCATCCATATACCTACCCGATTCAAGACAAAAATACGCGTGCCATGTTGCAGGCCCTAAAAAAAGAGATGGCTTCTCACCACCTCTTTATGACAGGAAGATTTGTCGATTGGGAATATTACAACATGGATGTCGCGATGCTAGCGGCTATGCGAACCGCAAATATAATCAAGGAAAGTACCTTTTAAGTGGATGTCTATTCCACAATCAGTAAACTTATAAGTTAGTTTGTGTATCGGAGAAAATGCACAAATCTGTTGCCAACGTTCTTTGGTAAAGGGCTTATTAAGTTCGTTAATAAGAATCTCTTTCAAACCGGTAGGAACATATAGCACTTGTTCCCATAATTCTGCATTTTGTTCATTTGCACGTGTCGCTATTGTCCAAAATACAGCAGTCATATTATAATCTACCGTACGATTTTCTGCCAGCCAATAAGATAATATCATTCGATACGTATCTTCTACCAACGGATGATGCTTATAGCACGAGATGAAATTGACACTCAATAGCGAGCTACCTTTCTGATCACTGTGATAAACAAATAGTGGGGTATCGGTAATATAGGATGGAAGCTCTCCCGTTAATAAAGTCGTGGCATCTATCCATATGCCACCTTTCTCCGTCAGCAAAGAAAAGCGCAAAACGTCTGAAAAATGGGTTCTTGAAATAATACCGGCACGGTATTTCTCCCATATATATGCAGGTAATGTAATATGTTGTGGAATATTTTCTTCCGTCAATACTACCACCTTATATTCTCCTCTATGCTGTTTGATGCTATCCACGCATACTTGCACCAACTTAGGCGCATTTTCCACTCCTTGTAGCCAACATACCCAAATAATCTTCTCTCCGGGCAGCATTGCTTCTTGTTTCGCTTCACATGCCTTGGCATAACGCTGCAAATAAGCATAGGTACCATTACGCGCTCCTATTTCACGAATATCCTTATCCGGGTTCAAATAGGTATTTTTGAATTTATACCATAGGCACGCAATCCCCCGCTGCTGTATCGTTTGTATCAATTTCATTGTACTAATCCTTTCGTAACATGATGACGGAATAATACCAATATATCGCCCTTCGCCTTGTGGCCTTTAAGGACATATTGGCACCATAGTACAAACGTCCCGCCCCATTTGATCATTTCCATAAACAATCTCCTCGCGTATGCGCACGTTCCTATGTTTCGCGTGCGTATACGTTCACTGACCCCCACGCCATACGCCAAACGTTCTACAAACTCTCGCGTCGTCCTTCGTCCAGGGATGCAATGCTTAACTCCTATATTCGGGAAATAGAGAATCTCAAAACCCGCTTTGCGAATGCGGTTAAATAGGTCTTTTTCTTCTCCGGCCAGTAAATTGTTCCCCGTTCTTCCCAATTCAGTATTAAACATGCCCACTTGCTCTATCACATCACGCTTGATACCCATGTCGGCACCTATAGGGAACTTGTTCTCCGGAAAAACATGCACTTTATCTCCTCGATCAATTGCACTTACAAAACCCATCGACCACTTGCTATACCATTCCGGCTCGCCATCCTCAAAGAACGGTTCTATTGGTCCTCCGAATGCACCCGCTTCCGGATGCTGTTTTAGATGTTTTTGCAAATGGGCAATATATTCTTCCCCTACCATGGCATCGTCGTCTAAGAACACCAGCCACTCCCCTTTGGCTTCGATAATACCTCTATTACGGGCAAACGAAAGTCCTTGCTGTGTCTCAACAACATAGCAATAGTTCTCCGGCTTATAGTCCTTCACAAACCGCTCGCACTCTGCGGCGGTGTTGTCCGTAGAGTTATTATTTACAAGCACTATCTCCCAGCCCTCTCTGACTGTATTCTTTGCCAGCCGACTTAGGCATTCGTAGATATACTTCTCGCGATTATAGGTGCAGATGATGAAGGATATAGTCATAATAAGTTCCTTTTTTGTCCAACGGATCTTCCAGAATGAACTTCCATGATAATTTATGAATGGGTGAACGCTTTATCAATATCTGCCATTGTTCCTCTTCAAAATCGTCAAAAAGAAAAGCTCTAAAAGTATGCGCATCTACGTTAGGGATATGCGGGATAGTTCGCCAGATAGCATTTCCTTGCTGATTTTGCATAAACACTAAATATACAAAAATGTGGAATAGATAGTAGTCTCGTAATAAGTTCTCCTGTTTCCAATAATCAGAAAGAAGCTCTAAGACACGTAGCAAGATAGGATTCCCTTTACGTGCAACCAAAAACCAACTGGAACCAAAATGGGGACTTACTTGCATCTTCGATTGTTGCAAGAAAAATAATGGTAAATCTGCAAATTTCGCAGAAATGCTTCCTGTCATCAATACAGTAGCATCGAGCCATATTCCACCATGTTGCACCAACAATGCTGTTCGCAATATATCCGAGAAATGAGTGAAAGAGATAGTGCCATTCTTATACTTACGCACAATATGTTCTGGCAAAGTTACATACTCAAACATATTCTCAGCCGTAAGCAGACGCACCTCATAATTAGGCATATTTTGTTTCATAGAAGCCACACACTTTTTCACGATCTCCGGTGCATTGTCCAATCCCTGCAGCCAACATATCCAAATAATCCGTGTTGGTTCATTCTCCTGCTGCGTATCATCCAGCGGTTTTACAATCAAGTCCTTATAATGCCGCCACAAGTACTTACTTGCCCGCTCCGCTTGTATCTGCTCAATTGCTGCACGGCTATGCGTCCACCATATAGGCCATATAGCCTTCTTCGCCTCTCGCAAGCACATATACAAACCTTTCTTGTGCAGAATCTCTAAATATGTCTTGACGTTTCGCATGTTAGAAGAAATATTTTCTATATGATCTATCTTGAGTATGTACGATACGCGTTTTGTAATTCTTAGCTGTCCAGTTTTTTATCGGCGTCATATAGGAATCCGAATAAATTGCTCTTAACCAGCCATCCGTGTCAATAGGCATATATACTTTCAATCCCAAGAAATCGCGGCGTTCAAAATCGCAGGCAGGAACATAACTTCTATCACAGGGAAAACCATCCGTTGCATTTGCCTCTTTCCATTCTTTGGTTTCATGCCTACGCTGAATAACAGAATAGAAATCATCACCCTCGCGAAAATAGATAAATATATCCAGATGCAATTTCTTATACTCGTATGTCTCTTCCACCACTTGCCCTGTAGATCCTATATAATTCTGACGAAGCAAATGGAAACCTGCGTTTCCCATTCGCTCATGCAGGTCTGACGGCAGTTCACTTTCCAACACGCCTAAATCTATGTCCGGATCATATGATATAAAACCGTGTTCACGATAGGCGCCCAATAGACATCCATAGGTCAAAAAAGCCCGCACACCCATTTGCGTAAAAACTTCATCTGCTGCCTTTAACATCTTTAAACCATCTTTACGCATTCGTCGAGCCTGAATTTCAAACTTAACTTTATTGATTAACTCTACAACTGGTTTATAGAGTCCCAAACGCACTAATATCTTAACTATTAAGTCTCTCATATATTTTAGATGCATACCAGACATCGTGCAATCCAAGACCGATGTTATATGCTATTATTCGTTGCCGATCATTTACACGCCCAGAAATCTTACCGAGCAATACCTCACTGAGTTCACTAAACGACTTGAATTGCGAGAAATATTTAAACCCTTCCACATGTCCTTTATCATCTGCAAACACATGATCAAAGAACAAATCGCAGTTCTGGAATCCTCGTGTATGTATAGGAACCAGCAACATACCTTCCGGATACTTGGCATCATCCGGGCAAAATAATTCGGGCATCTCTGTCACAGCAGAAACCAATACGTCACAGTTCTGTAATAATTGTTCATTGGTATCTACAATCACAAAACGATAATGCTGCTTTGCCCATTTTGCTGCAAATTGCTCAGCTTGATTTTTATAGCGTTTTAATTGGATTGTATATTCCTTATCAGCAGGCAGAATGGCTTGAAGGCAAGACATCGTTGCGTCGGCCGTATTACCTAATCCGATAAAAGAACACGTTGAAGCATTATTTTTTTGTAGTGTCTCTATTGCCAAAGCGGCCACAGCACCTGTACGCATTTGAGTAATCCAGTCCGCTTCCATCAAGGCCAACAGTTCGCCCGTTTGTGAATTATATAACAAAAGGTCTGAGTGCAATGATGGTTTCTTTCCAGCGATACGTGACACGACTTTTACTCCAAAACGGCTGTATCGTTCTGGCAGCAAACAAGGCATCGTATTAAAAAAGTCCGAGCCCTGTGGATGAATACTGATTTTTGCAGGTAACTGCGCCTCATATTTCATACAGAAAGACTCTCGTACCCACTCTACGCACTCGCGTGGAGAAATACCTAATGCTTCTATATCACAGTTAGTAATCAATCTCATAGTGTTTTCAATGCTTCAATCAGTCGGTTGTTATCCTTCGTGTCACGGACGGCAAGGCGGATGAACGGAGCACCGCATTTGTTTGTGCAGTCCTTGATTAGTATCATGTGCTCGCGCAAAAGCCGTACAGCCAACTCGCGGGGATAATGAGAAGACTTCACTTCGCATAGCACATAATTAGCCTCGGTAGGCAGAACACGTAGGTATGGGATAGTTTGCAGTTCTGCCACAAAACGGCTTCGCTCGGCACGGAACTCATCCATTGCCTGCTTATAGGGTTTCTCGTATTTGCCCAATATCTGCATAAAGAACTCTCCAAAAGAGTTGATGTTCCATATACTGAGTTTGGTGCGAACGGCAAACATCAGTTTCGTATCGGATGAAGCCATTACGCCTAACCGCAATCCCGGTACACCATACGATTTGGAGATACTCTTCATCACAATGAGGTTAGTATATGATTCCAGAATATCGTTTGCAAAGAACGTAGGATGCTCTGTTGAGAAGTCTATAAAACTCTCGTCAATTATTAACTTGATTTGTTTCGATTGACACCATTCCGCCAAACGCAAACAATCCTCATAAGGAATATAATTGCCTGTAGGGTTATCCGGATTAATCAACACTAACGACCATATCTGCTTATCAGCAAAATATGCCATTAAGTCATCGGCTGTATAGCGGAAATCTTTCTTTCTTGGCGTAAATACAACTACCTGTTCCGGCATTAAACGATTTGGATATTCCTCAAAGGTAGGACGAACGATACCGACTTTACCTAACATCTGCGAAGTAAGCGCTTTAATGAGTTCCGCAGCGCCATTACCAACTGTGATATATTCTTGTTTTACTCCGAAATCTTTGGCTGCCAGCAGATTATTGATACGTTGTCCAGAAGGATACTCGGTCAATAACCTATCAAAACTAGCAGCCAATTCATCGCGCAAGCGTTGATTCGGGAAATAAGGATTGACCAGATAACAGAAATCCAACATGTGCGGATAACGCCAATAACCTCCGTAACGCGAAGCCAATAAGTCATATTGTTTATCAGTAAAAATCGACTCTGCAATATCCAAGTCCTGCACATCGTCTATTTCGTACCATTGTTCGCCTTCCAACGGGAGCGCACGCAATGTCGAGTTATCCAACATTGTAATAACACGCAGTACTTGTTCATAATACTCATTATTACCCAAAGCCGCACTATAGGCCTCTAAGAAAGGCACGTACATATGCTCCGAGAAAGTCTGCGAGAACTTGTAGATATTCACCGTCTTGTAATAGTCCGGTATCTCTTCGTAGCGGAACTGACTATTCGGTATAAAGCGCTGAATACGATTCTCCTCATCTATCGTCACTACCGTACCATCCATCCAACTCTCGTACTTATCCACTAGCGCCAAATCTGGATAGGGATGATTCACTAATTTAGTCAATACGGCATCCTCCAAGATAATGTCCGACTCCAATAACAAAGTGTCTTGCTCGCGCATATAGTCCTTCGCCAAATACAAAGAGTAGATATTATTTGTCTTGTCGAAAATCGGATTCTCCACAAACTTCAGAGGCGTATGTATTGAAATTGTTGATAAATACTCCTTCAGTTCCGCACCTTTGTATCCGATCACGATAATGATACGACTCAGGTGAAGCTTGTCCAATTGCCCCAACACGCGCTCAATAAGCGTCTCGCCTCCGACACGCACCATACACTTCGTATTATTCTGGGTATATTCGCCTAAGCGTTTCCCCATACCAGCCGCTAAAATAATTGCTTGCATCTATCAACCTATTTAGTTTCTTTCTAAAAAATTTGCATGACACTCTTGGCATTCTTGGCACACTTCCATCAACTGTGCCAACTGTGTCAACTGTGCCAAATCTTTTTTTTCTATGTCCGTTGTGTCGGATGCTATCCGACTTAAAAATTTGCATGACCATTTTGACCATCTTGACCAACTTTCGTTTAATTCAGTTAATTCGTGAACCTCACTTGGTCAACTTTGTCAACTTTGTCATGTCGTTTTTTTGCATGAGATTCTTGAGACTCTTGAGACACTTTCTCTCCAACTATCTCAAATAATCGTGTCCTTGCGGCTAAGAACTGTCTCAACTATCTCAATTGTCTCATGTCATTTTTCAATCACCAATCTCCAATTTCTAACAACCAAAGCCAACAACCAAAGATCAATTCCATTCCAATCGTTAGTTATTCTTTAGTTATTCTTTAGTTATTCTTTGGTTGTTGCCCTTACGATCTCCTACCCTCAATGATAGAAACGCGTACCCGGCAAGCAGGAGAACGAGTCTATCACACCCACAACACGCTCGTGCTCATCTACCACTATCAGCGAGTGAATCGAATAGTGATTCATCGTCTCACCGGCTTCTACAATCTTCGCGTTTTGATTGATAGTTTTAGGGTTACGAGACATTATCTGCTCTACTTTCGCATCGAAGAAAGCCTTTCCAAGACGCTGCATCGCCCGACGGATATCACCATCCGTAATGATGCCCACCAGCGTAGTATTATTGAGAACGACACCCAAACCTAACTTACCGCTGGTCACCACTTGAATAGCTTCGCTCATCGGAGAGTCAGGAGTCACGATGGGCAGGTTTTCCGAGAACATCACATCCTCCACTTTAGCCAATAACTTACGCCCGAGGTCTCCGCCCGGATGCAACATCGCAAAATCAGTCGGTTGGAAATGAGCCGCTTCAATAAGAGCACAAGCCAGCGCATCGCCCAAAGCCAATGTAACCGTAGTACTCGAAGTAGGAACTAAATTCAACGGGTCGGCCTCACGCTCTACCGAGATATCCAGATGTACGTCCGCATTTTGCGCGAGAAGTGAAGACGGATTGCCCGACATGCCTATAATCGGAATATGCTTGTCCTGAATAAGCGGCAAGAATCGTAATAACTCTTCCGTCGCACCCGAATACGAAATAGCGAGCAACAGATCATCCGAGCCCAACATGCCCAAATCACCATGATAAGCATCCAGCGGATTCAAGAAGAATGCCGGCGTACCCGTACTTGCCAGTGTGGCGGCAATCTTCGATCCGATATGCCCGGATTTTCCGACACCTGTTACCACCACTTTTCCTTTGCAGTCACGAATCAATTTCACGGCACGAATAAAATCATCACCCAAACGAGGGATGAGGTTCTTTATCGCATCAGCCTCTTGTCTGAGACACTCCGCCGCCTTCCTAATAATCGATTTGTCTTCCATTTTTAATAATGCATTAACAATTTCCCATCTCTGCGAGTATTGCGTCGGCTATTTCCCGAATTGCACCTTGACCACCCGGTGTCTTCAACACACGGATTCCCGGAACACATTTTACTTCCGAACGTGCATTAGGCGGACAACACGGATAACCCACCTTGCTCAGCAACTCCACATCATTGATATCATCGCCCACGAAGCAAACCTCTTCCATCCCGATTCCCAACTCGTCGCATATCTGTTGTGCAGCTTGCAACTTGGTCAGACAATCAGCGTTCACTTTACTCCCCACTCCAAGATACAGGTACTTCAATTTGAGTTTCTCTGCACGCGCCTTGACAATAGGCGAGTTCTCAGAGGTCAGAATCCCACAAGGGATACCTGCCTGCTGCAGACAAACCATACCCATACCGTCATACACACAAAAACGCTTCATCACCTCGCCTTCAGCGGTGTAATACATACCTCCATCGGTCATACAGCCGTCCACATCGGTCAAGAAGAGTTTTACCGATGGATTGAGATCTGATATCTGTGATCTGTTATTTTTCATTCGCTAATTTCTTGTCGAAATATTCAATCGTCTTCACTAATCCTTCGCGTAGTTGTACTGTCGGTTCCCAGCCTAAGATGGCCTTTGCTTTGTCAATAATTGGCTGACGTTGTGTCGGGTCATCAGAAGGCAACGGCTCATAGATAATCTGCGATTTAGCGCCCGTCAACTCAATCACCAATTCTGCTAATTGCTTGATAGTAAACTCATTCGGATTACCCAGATTGATAGGACCCGTGATCTCATCCGGAGTACCCATCATCGCAATCATACCGCGGATAAGGTCATCACAGTAGCAGAAACTACGGGTCTGACTTCCATCGCCATAAATCGTGATATCCTTGCCTTTCAAAGCTTGAACGATGAAGTTCGATACGACACGACCGTCATTCGGGTGCATGTTCGGACCGTAGGTGTTGAAGATACGAATGACCTTGATGCGGACGTTGTTCTGACGATGGTAGTCGAAGAAGAGCGTCTCCGCGCAGCGTTTGCCCTCGTCGTAACAGGACCGGATACCGATCGGGTTGACGTTACCCCAGTACTCCTCGGGTTGCGGATGTACGTGCGGGTCGCCGTACACCTCACTGGTAGAAGCCTGAAGGATCTTGGCTCCAGTGCGTTTAGCGATTCCTAACATGTTGATCGCACCCATGATAGAGGTCTGGATGGTCTTGATAGGGTCATACTGATAATGGATAGGAGAAGCAGGGCAAGCCAGATTGTATATCTCGTCCACCTCCACGTGTGCCGGCATGGTCACATCATGGCGATAGAGTTCGAAATAGGGGTTGTTGAGCAGATGAATGATATTCGACTTGCTGCCCGTAAAATAATTGTCCATGCAGATCACTTCATTCCCCTGTTTGAGCAGCGCTTCGCATAAGTGCGAACCCAAGAACCCTGCACCTCCTGTAACTAAAATCTTTTTCATATTATCATTTTCATCATTTTATCATTTCATCATTTGTAAAGCTCTTCCTGTTTAGCTTTACGGGCTTTATGGTTGATGCACTCGCCGAGGAAACCCGTTCCGTAACCAAAGGTCTGAATATAAGCCGTGGCGATGGAGAGGAAGGCGATCTTGAGCGATTTGTTCTTGACGAGCGACTCGCAGAAGACGCCGATCACAAATAACGCGATAGGCGCGAGACAGAGCATCGCCCACCACGGGCTGAAAGCCTCCGTCACAAGGCTGATGACCAATAACGCGATTGCTGCCAAGACGAGTCCTATATGACCTATCACAAACGCAGCCGGCAGCAGATGCACCGGTTTGAGTGAACCGGGATGCAGTTCGCCCAAGAGGACACGGCCTTTACCAAACGTATTCACCTGCCGGAAGAACTTCTTCAGGTCCACGCGGCGTTTATGATAGACGTAGGCCTCGGGGATAAGGGTGGTCTCGAACCCTGCCTGCTGGATGCGGATAGAGAGGTCTATGTCTTCGCCGATCATATTCTTATACCCTCCTACGGTCTCAAAACAACGACGTGAGATACCCATATTAAAGGAGCGCGGCGAGAATTTCTTTTTGTTTTTCGTAGCACCCCGGATGCCGCCGGTGGTCATGATCGAAGTCATCGAGTAGTTGATGGCTTTCTGCACATCGCTGAAACTGTCGTCCGCGGCATCCGGTCCGCCGTAGCAATCTACCTCCGGTTGTTTCGCCAGCTCTGCCCGCACCGTAGCGATATATTGCGGCGGCACTATAACATCGGAGTCGTAGATAATGAACCAATCGCCGGTTGCACGTGCTATACCGTAATTACGCGTCTCGCTGCGCCCCGAGTTGGGTTTGAAGTAATAATGCAGGTCGAGTTCTTTCTCGTAACGCTTGCATACGGCGTCACACGGCACACTCGAGCCGTCCTCGATGACCAGTACCTCGAAGTCTTTGTCGGTCTGCTTGGTCAGACTCGCCAGCAGTTCCTCCACTTCATCCGGCCGGTTATAAACCGGTATAATTATAGAAAATTTAATCATTTTCAACTTTCAACTTTCAATTTTTAACTCCCAAACGCGTTCCACCCTTGCGCTTTGAGCGCCAACTCTTCACCGTTTCTGCCGATGAGGTTACAGCCGTATTCGGGTTTGGTGATATGACCGATGATATAAAGATCCTCGATAGGAATGAGTTTCTCGTAGTCGTCAAGCGAACAGGTGAAGAGCAGTTCATAGTCTTCGCCGCCATTCAGGGCACAAGTGACGATATTCAGATTCATCTCCTCCGCCAGCGCCGCCGCCTCATAGTCGATCGGCAGTTTGTCCTCATAGATGCAGCATCCTACGCCGCTCTGCGAGCATATATGCATCAGTTCCGACGAGAGACCGTCACTCACATCCATCATCGCCGTGGGTTTAACGCCGGCTTTGCGCAGCGCCTCTAAGATATCGCGTCTTGCTTCAGGCTTCAACTGCCGCTCCAACAAATATTCCTTGCCTTCAAAAGCATCTTGGGCTTTCTTGTCGTCTCCCACTATCCTCTCTCTTTCCAATAACTGCAATCCCATATACGCCGTACCGAGGTTGCCGCTCACGCAAATCAGGTCATTCAATTTTGCGCCGTTGCGATAGACAATATCTTTCTCTTTCGCCACGCCCAGACAGGTGATGCTGATGGTCAGGCCGGTCATCGACGCACAGGTATCGCCGCCTACGATATCTACTCCATAGCGCTCACACGCCAGACGCACGCCCGCGTAGAGAGCCTCTATATCCTCCAAAGAGAACCGCTTACTGATACCCAGATTTACCGTGATCTGCGTCGGTGTACCGTTCATCGCATAGATATCCGAGAAATTAACCACCGCCGCCTTGTAACCCAGGTGCTTCAGCGGCACGTACTCCAGATTGAAATGAATGCCTTCCAACAGCATATCCGTTGTCATCAGCACCCGCAAGTCCTTTGTACTTTGTACTTTGTCCCCTTGTACTTTCCCAAAGTCCATCACCGCACAATCATCCCCTACTCCTTTCAAAGTGCTCGGCTGAACCGGTTTCAAATCTCCGGTTAAATGCTTTATCAATCCAAACTCACCTAAAGTCGATATTTCCGTTCGTTGCATAGTATACCTAATTTAGCGTGCAAAGATACTACAAATAATTGAATCTCCAAAACATCAACTGGAAAATTTACGAAAAAGAGCACTTTTTTTGATAAAAAAGCGCGCGCACTTGTGTATTTAAAAAAATTATTGTATCTTTGCGGGCTTTTTGTGTGTTATGATTGAATATATTAAAGGAATATTGACGGATTTGAACCCTACGACGGCCATCGTAGAGGCGGCTGGTGTGGGTTATTATATCGCTATCACGTTACCTACTTATTCGGCCTTGGTGGGCTGCGAAGAGAAAGAAGTGAAGTTATTCATCACGGAGGTGATCCGCGAGGATGCCCATGAGTTATACGGTTTCACGGTACGAACGGAAAGACAACTGTTCGAACTGCTGATGACGGTTAGCGGCGTAGGTGCCGCCACAGCACGTATGATCATGTCCGCTTTCTCCGGAGAAGAACTGCGAATGCTCATCGCTACGGGCAACTCCAAAGGAATGGCAAAAGTGAAAGGTCTTGGTCCCAAAACGGCACAACGCATCATCGTGGATCTCAAAGACAAAGCCATCAAACTCGACATGGGTGGTGATCCTACTGAACTGCCGATGGCCTTCGAAGAAGCTGAGAACGGTACCAAAACGGAAGCCGTCAGTGCGCTTACCATGCTCGGATTCCCGGCGAACGCGAGTGCAAAAGCAGTAGATAAGATACTCAAAGCCGACCCCACCCTCAAAGTGGAAGCCGTCATCCGAGAGGCACTTAAAATGCTGTAATACCCCGATATTCGAATCATTTGAAAAAATTCTTTCACATAGTAATCTTCCTGTTGCTTCCGCTCCTTATCGTAGCGCAAGAGCCCTCCACACCGGAGACGGCACCGCTTCGTCAGAGGCCTAAGACCTTGAAGGAACTGGTGGCGGAAGAGCGGGCACAGAAAGCGAAAGAGAAAGAAGAACGGGAAGCCGAAAAACGTGCGGAACAAGCGGAGAAAGAACGGCAGGAAGCCGCTCGGGCAGCTCGAACACGGGCCAATAACGCCGCAGAGGCGCAGACAGGCGATGAACCTCTCACACCGGAAGATGTAGCCGATTTTGTGACCGAAACAGATAGTGCTTTCTGGGCGCCGACGAACGTCAAACAACTGGGGGCGCAGAACTACGGTGAACTGACTCAGCCTCACTCCTCCATGGACCTCAACGATCCGGAAAATATCACCACCACCGTGGAGTATCAACCCGAATCAGGCACCTATATCATACGTACCCGCCTCGGCGAGAACGAGATTACCACACCATACATGCTCACGCAGGAGGAGTACAACCAGTACGCCGAGCGACAGATTATGCATAAATACTGGCAGCAGAAAATCGGTGAGGTGGAACATAATAACGAACGCAAGTTCGACATCACCGACATGAAGTTCAACATTGGTCCTGCTGACAAAGTATTCGGTCCCGGAGGTGTGCAACTCAAGATGCAAGGTAGTGCCGAACTGCTCTTCGGATTCAAGCATCAGTATATTGCCAATCCTTCGCTTACGCCACGCGCGCGCAATAATAACATCTTCGATTTCGATGAGAAAATTCAGGCGAGCATACAGGGTAAGGTGGGTACGCGGTTGAACTTCAACATGTCCTACAATACGGAGGCCTCTTTCTCCTTCGACCAGCAAAATATCAAAATCAACTATAAAGGCGAGGAAGACGATATCATCCAGTCCATCGAAGCCGGAAACGTAACGATGGATCTGCCGTCATCCCTCATCCGAGGCAGCCAGGCACTCTTTGGTATCAAGGCTAACCTCAAGTTCGGAAAGTTCAAGATCCAAGCCCTCATCAGCCAGCAGAACAGCGAAGCGCAGTCTGTCAGCAGTCAGGGAGGTGCCCAGATGTCCAAGTTCGATATCGCCGGAGATAACTACGACGAGAACCGGCATTTCTTCCTTTCCCATTTCTTCCGTGATAACTTTGAAAAAGCGATGTCCACTGTGCCGTATATCGCCTCCGGTGCACAGATAAACAAGATCGAAGTGTGGATTACCAATAAGCGCGGTACGTATGATCAGGCACGTAATATCGTTGCCTTCACCGACCTTGGTGAAACCAGCAAGCATACCCAACTCAACTGGGGAGTGGATCAGAAACCGGCGCCCGATAACAAGACCAACACGCTATACACCGATATTCAATCCACCAACTTCCGACAGATTGACCAGACCAGTACCTCTTTGGATGGTCTTAACGGCATGGAAGGAGGCGTGGACTATGAGAAGATTGAGTCGGCACGACTGCTGACCAGCAGCGAATATACACTGAATAGTGCCCTCGGTTTCATCTCCCTCAAATCAGCTCTCAACCAGGACGAGGTACTCGCCGTAGCCTACGAATATACGTATAACGGTCAGGTTTATCAGGTCGGTGAGTTCTCTACCGATGCGAACGAAGAGTTACGCACGCCGAATGC